>Ga0208565_1000796_pt1 | contig 20997 bp, 19 predicted proteins | sample Sb_taG_7_FD_187706 | JGI IMG/M metagenome (GOLD analysis project Ga0208565, IMG submission 187706) | Peat soil microbial communities from Weissenstadt, Germany - Sb_50d_2_FS metaG (SPAdes) (version 2) | ecosystem: Environmental > Terrestrial > Soil > Wetlands > Peat | place: Germany...
CCAAGGCCAGTTCGACGGTCCCGGCGCCCGGAGCGCCGCCTGAGCCCGGAGCGCCGCGAGCGCCGCCTGAGCCCGGAGCGCCGCGAGCGCCGCCTGAGCCCGGAGCGCCGCGAGCGCCGCCTGAGCCAGGAGCAGCGTCCGAGCCACGAGCGCCGCCGCCGGGGGCCTGCGGGCCAAGCTGGCCGCTGTCCTCGCCGAGCTTGCATTCCACCACGATCATGCCGGGCTCCAGGCTGGCCGCTTCGGCGTCGCTGGGCAGGCGGCGGGACACGATGCTCAGGTCGCGCCGGGGGAAGACCTCGTCCGGCCGTATCGAGAGCCCGAAGATGCCGAACCAGCACAGCTCCTCGCGCTGGTAGGACGCCAGACCGAGACGCCAAGGACCATTCCCCTTGCGCAGGCCGCACTCCACCGTGCCGCCGCCGCGCTCGAGCAGGAACCTGCGCGCGGCGATGCTGGCGGCGGCCACGATCAGGATGACCAGGAAGGCGGCGAAGAGCCAGGCCGCATCAAGCGCCAGCGCTCCGCCCACTGAGAGTTAGGCCTGGTCGCCTGCGGCCCGCAGCAGCGCCCTGGCGTACCTGGCCCCGGGGCTATCCTCCGCGATCGGGCTGGCTTCGGCGAGCGCGGCGGCCAACTCCGAACGGGTGACCTCGACGTCGACGTCCTGGCCGAGCTGGGCCTGGGCGGCCAGGATCGACACCCGGTCGTCGGCCACGGACAGGAACCCGCCGCTGACCGCCGCCTTCACCCTGGACTCCTCGGTGACGATCTCGACCAGGCTGCCCTCGGCCAGGATGCCGAACACCGGAGCGCGCCCGGTGAGCACCCCGATGTCGCCCTCGGTGGTCTTGGCGATCACCGTACTGGCCTCGCCCGACCACAGCTCGCGGTCCGGGATCACCAGCTCTACCCGCAAGGTCACCGCTCCATCCCCTTGGCCCTCTTCTCCGCGTCCTCGATCCCGCCGACCATGTAGAACGCCTGCTCGGGCAGGTGGTCATACTTGCCCTCGGTAATCGCCTTGAACGAGGAGACCGTCTCCTCCAGCGGAGTGAAGACACCCGGCTGGCCGGTGAACTGCTCGGCCACGTACATAGGCTGGGACAGGAATCGCTCGATCCGCCTGGCCCGCTGCACCACGACCTTGTCCTCTTCGCCGAGCTCGTCGACGCCGAGGATGGCGATGATGTCCTGCAGTTCCTTGTACCGCTGCAGGATCCGCTGCACCTCGCGGGCCACGTCGTAGTGCTCCTGGCCGATGTACTTGGCGTCCAGGATCCGTGACGTGGAGTCTAGCGGGTCCACGGCCGGGTAGATCCCCTTCTCGGTGATCTCCCTGGACAGCACCGTGGTCGCGTCGAGGTGGGCGAACACGGTGTGCGGTGCCGGGTCGGTGATGTCGTCCGCGGGCACGTAGATCGCCTGCATGGAGGTGATCGAGTGACCGCGGGTCGAGGTGATCCGCTCCTGCAGCTGGCCCATCTCGTCGGCCAGCGTCGGCTGGTAGCCGACCGCCGAGGGCATCCGGCCGAGCAGCGTGGACACCTCGGAGCCGGCCTGGGTGAACCGGAAGATGTTGTCGATGAACAGCAGCACGTCCTGCTTCTGCACGTCGCGGAAGTACTCGGCCATGGTGAGGGCCGACAGGCCGACGCGCAAACGGGTGCCCGGCGGCTCGTCCATCTGGCCGAACACCAGCGCGGTGTCGTTGATGACGCCGGACTCGGTCATCTCCAGGAACAGGTCGTTGCCCTCGCGGGTCCGCTCCCCCACCCCGGCGAACACCGACACGCCGCCGAAGTTCTGGGCCACCCGGCGGATCATCTCCTGGATCAGCACGGTCTTGCCCACGCCGGCCCCGCCGAACAGCCCGATCTTCCCGCCCAGCACGTACGGGGTCAGCAGGTCGAGGACCTTGATGCCAGTGGTGAACATCTGGGTCCGCGGCTCGAGCTGGTCCAGCGGCGGGGGGTCGCGGTGGATCGGCCACCGCTCGGTGACGTGCAGGGAGGCGGTGGGCACGTCGAGCGTCTCCCCGAGGGCGTTGAACACGTGCCCCTTGGTGACATCACCGACCGGCACCTCGATCGGCGCGCCGGTGTTGGTCACCTCGGCGCCGCGCACCAGGCCGTCCGTGGGCTGCATGGAGATCGCGCGCACGAGATTGTCGCCCAGGTGCTGCTCCACCTCCAGCGTCAGCAGCCGCGTGTCGTCGCCGATCGTCACCTCGGTGTGCAGCGCGTAGTAGATTTCCGGCATCTGGTCCGCGGGGAATTCGACGTCCACGACGGGGCCGATGATCCGCGCGACACGGCCGGCGCCCGCAGCGGCTTCGCCGCTCTCGGCTGAGTTTTCAACGGTCGCGGTCATGTGTCCCTCACTCACTCGTTGCGCTTGCGTCGGCGAGCGCGTTGGCGCCGCCGACGATCTCGCTGATTTCCTGGGTGATCTCCGCCTGCCGTGCGTTGTTCGCCTCACGGGTCAGCTTTTCGAGCAGATCGCCCGCGTTGTCGGTGGCCGCCTTCATCGCGCGCCGTCGCGAGGCCAGCTCGGCGGCCGCCGCCTCCAGCATCGCGTAAAAGATCCTGGCCGCCACGTACTGCGGCATCAGGGCGTCGAGCACCTCGGGCGGCGAAGGCTCGAACTCGTACTGTGGCAGCGGGCCGGACGGGCTCGGTTCTTCGGTGTCCTCGATCTGCAGCGGCAGGAGCCTGCGGACCGCGGGCCGCTGCGTCAGCATCGAGACGAACTCGGTGCTGACCAGGTGGATCTCGTCCACGCCGCCGTCTGCGGCTTCGTACGCCTCCAGTAGCGTGGTGGCGACCTGCTGCGCGTCCCGGTACCTCGGCGCGGCGGAGAAACCATTCCAGGATCCCGCGACGTCAAGCTCGCGAAACCGGTGCCAGCCGATGCCCTTGCGGCCGGCCACGTACAGGACCGGCTCGAGGCCCCGGTCCAGCAGCAGCTGCCGCAGCCGGGCCGATTCACGCAGCACGTTAGCGTTGTAGGCGCCGGCGAAGCCCTGGTCGCTGGTCAGGATCAGCACCGCGGCCCGCGACGGGTTCTCCGGCTCCTCGGTGAACGGGTGGTGGATCGTAGTCGACCGGCTGATCACCGCCTCCACCGCGCGGGTGAGCTCGCGCGCGTACGGCTCGGCGGCGCGCATCTGCTGCTGCGCCTTGACAATCCGCGACGACGCGATCAGTTCCTGCGCGCGGGTGATCTTGGCGATCGACTGGACCGAACTGATCCGCCGCCTGACCAGGCGAAGCTGGGCTCCCATGGGCTACTTCTCGTCCGCTGCGGGCTGGGGGTTCCGCCGGGCGATCTTCTCCTGGCCCTCGTTTTCGAGCGCCTCGGCCGCCTCGTCTTCGGCGCTGAGCAGCTCGCCGGAGCTGGTCTCGAAGACCCTGCGGAACTCCTCGATCGCGTCCTTGAGCGCGGTGATGGTGTCCTCGCTCAGGTCGAGCGTTTCCCTGATCGTCTGCAAGATGCCGTCGTGCTGTCGCTTCAGGTACTCGAGGAACTCGGTCTCGAACCGGCTGACGTCCTCGATCGGCACGTCGTCCAGGTGGCCGTTGCCGCCGGCCCAGATCGACACCACCTGGTTTTCGACCGGGTACGGGTCGTACTGCGGCTGCTTGAGCAGCTCCACCAGCCGCGCGCCGCGGTCGAGCTGGGCCCGGGACGCCGCGTCCAGGTCGGAGGCGAAGGCGGCGAACGCCTCGAGGTCGCGGTACTGCGACAGCGCGAGCCGCAGGTTACCCGCGACCTTCTTCATCGCCTTGATCTGCGCGTTGCCACCGACGCGGGAGACCGACCGGCCGACGTTGATGGCGGGCCGGACGCCCGAGTTGAACAGGTCGGTCTCGAGGAAGATCTGCCCGTCGGTGATGGAGATGACGTTCGTCGGGATGTAGGCGGAGATGTCGTTCGCCTTGGTCTCGATGATCGGCAGCCCGGTCAGCGATCCGGCGCCGAGGTCATCGGACAGCTTGGCGCACCGCTCGAGCAGCCGGGAGTGCAGGTAGAAGACGTCGCCCGGGTACGCCTCGCGGCCCGGCGGCCGGCGCAGCAGCAGCGAGATCGCGCGGTACGCCTCGGCCTGCTTGGACAGGTCGTCGAAGATGATCAGCGCGTGCTTGCCCTGGTACATCCAGTGCTGCCCGATGGCCGAACCGGTGTACGGCGCGATGTACTTGTAACCCGCCGGGTCAGAAGCCGGGGCGGCGACGATCGTGGTGTACTCCAGCGCGCCAGCTTCCTCCAGCGACTGGCGCACCTGGGCAATGGTCGAGCCCTTCTGGCCCACCGCGACGTAGATGCAGCGGACCTGGCGGGTGATGTCGCCCGACTCCCAGTTGGCTCGCTGGTTGATGATCGCGTCGATGGCGATCGCGCTCTTGCCGGTCTGCCGGTCGCCGATGATCAGCTGCCGCTGGCCCCGGCCGATCGCGGTCATCGCGTCGATGGCCTTGATGCCGGTCTGCAGCGGCTCCTTCACCGGCTGGCGCTGCACCACCGAGGGCGCCTGCGTCTCCAGCGGCCGCAGTTCGGTGTCCTCGATCGGGCCCTTGCCGTCCAGCGGCTCGCCGAGCGGCCCGACCACCCGGCCGAGGAAGCTGTCGCCGACCGGCACGGACAGGATCTCGCCGGTCCGGCGGACCTGCTGGCCTTCCTCGATCTCGTTGAACTCGCCGAGGATCACGACGCCGATCTCGCGCACGTCCAGGTTGAGGGCCAAGCCCCGGACGCCGTTCTCGAACTCGAGCAGCTCGTTGGCCATGGCCGAGGGCAGTCCCTCGACCCGGGCGATGCCGTCACCGCACTCGGTCACGGTGCCGACCTCTTCGCGTGAGGCGCCCTCGGGCTCGTACTCCTGGACGAAACGCGCCAGCGCGTCCCGGATCTCCTCCGGCCGGATCGTCAGCTCAGCCATTGTCCTCTATGTCTTTCCTTGCGTAGGCTTCCCGGCTCGTCTGTTGGTCAGCGGCGGCGGATTCTCCCGCTTTCGGTAGCATGTCAGCCCGCCAGCTTGCGCCGAACGGCGGCCAGCCGGCTGGCCACGGTCCCGTCAATAAGCTCATCCCCGATCTGGACGGAAATACCACCCATAACCGAGGGGTCAATCACGACATTCAGGTGAACGTGGTGCCCGTAGGTGACGGCCAGCGCGTCGGCGAGCCGCCTGCGCTGGGTCGCGGACAGCTCGACCGCCGAGCGCACCACCGCGATCAGCTGCTCCCGGCGCCGCGCCGCGATGGCGGCGCACAGGTCCAGGGCCGCGGTCAGCGAGCGTCCGCGCGGATGCAGCACCACCTGGCTGATCAGGCGGAGGGTCACCGGGGTCACCTTGCCGTCGAGCAGCGCGCTGAGCAGCGCCTGCTTGCGCTCCGCGGGCAGCGAGGGATCGGCCAGCGCGGCGCGCAGGTCCGGCTGCCCGGCGACCACGCGGCCGAACCTGAACAGCTCGTCTTCCAGGTCGTCCAGGGCGCCGTCCGCTTCGGCGGCGAGCACCATCGCCTCGATGGCGAGCTGCTCGATCGCGTCCACCATGTCGCCCGGGGTCGCCCACCGGGCTTCGACGGCCGCCACGACCAGCTCCTCGGTACGCCGGGTCACCTTGCCGTGCAGCAAGGCCGCGGCGACCGCGCCCTTCTCCGCCGCGGGCTTGCCCGGGTCGGCCAGCGCGCGGCGCAACGGGTGCTCGGCGTCGAGCAGGCCGACGACCGCGAACAGCTCGTCGGCGAGCCTGGTGGCCACGGCTGCGGTGGTGATGCTTTCGGCCTCCAGCCGCTCGGTGAGCTCGGCGAACGAGGCCCTACTCGCACCGCGCACGCTCATCGCCTCCCGGTCGTACTTCGGAGATTTGGTCCGAACGGGCCACGGTCAAAGCCCCGGAACCGCTGGCGTGCCTCACTGGCTGGACACCTCGAGCTCGCCGAGGAAGCGGTCCACCAAGCGGCGCTGCCGGGCCTCCTCGGTGAGCGACTCGCCCACGATCCGGCTAGCCAGCTCCACCGAGAGCGTGCCGACCTCGGCGCGCAGCGCGGTCAGCGCCTGCTGCCGCTCGGCCTCGATCTGCGCCTGGGCCGCCTCGGTCACCCGGCGCGCCTCGGCCTGAGCCTGCTCGCGCATCTCGGCGATGATCTGGGCGCCCTGCTCCCTGGCCTCCTCGCGGAGCCTGGCCGCCTCGTGCCGGGCCTCGGCGAGCTGCTCACGGTACCGGTCAAGCATCTCCTTGGCCTCGGCCTGGGCCTCCTCGGACCGGGCCAGGCCGCCCTCGATCAGCTCGGTGCGCTCGGCCAGCGTCTGCTGAATCCTCGGCAGCAGCATCCTGGCGAGCAGGCCGAACACGATGAGGAACACGACCGTCCCGATGATGAACTCGGGCCAGGTGGGGAAGAGCGGATTCTCCCCGGTCGACGACGCGGCTAGGTTCAACATGGTGCGGCCACCTCCGGCGAGATCAGTACTTGAAGATGAACGGGGCCACGAGGCCGATCAGGGCGAGCGCCTCGGTCAGCGAGAACCCGATCCACATGTACAGCGAGATGCGGCCGGTGGCTTCGGGCTGGCGGGCCATCGCCTCAATCGCGTGCCCGAAGACCAGGCCGATGCCGATGCCCGGGCCGATGGCCGCCAGGCCATACCCGATTGCGCCGGCGTTGAGGCTTATCGTCTGGGTCGCGCCAGCGGCGAGCGTAGCGGCAAGAGACATAGATTCAGTCCTTTACATTTCGGGCCGGCGGCTCGTCCCGCCGGGTCGGTGGTGTGTATGGCGGGTCAATGTGCCGATTCCAGCGAGCTGGCGATGTAGACGGCGGTCAGCGTGGTGAAGATGAACGCCTGCAGCAGGTCGATCAGCAACTCGAGCAGGAAGACGAAGAACACCATCACGGCCGAGCCGGCGGCAAACAGCAATCCGATGGACAAGCTGGCCAGGTACCAGGTCGCGAGCGTGAAGATCAGCAACAGCAGGTGGCCGGCGAACATGTTGGCGAACAGCCGGACGCCGAGGGTGAACGGCTGGATGATGAAGAACCTGGCCAGCTCAATCGGGATGAGGATGACCAGGACGAACTTGGGCACTTCCCAGGGAATCATGTTCTTGATGTAGCCGGGGAAGCCCTGATGCTTGAAGCCCAGGTACAGGTAGGTGAAGTAGACTATGAACACCAGCGGCCAGACGAAGCTGATCCGGGACATGGCCGGGAACTGGAAGACTGGGATGAGCTCCATCAGATTCATAAACCAGATGTAGAAGAACATCGCCACCAGGAACGGCAGGTAGGAGTCGCCTCTCTTGCCCAGCGAGGGCCGCAGGATCTGGTCACGCACGGCCAGGATGGCAATCTCGCCGATGTTCTGCACGCCGCGCGGGACCAGTTGGGGCTTGCGGAAAGCCGCCCAGAAAAAGAAGATCACGCCGACCGCGCAGATCACCGCGATCAGCATCGGCTTGGTGAAGTGGAAGGAGCCGACCGAGAACAGCGGGCGAAACTCGAAGCTCTGCAGCCCGGGCGCGGGGAAGCCGCAGCCGCTGAAGATGTGGCATCCGCCCGCCGGGGCCGCCGGGGCTGCGACCACGCCAACGTCACCGGTCACCGGTCATCTCCTTCTGTGCTAGCCCGGGCGGACAACCCCCCCAGACCCCCCCGCGGCGGGGAAGGCTGCGCTACCGCTCCTTGCTTACCGTAGCGGTAGATGATGAAGCCGATCGAGATCGCCAGGCCCACCAGCATGCCGACCGGGAACAGCAGCGCCACGTGGACGGCCCGCCCGATTAGCCAGCCGATGGCGCCGTAGGCGAGCATCCCGGCGATCAGGTAGCTGAACACGGTCCAGCCGATGTCCAGGCCCTGGGCCCGGCCCTCCGACGCGGTCGCTTTCCTGTTGAACTTTGCGGGGGCCCCGTTGCCTTTGCCGTTCATCTCACCCGCCTCGCCGTACCGCTGGCTGCTCGGGTTCGACGTACAGCATCTTGACCTTGATCGCCGTGATGACCTGCGCGGCGCTCCAGACGAGGATGCAGCCGATCGCGGTGAAGCCGAGTGCCCGGGTGCTGAACGCGGTCGTGCCGCTCAGGCTGGAGACGACGACGGCCAGGGCGACGATCTTGACCAGGTAGGTGACCAAGGCGGCCGCCATCATGGCCTGCGGGCTCACCCGTGCGGCCCGGCCGACCACCAGTACGCTGATACCGAAGAACACGGTGACGATGGCCACCCCGACCAGTGCGCCGATCAGTCCCTTGACACCGACCAGGGCGGCGCTCACGGCGACCATGATCGCGGCCGCGACGGCCGTCAGCGCTCCCGCGCGCCGCACGATCGTGGCGTACTTCGCCAGCATTAGATGGCTCCTGAGGGTTGGACAGCGACACTGCTGACACGGGAGAATGTCCCGCGTGCGTTGCAGGAGCCGGTTGCCGAACCGCTGCCGCGGTGCGGGTATCCGGTCAGGTTTACGAAAGGTATCACGGGCCTCTCATTAGCCGTAGAGGGGCTGCTCGTGAAACATATCACAAAGTCCTTGACTCTGTCTTTACCTGATCGCACACAATTTATGACCAACACCGGGCGCGAGACCCCGCCGGACCCGCCTTCCCGTCCCGGATCCGCGCCTTGCGCGCACCGCCGTCCCCCGGACGGCCTGGCTAAATAGCCACATGTTGGGACATTTCTCCTGCGCTGGGCACGCTGACCGGGGCTCGCTGACGGAGACAGTGTCCGACGTCGTCCAGGCCAAGCGAAGGTAAAGAAGAGGTAAAAGCAAGTCCTGCTGGAGGTGCTACCTGGGCCGCGTGTCGCGGCGCTGAGCCTGGGGGAACGGGTCACGCCCGCCGAGAGGGTCCTCCTCGGACAGCGCCCCCGCCTCCGCCTCCGCCTCCGGGAACGGCGCGGCCGGGTTCTGGCGGGAGAACGGTGTCCCGGCAGGGAAGGGATCCGGGACGCGGAACGGGTCCTGGCCGTTGGGAGCGACCTGACCAGGGAACGGGTCCTGCCTGGGGAATGGGCCCCGACCGGGAGACCGATCCTCGCTGGAGAATGGACTCTGCCTGATAAAGGGGTCCTGGCTGGGGAAGGGATCCTGGCCGGGGAAGGGATCCTGGCCGGGGAAGGGATCCTGGCCGGGGAAGGGATCCTGGCCGGGGAAGGGCGGCTGGCTGGTGAAGGGGTCCTGACCAGGGAACGGGTTCTGGCCCGGGAAAGGATCGGCGCTGGGGAGACGACCCGCCCGCGGCAGCGCATCGGCGGGAACCGGGAACGGGTCTGACGGGTACGCGTCGCGGGGGAACGGAGTCGCGTCGCGGAACGGGCCCGCGTCCCGGGAGTATCCGAGCCGCGGGCCGTGGCCGGATGGCGTCGCGCCATTGAGGGCGGCGCCGGACGGGGCGGCGCCGGACGGGGCGGCCACTGACGGGGCGGTGGCTGACGGGATGGCCGCAGAGTATCGCGGCACGTCAGGCGCTGGCGCCGCGGGCCGTGGCGGGGCGGGTCGTGGCGGGGCGGCAGTGCGCGCCGTGACGGCAGGCGTCGCCTTGTTCCGGGCCCGGGCCCGCCAAGGGCGCAGCGACGGCATCGTGGCGGGCAGCAGGGCGAGCACCGCGACCACGGTGGCGACGGCGAACACGACCGAAGGGCTCCGCACGATCGAGAGCGATACCACGGTGACCGAGAACAGCGCGGCCCACAGGTACATGAGCAGCACGCTCTGCCGGTAGGAATGGCCGATGTTGAGCAGCCGGTGATGCAGGTGCTGCCGGTCGGCGGCCATCAGCGGCTTGCCTGCCCGGGTCCGCCGGATGATCGCGAACATCAGGTCCGCGTACGGGATGATGAAGATCGCGGCCGGCATCAGCAGCGGGAGGAGGATGGCGAACCGGTCCAGGGCGTGGGTGTGCGCGTAGTTGGTCAGCAGGGCCGGGTCGAGCGAATCGGTGCTGGATATCGGCCCGTAGGCGAGCAGCAGGCCGAGCAGCATGGCGCCGATGTCGCCCATGAAGATCCGCGCCGGATAGAAGTTGTGCGGCAGGAACCCGATGCACATGCCGGCCAGCAGCGCGGACGCCACCGCGGGCACCGACTGCGAGGTGGTGCCGATGGTCCGGTTCAGCGTGTACGAGTAGACCAGGAACGACAGCGCGGCGACGGCCACGATGCCGGCGGCGAGCCCGTCGAGGCCGTCGATGAAGTTGATCGCGTTGATGGTGACCACGACGATCAAGATGGTCAGCGTCACGCTCAGGTCCCATTCGAGCGGGAACACGCCGCCGCTCGGCAACGGCAGCCAGGGCAGCGCCTGGCCGCTCCAGACCAGGATGCCGGCCGCCGCTACCTGCCCGGCCAGCTTGCTGATCGCGCTGAGCCCCCACCGGTCATCGACGAACCCGACGACGACCACGAGGCCGCCGGCCAGCAGCAGCCCGGCTTCGCTCTTCGACCCGGCCGCCTGGAATGGCTCCTGCAGGAAGGAGAGCCGGCTGACGATCAGCAGCCCGGCGGCCAGCCCGCCGTACATGGCCAGGCCACCGAGCAGCGGGGTCGGCTCGGTATGCGTATCCCTGGCCCGCGGCTCGTGAATCGCGTGGGTCGCGACCGCGACCCGCCGCACCAACGGGGTGAGCAGGTAGGTCACCGCCGCGGTGACGAGCAAGACCAGCGCGTACTCGCGCATGCTGCCTCAGCGGGCCTGGATCTGGTCGGACCGTCTAGCTTTCATCATTGCCCACTTTATGGCACCAGCTACGCGCCGGCGGGCGGCTCACCGGTGGCGGGGTCCAGAGAACCTCCTGAGCCCTCCAGGGGATGCGGCGCCGCGGGCTTGAAATCAGCGACGCTGCTATGGGCGGTAGGGCTTTCTGCGGCTGGGCCCTCGTTCTCGGCATAGTGCTCGTTCTCCGCGATGACCGACGCCACCGTGCGCAGCCGGTCCACGGAGATCGCGCCGGCCCGGAGCACCTTCGGTATGGTTCCGGTCAGATCGAGGATGGTCGACGGGACGCTGTCGGCGCACGGCCCGCCATCGAGGTATACCGATACCGCCTCGCCGAGTTGCTGCTCCGCTTCGTCGGCACTGGTAGCCGGCGGCTGGCCGTGCCGGTTGGCGCTGGACACCGCGAGCGGCCCGGTCTGCTTGAGCACGTCGAGCGCGACCGAGTGCAGCGGCATCCGCAGGGCGACCGTGCCCTTGGTGTCACCCAGATCCCAGAGCAGCGTCGGGCTGGCGCGGAACACCAGGGTGAGCGCGCCGGGCCAGAACTCGTCGATCAGGTCCTGCCCGAACGCCCCGAGGTCCTCCACCAGCGCCGCCGCGGCCCGCGCGGTGCCGACGAGCACGGGCGGCGGCATGTTCCGGCCCCGGCCCTTGGCCGCCAGCATGGTGATGACCGCCGACGGGGTGAACGCGTCCGCGCCGATGCCGTACACCGTGTCGGTCGGCAGCACGATAAGCTCGCCGCCGCGAGCCGCCGTCACTGCCGCGTCGATCCCCGCGGCCCGCATCTGCGGGTCCCGGCAGTCGTAACGCTTGCTCATCTGGCCGCAACTCCTACCATTCCCGGCACCATGTCTCAGGCGCCCTCGCCCGACCAGGCCGCGGTGACGAAGCGGTCACGACCGGCCAGGTCCTTGTTGTTGCGCGTGTCCCGCCAGCCGGACTCTTCCGGGAACACCCAGTACACCGCCGCTCCCTGCTGAGCGGCGTGCTCGACAGCGACGAGCCCGCCGGGGCGGAGCAGCCGCCGTGCGGTGCGCTCGACGACGCGGATGGCGTCCAGCCCGTCCGCGCCGCTCCACAGCGCGGCCGGCGGGTCGTACTCGCTGACCTCCGGTTCGACGAAGGCTCCCACCGGGATGTACGGCGGGTTACTGATCACGAAGTCAACCGTACCGTCGAGTTCGCCGAGCACGTCGCCGAAGTCACCCGCGTGCAGCATGACGTGCCCGGCCGTGTACGGGGCGCTCTCCGCGTACTTGCTGATGTTGCGCTCGGCCCAGGCCCGGGCGAGCGGATCGGCCTCGACCGCATGCACCCTGGCCCTGGGCACCTCCTGCCCGATGGCCAGGGCAATCGCGCCGGAGCCCGTGCCCAGGTCGGCCACCACCGGCTCGGCGACGTCCATGTCACGCAGCCGGGCGATGGCCCAGCCGGTCATCACCTCGGTCTCCGGGCGCGGCACGAACACCCCAGGCCCCACGTCGAGCTCGAGGTAACGGAAGTGGGCGCGGCCGGTGATGTGCTGGAGCGGCTCACGGGCCGCCCGGCGCGCGATGTCAGCCCAGAACCGCGCGTCGAAGTCGGCGTCGCGCACCGTGTGCAGCTCGCCCCGCCTGACATTGTGCACGCTGGCCGCGATCAGCTCGGCGTCCGCGCGCGGCGACTCCACCCCGGCGTCGGCCAGCCGCAGCGCGGCCAGCGCCACCTCGTCAAGCAGCAGGCTCATCATCGCCAGTACCGACCAGCTTCGCGGCCAGGTCCGCGGCCGCCAGCGCGTCGATCACCGCGTCCAGGTCACCGTCGATGACCTGGTCGAGGTTGTAGGCCTTGTAGCCCACACGGTGATCGGAGATGCGGTTCTCCGGGAAGTTGTAGGTGCGGACCCGCTCCGAGCGGTCCACCGTGCGCACCTGGCTGCGCCGTTCCGCGCTCGCCTTCGCGTCGGCGTCGGCCTCGGCCTGCGCGAGCAGCCGTGCGCGCAGCACGCGCATGGCCTGCTCCTTGTTCTGCAGCTGGCTCTTCTCGTTCTGGCAGGACACCACGATCCCGCTGGGCAGGTGGGTGATCCGCACCGCCGAGTCGGTCGTGTTCACGCTCTGCCCGCCCGGGCCCGAGGACCTGAATACGTCGACCTTCAGGTCGTTGTCGTTGATCTGGACCTCGACCTGCTCCGCCTCGGGTACCACGAGCACGCCTGCCGCCGAGGTGTGGATGCGGCCCTGGGATTCGGTCACCGGCACCCGCTGCACGCGGTGCACGCCGCCCTCATACTTCAGCCGCGACCAGGCGCCCTCGGAACCCTTGCCCTTCACCGCGACCGTCACGTCCTTGACCCCGCCCAGGCCGGTGCCCGTCGAGTCGAGGATCTCGGTCTTCCAGCCGCGCCGCTCGGCGTAGCGCAGGTACATCCGGAGCAGGTCGCCGGCGAACAGCGCAGATTCCTCGCCGCCCTCGCCCGCCTTGACCTCCAGAATGATGTCACGCGCGTCGTTGGGGTCCCGGGGCACGAGCAGCTTCTGCAGCTGGGCCTCGAGTTCCTCCCGGTGGGCGGCCAGTTGATCGCCCTCGGCGGCGAACGAGGAGTCTTCCCTGGCCAGCTCGCGCGCGGCCTCCTCGTCCGCCGAGGTCTGCTGCCACTGGAGGTAAGCGTGCACGATCGGGGTCAGCTCGGCGTAGCGGCGGCCAAGCGTGCGTGCTTTCTCCTGGTCGGAGTGGACGCTCGGGTCGGCGAGGGCATGCTCGAGTTCGGCATGCTCGCTAGCCAATTCGCTTAGCCGGTCGAACACCGGAATGTCCTTTCGTACCTCAGCCCGCTCTCCTCGACGGCGGCGGGCGGCCCGCGGGCGATGTTGGTGACCCGCCTGGCAGTCGGACGGCTACAGATCGAGCCGCCCGAACGCCATTCGAGCCACCATCGCGCGCACGTGCGTGCCGTCCAGCGCTAAGCCCTGAATACCCGCCCAGCGGTCTCCCCCGACCCATCCGGTGCCGATCTCGGCGCCGAACAGGCTCCGCGCCTCGCGGCTCGCACTTCCTGACGGGCACGAAGGCAGCGGGCGGGAGCCTGACGTGGCTGGGGCTGATGGACAGCCCCCGGGCGGGGCCGTTCGGGTTACTTCTTGTCGGCCTTCTGGCCGCTCGGGTTCTTGCCGAACCTCTTCTCGAACCTCGCGACCCGGCCGCCGGTGTCGAGGATCTTCTGCTTGCCGGTGTAGAACGGGTGGCAGTTTGAGCAGACCTCGACGTGGATACTGTCGCTGGGTGCGGTGCTCCGCGTGGTGAACGTGTTCCCGCAGCCACAGGTCACCGTGGTGACGTGGTAGTCGGGGTGAATGCCAGTCTTCATGTGACAACTCCTGCCTCGAGCGGTCGCCGGGTCGCCCTAGGGCGTGAACCGGTACCGCATGGGTGCGGCTTCTAGTGTGCCAGACAGTGGAACCAGTTTTCCTGATCCCGCATTCCCGCTGTCCGGTGTGGTCAGCGGGCGGTGCAGCCGGCTTCCGCGGCGTTCAGGACGCCGCGGAAGCCGGCTGCGAGCGTCAGGAGCCGAGGGTGGTCTTCTGCACCTGAAGCAGGAACTCGGCGTTGCTCTTGGTCTTGCGCATCTGCTCCATGAGCAGCTCGAGCGCCTGCTGCGGCTCGAGCGCATGCAGCACGCGGCGCAGCTGCCAGATGATCTTGAGCTCGTCCGGCGAAAGCAGGATCTCTTCCTTACGGGTGCTCGACGCGTCCACGTCGACGGCCGGGAAGAGCCGCTTCTCCGCGAGCTCGCGGCGCAGCCGCAGCTCCATGTTGCCGGTGCCCTTGAACTCCTCGAAGATGACCTCGTCCATCCGGGAGCCGGTCTCGACCAAGGCGGCCGCCAGGATGGTCAGCGAGCCACCGTGCTCGATGTTGCGGGCCGCGCCGAAGAACCGCTTGGGCGGGTACAGCGCCGTGGAGTCCACACCACCGGACAGGATGCGGCCGCTGGCGGGCGCCGAGTTGTTGTACGCGCGGCCCAGCCGGGTGATGTTGTCGAGCAGGATGACCACATCGTGGCCCATCTCCACGAGCCGCTTGGCCCGCTCGATGGCCAGCTCGGCCACTGTGGTGTGGTCGTCGGCCGGGTGATCGAACGTGGAGTGGATGACCTCGCCCTTCACCGTCCGCTGCATGTCGGTGACCTCTTCTGGCCGCTCGTCGACGAGGACGACCATGAGGTGGCACTCCGGGTTGTTCTTGGTGATGGCGTTCGCAATCGACTGCAGGATCATCGTCTTGCCCGCCTTCGGGGGCGACACGATGAGGCCGCGCTGGCCCTTGCCGATGGGGCAGATCAAGTCGATGATCCGGGTGGTCATGTTGCCGGGATCGGTCTCCAGCCTGAGCCTCTCCTGCGGGTACAGCGGCACCAGCTTGGAGAACTCCGGCCGGCCCACGGACCGCTCGGGGTCCAGGCCGTTGACCTTGTCCAGCCGGACCAGGGCGTTGAACTTCTCCCGGCGCTCGCCTTCGCGCGGCTGCCGGACGGCGCCTTCGATGACATCGCCCTTGCGCAGGCCGTGCTTGCGCACCTGGGAAAGGGAGACGTACACATCGTTCGGCCCGGGCAGGTAGCCGGTGGTGCGCACGAAGGCGTACCCCTGCGCGTCGAGCACGTCGAGGATGCCGGCGATCGGGATGAGCACGTCATCCTCGCCGATCACGAGCTCCGGCTCGGCCTGGCGGTCGCGCCTGCGGTTCCTGTTCCTGAACCGGTCCCGGCTGCGGCCCCGTCGGTCGCCGTCGTCGTACGCCTCGCCCGCGGGTCCGCGGCTCGCCGCCATCGGCTCCCGGTCCCGGCCACCGCGCTCCAGACCGCCGCGCTCCAGACCGCCGCGCTCCGGGCCACTGTTGTCACGGCCGCCGTGATCGCGGCTGCCCTGCTGGTCCCGGCTGCCCTGGTCGCGGCTGCCCTGGTCGCGTCCGCCGTTGTCGCGGCCGGACTGCTCACGGCCGGACTGCTCACGGGCCGCCTGATCCCGGCCGCGGGACGGCTGGTCGTCGCGGCGCCCGTTCCTGCGCCGCCGGTCACCGCGCTGGATCTCGCCCTGCGCGGCCTCGTCCCGTATACCCGGCTGGGCGTCCTCACGCGCGCCCTGCGGCGCGGCGCCCGTCTCCTGGGCTCCGGCCTGCTGAGCGGGAGCCTGCTGCGCTGCGCTCGGCTGAGCCGGGGCCTGCTGCGCCCGGCCGTTCGGCCGGTCGGTCACGGCCGCCTGGTCGAAGCTGAGCTGCTGCCCGGCTCCGTCCGTGCCGATCCCGCCGCGCGCGCTGGCACCCAGGCCGGACGCGGCACCGTCTCCGATGCCGGATTGCGTGCGTGTGTCTGGTTCCATAGCGTCCTGCTTCCGCAGGCGAGTCGAGTCAGCTCCCGCGGACGCGACACGCTGGTTCGAACCCTGGTTAGCGGCACCCGCCTCCTGCCGGGGAGCCCCGCCCTGCCGGGCCTCGATCGCCTCGACGAGCTGTCCTTTGCGCATCCGGCCAGCGCCCGGTATGCCCATCGTTTGCGCGATCCGCTGCAACTCGGGCATGAGCAGCGAGGAAAGGCCAGTGCCACTGCGGCTGCGCGACTTGGATGTCGACGCCCTCGCTCCTGGCGCCCCCGGCTCCCCCTGTGCTGATCCGCCAGCGGCCGCGGCCGGCGCCGAGATACCGGCAGGGGCGTCCTCAGACGCGCTGGGCGCGCCACTGAGGAGTTCGGTTGTGTCGCTCACTAATGGTCCTTCCATGATTCTCGGCCGCCTGGGTGAACCCGCTAGGCCCGTCGACCCTGTACAGCGGCCCCCTTGGGGCCAGAGTTGATTCGCGCTGCTCTGATAGCCGCCGAATGCCCACGATTCCCGCAACGCCTTGCGTTCCTCCGTGCGTCGCTATGTGTTCGCAAACTAGGGAGATGAGTCGGGGAGCGCCCGGGCGGCTGTACCGCTCGCCCGCGTCCCCAGATCGCGCGCTCCCACCAAGCTGGCCGTGCTTCTCAGCTGAGAAGACAACGGGACATCCTGCGTCAAAGACCTTGGGTACGGCAACGATACCGGACCAAAGGAGTTTACCGGCGAGCGCCCGGTTTGCCGACGAGCACCCAATCCAGAGCGGGGCACCCGAGGCGTCACTAAGCCTAACACCATGAGGACTCACGGCATTCCTTCGCAGCCGTCCGTGTCGCGCGGAAGAAGAGGCAACGGTCCCAAGAGGCCCGCTAGCAGCCTCGAGCACCCAGCGTGCACAGCTCCAGATTCGATGTCTTGACCTGGATCTGCAGCTACGTGCCCGGCCGGACGGATTGGCCGCTCGTTTCCCGCGTCAGTACTCCACCTGGGACTGCGGGCGCAGGATACGCGCACCTTGCCGCTCGACGTCTAGCGAGCTTATGTGCCATGCAATACCCGTTTCTCTCACGATTGAACCCAAGCTGTCCAGGTGGTGACGATAATCAGGCTTTTCAGGGCCGCTCAGCAGCGCGAGCACCGACGGGCCCGCCCCGGAGACGACGGCAGGGATGCCGGCCTCCCGCAGCCGGCCGACCAGAGCGCTGGTTTCCGGCATCGCCGGCGCCCGGTAGTCCTGGTGCAGCCAGTCCCGGGTCGCGGCGAGGAGCGCGCCCGCTGTCTGCGGCGCCCGGGCGGGCAGTTGCGTCAGCGCGGCGACCAGCAGGGCGCTGCGCCCGGCATTGGCCGCCGCGTCCCGGTGCGGCACCAGGTCGGGCAGCAGGCGCCTGGCTACCTCCGTGCGCACCGGTGCCGGCGCCACGCACACCACCGGCCTGATCTCCGGCAGCGGCTCGAGCCGGACCATCCGCGGCCGGCCGTCTGCGGTCCAGGCGATGGTCAGGCCCCCGCCCAGGCAAGCGGCCACGTTGTCCGGATGCCCCTCAAGTTCGGCGGCCAGCTCGAACAGGGCACCGTCCGCGCCGTCCGCGCCGGGAGGGCCAGGTGGGCCAGGTGGGCCGGGCTCGGCTAGGGCCCGCGCGGCCAGGAGGCCGGCCACGATCGCGGCGGCCGAGGAGCCCAGGCCACGGCCGTGCGGGATCCGGTTCACGCAGCGCAGCCCGATGCCAGGCGGCTGGCTCCCGCTGACGGCGAACGCCGCCCGCATCGCCCGCACGACCAGGTGGTCCTCTTCGGCCCCGGCCAGGTCCGCGCCCTCGCCGGAGATCTCGATGGACAGCCCGGACTCGCAGACCCACGCGTCCACGTCATCGTGCAGGCTCAGCGCGAGCCCGAGCGCGTCGAAGCCCGGCCCCAGGTTCGCGCTGGTCGCGGGCACTCGCACCCGCACTGGACCTTTCGCCCAGGCCATCTCACTCCTCACGGGAAGGTAACCGCAACGATGGAACATGGTTGTCGTCAGGGCGACGACGATGGAGCATCGTTGTCGTTGACCGCGGCCCGCGGCGGGGCGCGGGGCGGGGCCGGTGGGGCCGGAGAGCTAGGCCAGGCCTAGCGCGGTCGCGGCGGCGCCGGCGTCGGCGGCGATGGTGGCCGGGGAAGGCGCGCCGGACAGCGCCCAGTCCGGATCCTTCAGGCCGTTGCCGGTGATCGAGCAGACCACCCGGGACCCGGCCGGGAGCTGCCCGCTCGCGCTGACCCGTAGCAGCCCGGCTACGCTCGCCGCGGAGGCGAGCTCGCCGAACACCGCCTCCTGGGTGGCCAGCAGCCGGTAGGCGGCGAGGATCTCCCGGTCGGTGACCGAATCGATCAGGCCGCCCGACTCGTCACGGGCCGCCTCGGCCAGCAGCCAGGACGCCGGGTTGCCGATCCTGATCGCGGTCGCGATCGTCTGCGGCTGCAGCACGGGATGGCCGGTCACGATCGGCGCCGCGCCGCTGGCCTGGAACCCGAACATCCGCGGCGAGCGGGAGGCCAGGCCCGCCCGCTGGTACTCGGTGTATCCCATCCAGTAGGCGGTGATGTTCCCCGCGTTGCCGACCGGCAGGCAGTGCACGTCGGGCGCGTCGCCGAGTTCGTCCACGATCTCGAACGCAGCGGTCTTCTGGCCCTGCAGCCGGTCCGGGTTCACCGAGTTGACCAGCGCCACCGGATATTCGGCGGCCAGCTTCCTGGCCAGCTCGAGGCAGTCGTCGAACGAGCCTTCGACCTGTAGCAGCCTGGCTCCGTGCACCAGCGCCTGGGCGAGCTTGCCGATCGCGATCTTGCCGCGCGGCACGAGCACGGCGCAGGTGATCCCGGCCCGGGCCGCGTAGGCGGCGGCGCTGGCACTGGTGTTGCCGGTCGACGCGCAGATCACCGCCTTGGCGCCGGACCCGGCCGCCATGCTGATGGCCACCGTCATGCCCCGGTCCTTGAACGAGCCGGTCGGGTTGGCCCCCTCGACCTTGAGGTATACCTCGCAGCCGGTGCGGGCGGACAGGACCGGGGCGGGCAGCAGCGGCGTGCCGCCCTCGCGCAGGGTGATCACCGGCGTGGCCTCGGTGACCGGCAGCCAGTCCCGGTATTCGGCGATCACCCCGCGCCACGGTCCCCCCGCGCGCCTAGCCTGGAGCTGAGGTTCAGTCACGGTCACTCCTCCTCCCCTTCCACCCGCATCACGCTGGCGACCGCGCGGACCACCGGCAGCGCCTCGAGTTCGCGGACGGTGGCGGCGAGCGCCGCGTCCCGCGCGGTATGGGTCACGATCACGAGCTGGGCTTCGGTGCCCCGGCTGGTCTGGCGGACCGCCTCGATGGAGACGTCGTGCCGCGCGAACGCCTCCGCCACCGGGGCGAGCACGCCGGGCTTGTCGTCCACGTCGAGCGAGACGTGGTAGCGGGTCAGCGTCTCCCCCATCGGCATGACCGGCAGGCCGGCGTAGGTGGACGCGTCCGGCCCGCGCGTGCCGGCCAGCCGGTTCCTGGCCACGGCGACGATATCACCGAGCACGGCGCTCGCGGTCGGGGTGCCGCCGGCGCCCGCGCCGTAGAACATCAGCTGGCCGGCCGAGGAGGCCTCGACGAACACCGCGTTGTAGGCCTCGCTGACGGAGGCGAGCGGATGGCTGCGCGGGATCATCGCCGGGTGCACCCGGACCGAGACGCCCCCGTCACACCGTTCGCAGATGGCGAGCAGCTTGACCACCCGGCCGAGCGCCCGCGCGCTGAGAATGTCGGTGGCGGTGACCTCGGTGATGCCCTCGCGGTGCACGTCCGCCGCGGTCACCGGGGTATGGAAGGCCAGGCCGGCCAGGATGGCCGCCTTCGCGGCCGCATCGAACCCCTCCACGTCGGCCGTCGGGTCGGCCTCGGCGTAGCCGAGCGCCTGCGCCTCCTCGAGGGATTCGGCGAAGCCCGCGCCCGAGGAGTCCATCCGGTCGAGGATGAAGTTGGTGGTGCCGTTGACGATGCCGAGGACGCGGTGCACGGTGTCCCCGGCCAGCGATTCGCGCAGCGGCCGGAGCAGCGGGATGGCGCCGGCCACGGAGGCCTCGTAGTACAGGTCGGCCCCGTACTCACGGGCCGCCCCGTAGATCTCCGCGCCGTTCTCGGCGAGCAGGGCCTTGTTCGCGGTGACCACCGGCTTGCCGCCCTTCAGCGCGGCCAGCATCAGCGACCTGGCCGGCTCGATGCCGCCGATCACCTCGACCACGATGTCGACGTCGGGCCGGGTGGCCAGCGCGTGCGCGTCCGCGGTGAGCAGCGAGCGGTCGATCCCGGCGGCCCGCCGGTGCCCGACCCGCCGCACCGCGATCCCGGCCAGCTCCAGCCGGGCGCCGACGCGCAGGGCGAGGTCTTCGGCCTGCTCGGTGAGCAGCCGGGCCACCTCGGACCCCACCACGCCGCAGCCGAGCAAGGCCACCTTGAGGGTAGGGAGGGTCTGGTTCATCCGACGTCCAGGCTGAACAGGTCGTCAAGGGTCTCGCGGCGGACGATCGTCCGGGCGGCGCCCGCGCCGACCGCGATCACGGCCGGGCGTCCGACGTGGTTGTAGTTGCTGGCCAGTGACCGGCAGTAGGCGCCGGTGGCCGGCACGGCCAGCAGGTCGCCGGGGACCAGGTCGGACGGCAGGTACGCGTGCCGCACCACGATGTCGCCGCTTTCGCAGTGCCTGCCGACCACCCGGGACAGCATCGGCGGGGCGGCCGAGGCCCGCGAGGCCAGCGCGCACGCGTAGGAGGCGTCGTACAGCGCGGTCCTGATGTTGTCGCTCATCCCGCCGTCCACGCTGACGTAGGTCCGCAGCCCGTCCACGTCCTTGACCGTGCCCACCGTGTACAGCGACACGGTGGACGGCCCGACGATGCCGCGGCCCGGCTCGA
>Ga0208565_1000797_pt1 | contig 20980 bp, 18 predicted proteins | sample Sb_taG_7_FD_187706 | JGI IMG/M metagenome (GOLD analysis project Ga0208565, IMG submission 187706) | Peat soil microbial communities from Weissenstadt, Germany - Sb_50d_2_FS metaG (SPAdes) (version 2) | ecosystem: Environmental > Terrestrial > Soil > Wetlands > Peat | place: Germany...
CTGTCACGCGCGGTGCTGTCAGCAGCCAGGTTTGGCGGGACTCGGCAAGGTGCGCTAACCTTAGTGCCCGCTGGGGCTGGCCGTTTTGCGCTCTGATCAGCGAGTTCGAAATTCTTACTCCAGCGGCTTTCCTGTCCATCAGCCGGATGTCAGCAGCGGATCGTCTGGCTGTGTCGAGTGCCTGGCCCCGTCGTCTAGTGGCCCAGGACGCCGCCCTCTCAAGGCGGTAGCGCCGGTTCAAATCCGGTCGGGGCTACGAGTGAAGTACCAGGTCAAGGGCCTGATCGCCGGTAGCAGCGGTCAGGCCCTTGATCATTTGTCACTGGTTTGTCATTGACTCCTGCCGTCACCCGGCGCCAGAGAACGCCACTGAGGGATGGTCTTCGGCATGATGGCGGGGTGGCGATGGCTCGGGTGTGAACATGACGGTGATCATCGCGGCGCTGGTTTCGGTGCCCGGGGTCGCAGGATTCAGGCGAGCCCGCGTGGCAGGTGCGTCAGGATCCTGCGGTCCACCTCTTGGAGGTGAGCAGCTCGCCGTACTGTCGAGAGGTGTCGGCAAGGACTTCTGCCTGCCGGACTCGGTTGAACGGTGCCTCTCTGTCCTCATAACCCAGAGGTCGCAGGTTCAAATCCTGCCCCCGCTACTAGGAATTGCAGGTCAGGGGCCCGATCGCCAGGACGGCGATCGGGCTTCTTGATCGTTTGTTGGCGGTTCGTTGGCGGGACAGAACCCCGGAGCGTGGCATCTGCCGCGTCGGATCGGCAGAGATCGGCATCGTGAGCCGAGTTCAAGGGCTCACCTTTGAACATCATTCGTCTGCCACGTGTGGGGTTTGTAAACTCGGCTGCCGGCGTTGAGCTGGGCTTTCATGCGGCCCGCCCGTACTCGTTGATGAGGCCGCCGAGGAGGGGCCGGCGCTTGATCCGCTCCCGGGGTAGCTCGGCGATGGGGTGGTCGGGTCGCGGCGGATGCAGCTGGTGGCTGCGGTGGGGTCGTCGTCCGTTGTAGTGGGCTTCGTACTGGGCCAGGACCGACCGCAGGTGCCGCTCGCCGAAGATGAGCATCCGGTCGGTGACCTCGGTCCGGGCGGTGAGCACGAACCGCTCGGCAAAAGCGTTCGCGCGCGGGCTCTGGGGAGGGATCTTCACGGGCTGGATGCCGGCGGCGGCGAGGCCCGCGTCGAACGAGTCGGTGAATTGCCCGGCCCGGTCGCGGACCAGGAAGCGGAAGTCAGCGGCGCGGCCCCCGAGGTCCATCAGGAGGTTACGGATCTGCTGGGTAGTCCACGGGCCGTCCGGATGGGCGGTGACCCCGAGGACGTGAACGTAGCGGGGACCGGCTTCGATGACGAACAGGCAGTACACATGCCGCAGCGTCAGCGCGCAGTCCACGTGGAAGAAATCGGCGGCGAGCATGATCGCGGCCTGGGTGCGCAGGAACTGCCGCCAGGTCGTGTCGGCCTGCCGCTTCGGCGCGGGCGGGATCTTCAGGGCCTTGAGGACCCGGCGGATCGTGGAGGCGCTGACCCGGTGGCCGAGCTTGAGGAGCTCACCCTGGATGCGCTGGTATCCCCAGCCGTGGTTTTCGCGGGCGAGCCGCTGAATGAGCGCGGCGATCTCGGCGCTGACGGGCGGGCGCCCCGTCCGGTGCGTATAGGTCCATTTCCTGGTGACCAGGCGGCGGTGCCACCGGAGTACGGTGCCGGGCGTGACCAGCCGGTGCATCCGCAGGCTTCGGGGCAGGAGCCGGATCAGCCCGGCGAAGATCGCACGGTCGGCCCAGTCCAGCCGGAGTCGGGGACTAGCGCGGCGCAGCACGGCGACCTCGTGCCGCAGCACGAGCAGCTCGATGTCCTTGGACGTCGTTGAGCGGCCGAGGAGGACCAGCCAGCCACCAAGCCGGACGAAGATCAGGTAGAGCAGACGGAGAGACACGGGTGATCATCATTGCCGATGGCCATGAGCTGCCTATCGGCGCAGGTCACAGGAACGAGCGGACTTCTGGCACCCCACAGCATGAAATGGGCGGCCCGCCTTCCCCGGTCGTGCACGGCCCGAAGCGTGGAGAGTTCTGCCACCTCCGATCGCCCGCACCTGTCCGGTATGGCCGATCACCCCTCAGGCCCCTGCTCGCCACGCCGATCGGCCGTCACGTTCCCGCAAGTCAGGGCGTTCCCATGTCAGCTACTTGACATGATCGGCATGCCTGGTGCGGCTTCGCGGCTGCGGAGACTCTGCGCGTCGGCCCCGGTCAGGGCCGACACCGCGAGCAGGCCATATCGAATCGGTACCGCCCAACGTAATGCGAACAGCTCGTCGCATGCCGTCGCCTCCCCGGACCAGCAATCGCAACTTCACCACATTCTGACGGAATAAAGTTGCGATCGAAGCAACTACAGTGGGAGCGTAGAGCTTGGGAGCGGAGGGAGGCGGCGTCGTGACAGATGGGATGACTGGGCTGGTTGCGCTTGGCTTGCCGGAGACTTCGTTGGAGTCTGAGGAGCTTGAGCAGCATGCCGCGCAGGTCGGAGCGCGCGTGGCGGCGGCCCGGAAGCAGCGTGGGATGACCGGGACTGAGCTTGGCGAGATGGTGGGACTCCGTAAGGACCAGATCTCGAAGATCGAGTCAGGTCGCCGACGGCTCGATATTTCTGAGTTGCCTCGCGTTGCGGCTGCACTAGGTGTCTCAGTGCGGTTTCTTCTTGGGCAGGCTGATCGACCTGCGCTGGCGATTGCGGCTCGGCTGGCGGCTGACGCGGGCGCTGATGCGGTGCGCGCCGTGCGTCGGCGAGCTCGTCAGTTGTTTGAGATCGACGACTTGCTGACTCAGGTGACCGGTATGCCGCCTGCTCGGCCTAGCCCTCAAGGCCTCCGGGTTGTCGAGCAGGCTCGTGGCAGCTTCGGTGCGCGGCCTAGATCGAAGGCGGAGGCGCAGCGTCAAGGGCGTGAGCTTGCTGAGCTGACGCGGCGCGAGCTCGATTTGGGCAGCGATGCGCTGGGTGACATCGCCGGCCTGATTGAGCAGCACTTTGCGGTTGATGTGGCGTTGTCCCCGTTGGGGGCCGACGTCGATGGGTTGTGCGTGCACAGCGGCACGGCCGCGCTCATTCTGGCTAACACTGATTCATCCGATGGCCGGGTGCGGTTCACTCTCGCCCATGAGCTGAGCCATCACCTGCTGGGCGATCCGCGTGAGGTCATCGAGGAAGCTGAGGGCGACATGTTCGCCAGTACCGCCGTCGAGTGGCGTGCGAGCGCGTTTGCTGGTCACTTCTTGATGCCGGATCGAGGCGTTCGATCGGTACTGGCGTGGCTCGGCGAGGAGTCCAACACGGTCAGTGAGCGGGCAGCAGTCGCGTTGATGGAACACTTTGGCGTGTCGATGGCGGCCCTGATATACCAGCTCAACATCCTCGGCGTGCTGAGCTATGACGATGGACAGCAGTTGCGCGGCTGCGGCGTAACGCTCCTTGTCGAGCGGCACCGGGACGTCGCTCCGTCAAAGGCCGCGACGACCATCGGGCATGTTCGCCGTGCCCCGGAACGACTTACTCGACGAGCGCTCGCCGCGGCCCGCGAGCAGCGCCTAGGTCTATCGGTCGTCGCATCGCTGCTCGAACGCGACGACGACGAACAGCTGTGGCGGGAGGTCATGGCGGATCATGTACAGGCCACGGCGAGCACCGATATTGTCCTGTGACCTCCGAATCGCCCGCGCGAGCCGTCGATGCCAAGCCGCAAGCTTGGTTTCTTGAGACCAGCGCCTTGGTGACGCTGGCCGTGCATCTGCCGCTGCAGCAAGCGGTAGTGGCAGCACTCTCGCCCTCGACCTTCCACCGGGTACTGGTCAAGGCAGTCGTTACGGAGCTGGAGGAGTTGTCCATGACTTCCGATATCACGGCAACGTGGGCAGGCACCGCGCTTGGCCAACTGGACTGGCTTGGCAGCGCGGTCGCCCTAGATGACCCGGTCGGCGTGGAATTGGCGGTCCAGCTTCAGGAAGAGATCGCTGGCGGCCGACCGCTGAAACACCCTATGGAGCACTTCGGCGAGGCTGCGGTGATCTCCCTGGCATCTCGTGCTAGGACAGTGCAGCCCTGATGCTCTGCGACGACTACGATGCGCGCGTTGCAGCGAAGAATCGCAACGTTGAGCCGGTTAGCGTGCACAAGCTGATGTACCTGATGATCAGGCAGGGCAAGCTGACTGCCACAGAAGCGGGGGCCTTCGCCGACGCACTGCACACGGCAGGACGACACCAGGACTATACGGCGCAAGAACTCGCCTCCGGTCGGCTTGGTCGTGTCGGGCAGCCGTGACGGGCTGTGCTCGCATCCGCGATGGCCCGTGCCAGGACGACCCTCACACGGCGGAGGGGGAGGGATGACGATGGGCCAGGACGCGTCGTGGCGGTCAGCCTGGCCGAGGCTAGGGCGGTTCGCGCTTGCGGGCTCGGGACACGGCCTGCCCGGAGCCCGTTGCTGCCAGGGCCGATAGCTTCGGAGAATAGCCGGAGAAGTCAGCATGGCGAGGACGTAAGCGCAGGTCAGGGCAGGTACCGGAGATGGCTGTAAAACCGTCGGCTCAGCCTACGTTGGTTCGAACCCAACACCTGCCACCAGCAATGTCCCAGATCAGAGCCGGTGACGTGGAAGTGCGTCACTGGCGCTGAGGCTGGGAGGGAGCGGTTCTGTAAACCGCTTGTGGGCTATGCGTGGGTCAGATCGCGGGGCCCTGGCGGTGTATCACCCGCGCGCAGGCCTGGCGAATTCTTCCTCTGACCTGCAAATTGCTCCTTGGTCACCCGAAGGTGTGTTCGGTCCTCCTGCTAGGTGGCTGGTGTCGCGCCGCTTGGCGTGGGCCATGCACGGACATATGACGGGCAGGCTCACGGTGGTAGCGGCGGTTCGGCGAACCGCTTGCTGTCACCGGTGGTGGTTCCTGCGAGGTGCGAGAGTAGGCGTTGAGAGCGTCTTCGATCCGCTGGCTGATGGCATCTTCCTGGCCGCCGACGCAATGCACATAGACGCTTTCCAGGACGTGCACGCTGGTGCCCGCGCGGGCCGGCGACCTCGGCGGGCGCGCCGCTGGCGTTCAGCCAGAACGACGGGGCCGCGTGCCGCAGATCGTAGGGGCGGCGGGCCAGTGGGGTGGCCGCCAGGGCAGGGCCAAGCGCAGCCTGGCGGGCTGCATGCCAGACGCGGCCGTGGACCGACTCGCTGAGCAGGCCGCCACGGGTGCCGAGGAACAGCCGCCCATCCAGGGCGGTGCCGAACTCGCGGATGTGCTGCCGGAGCAGGCAGACCAGGATTGGAGGGATCGGGACGATCCTGACGGTGCCGGTGGGGCGGTGTTTGAGCCCGTGCGGCTCATGCGGCCTGCCATTGCTGGTCCAAGCGGCGGCGGTGCGCGGGCATGCACCGGTGAGAATCATCTCCCCGCGCCCGTGCGAGGGGAGGGTGAGATGGCTTTGGCGAAGCGCGACGGCTTCTTCTGGGCGCAGCGCCCCGTAGTACAGGCAGGCGAAGAACGCCACCAGGTCCGCCCGCATCAGGGCGGCCTGAGCCAAGATGGCCTGGACCTGCGCCGGACTGGCGACCGCCTGCGGGCTGACCGCGGCGGCGGCCTTGGGTACGCGCCACTGCACCTTGCCGACCGGGTTGGCGGGCAGCAGGCCGAGTTCGACCGCGTAGCCGAGGGCGTTGTGGAGCACCGCCCGCTTGCGGGTGATGGTGTTCGCTGCCGCGGGTGAGTCGTCCAGCCGTACGCACAGCCCGTCCAGGGCAGCCCGGATGACCTGCGGGTCGCTCAGACAGCTGACCGGCAGCGAGTTGCGCTCCAGCCAGGCAAGCGCGCTGGCGGTGGCCGGCTCGGGTGCGCGTGAGCGCCGCGGCGGGCTGAACGCATACCCGTACAGGGTCGCCCGCGGCATCCGGGCCGGTGGCCTGCGGCTGGTTGTCTTGGTCAGCAGCGGGGTGACGGTGGCCAGCGCCTCGGCCATGCTGGCCCGCGAATGCGCCGCCAGGTGCGGCCATTTCATCGCCGCATACGCCACCGCGTGCTGATACCAGGTGACGGTCGCCGACACTGGTGCGGCCCATGCCAGCGGCTCGCCGGTGGCGGGGTCGAACTCCAGCCCCCGCCGGGCGGCGCGGATCAGTTCTGCGCGGTAGCTGTCGGCCAGTGCCCGCGTGATGAAGGACCGGGACTTATCGCCCCCGGCTACCCGCCAGCGGACCTCGAACACCCGGCGGCCAGGCCTGCGCCGGATCGCGAACACGCGGACATCGAACGAACTCACTGAGCCCTCCTGAGCGTGATCAGCGGAATAACGAAACTCCAGCCGATCACGCGAGTCCCCAGCCTGCTAACTCCGCCTGACCGGCGGGCCGGTGGTTACTCCCACGCGGCAAGCCCGGTCACCCCCGGCAGATCCCCGCTGGGCCGGACCGAGCTTCGCCCGGTTCTGCTGTTCGCTCTCCGGCAGCAGTGCGCGGGTGTCCGGCGGTACAGTCGCTGCCTTAGAAGGGCCGAGCTGGGAGGGCTTCATGGGTCGCACGGCCCGGGAACGGCTGGCCAAGCTGCTCGACGGCGCGCAGGCGTCCGGGGCGTTCAGCGCGCAGATCCTGGCACCAGCCGGCGCGCTGCAGGTCGAGGTCGATGGTGTCGGGGCGTTGCACCCCGTGCGTGCGCCGCTCGCGAAGAAGCTGATCGCGGTGGCGCGGCCGGCGATGTTCGGGCGCGGGGAGCAGACGCTGACCGACACTACCGTTCGTGACACGTGGGAGATCACGTCGGACCTTGTCACGCTGAGCGGCCCGGCCTGGGAGGCAACGCTCGGCGCCGTGCTGGACGACGCCCGCGATGAGCTGGGGCTGCCGCCCACGACGAAGCTGCGGGCCGAGCTGCACGCGATGCTGGTGTACGGGAAGGGGCAGTTCTTCCTGCCGCATCAGGACTCGGAAAAGGACGACGCGATGGTGGGCACGCTGGTGGTGTCGCTGCCTTCGGCGCATACGGGCGGGGAACTGGTCGTGGAGCATGGCGGCCAGAGCGTCACGTACCGGGGGCCGAGGGAGGAGCTGTCTTTCGTCGCGTTCTACGCGGACTGCCGTCACGAGGTCAAGCCCGTGAGGTCCGGGTACCGGGTGACGCTGACGTTCAACCTGCTCGCGGACAGCGAGGCGGACGCGCAGGGAGCCGGACCGGTCGCCGACCTGGCGCACTGCCTCACCGGGCACTTCACCACGCCCGCCACGCGACGTTATGGCCGCGGCGAACCTGGCCCGCCGAAACGGCTGGTCTTTCTGCTCGACCACGAGTACACGCAGCGGGGCCTGAGCTGGAACCGGCTCAAGGGAGCTGACGCAGAGCGCGCCGCGCTGCTGCGCGCCACGGCGGAGCGTGCCGGGTGCGAGGCGGTGCTGGCGCTGGCCGAGGTGAAGGAGACGTGGGATGCCTGGCCCTCCGACGGCGACGCGTGGGACGACTACGACTTTTACGACGAGGAGGAAGACGACGAGGAGGAGGACTACGGCGGCGTCGTCGTCTCCCGGGGCCGGGACGGCGATCACGATGACTACCAGCTCAATGAGCTGATTGACGACGAGATCACCCTCGGCTGGTGGACCAGCCCGGACGGCACGAGCGGCGAGCCGATATCGCTGCACGTCCCCGACTCCGAGGTGTGTGCCACCACCCCGAGCGCGGACCTGGTGCCCTACCAGTCCGAATACGAGGGCTACATGGGCAACTACGGCAACACGCTGGACCGGTGGTACCGGCGGGCCGCGGTCGTGGCGTGGCCGCGGGACCGGGCGTTCGCGGCGCGCGCCGAAGCCGGGTCGCAGTGGGCGCTGTCGGAACTGGGCACCCGCATCGAGGCCGGAGATCTGGAAGGGGCACGTGCCGGAGCGGAGTCGCTCGCGCCGTTCTGGGGAAAGATCGGATCGCAGCCGGGCCTGCTGGGCACGGCGCTGCATGTGGCGGCGGGCATGGGCGCGGCCGAGACGGCGGCGATGCTGCTGGAGCCCTTCCGGGTGGAGACGGTAGCGCCGGAGCACGCGGGCGGGCTGGCGGCGGCCGGGCGGTACGGCGAGGAGTGGACGCGCGGGGTCATCGCCGGGTGGTTCGGGCCGAGGCACTACCTTGAGGCGGACCGATACGAGTGGGTGGAGAGGCTGCCGGGGCTGTGCGCGGCGCTGCGTGCTGCCGGGGGTCCGGAGGTGGCGCGGCTGCTGGCCGTCGGCGCATGGGGCTGGATGGGCGATCAGCTGCGGCTCTGGACCACCACCGCGCGGACCGAGATCCGGGAGCCGCGGCTGGAGATGCTGAGCTCGCCGCTGGTGCGGCTGCTGGAGGCGGCCGACGACGAGCTGCGGGACGAGATCGTGGCGGCGCTGGGCGGGTACGGGGACAACGTGCTGGGGTGCCTGATGCCGGCGCTGCGTTCGGCGGCTGCGCTGCCGGCGGACGCGCGGCGGGCGGCGGGGCTCGATGTGGTCGCGCGGGACTGCGGGCAGCGGCTCGGCGCGGTGATCGCCCGGCCGCTGCGTGACGAAGACGACTGGTCGATCGAATGGACCGGGTGCGGGTGCGACCTGTGTGGCACGCTGGGGACGTTTCTCGGTTCCCGGTCGCGGCGGATCTTCGAGTGGCCGCTGGCGACGGACGGGCGGCGGCACGTCCACAGCCAGATCGACTCGGCTGCGCTGCCGGTGCGGCACCAGACCCGGAGGCAGGGGCGGCCATACACGCTCGTGCTGACAAAGACCGGTGAGCTGTTCACCCGCGAGGAGGACGCGCGGCACAAGGACGTGACCGACCTGGCGTGGCTGACGTCGGCGTGGGGTGACGGTCCGCCGGGAACGTTTTTGACTTCCTTACTGCACTTCATAGAGCTGCGGTGATCCTCGCTCAGCAGGTGGACCGTGCCGATAGGCGCTTCAGCGCCGCCACGAGCGGCCGAGCGGATAACGCCGGGACTTGCGGGGAGGGCGGGAACCCCCCGGTCGACCAGGCGACATGATGGCGAGGTGCGCCCCTGGAAACGACGCCTGTCTGATGACGAGTGTTCTGTCCTGCTGGCCGAGTTGCTCCTTCGGCACCCTGAGCTGGCCGCCGAGGCAGAGGAGATCACGTCCACGCTGCTGGTGGTGGAAAACGAACAGGAATTCGGCGACGAGATCACGGCCAAACCGCGGGCGCTACGTGCCAACGGGCCGGTGTCCGTCGATGCGGGACGGGGACGGGTCCTGGATGTGCTCCAGCCGTACATCGATGACCTCAGCCGGCGGAAGGAACGCGGTGCCCGGCGGGCGGCCGCCGATATCGCGATCGCCGTGCTGTCTGGGTTGTACGGATGTCGCGAGGACACCGAGGAGGACATGCTGCTTGTCCGGATGGGCCTGCCTGGCGCGGCAGATGACCTTGCACGCATGGTGTACACGAAGGTGAAGCCACTGCAACTCTCGTTGCCGTCGCTGGCGGACGAGTGCCCCGAGTGGGAATGGTACGAGGAGAGCTGAAACCCGTATCGCGGTCGGGGTGGGCAGGGTCATTGCCGTGGCGAGCCTTGCTCGCCGAGTTCGGAAAGGAGCGCGGCTCGCCTTTCCCCGAGGGCGGCGAACTGAGCATACAGCTGCTTCAGCTCGCGGTTGATCCGCGCCAGCTCGGTCCGCGTCTGCTGTTCCCGCAGGTAGCGCTCGCCATGTAGGGTCCTGGCGAGATCCTCGACCTCGCGGCGGAGCAGCCGCAGCCACGGGTTCCCGTGCATCGCGGCGGGCCGGTACTGTAGCTTGCCCGCGTCGATCGCCGCGAAGATCTCATCTTGCGTCAGGCCGTACTCCTGGCGAGCCGTCTTGTCGCTCAGCGTCGCGCCCTTGCGTCCCCATTCTCGATCGTGGAGGTCCATGTCCGGCCATTATCTACCGACGTACCCGCGCAGCACGTCGGTGTACTGCTGGCCGGCCGCGAGAGCCGGGTCGGCGAACAGGCGCGCAGCATCCCGTACTCGTTATAGAAGTTAAGCCCGCCGGTCTCGGCGTAGATCATGCCGATGGTGCCGGCGTCGGCGAGTTCAGGCGGGAACTCGAAGGCTGGCACGTCCATGCCGGGGAGATTCCGCAGCCGACGCTGGCCGGGCTGCCGGGCGAGCGCGGCCTCCTGCCGGTGACGGTAGTAGGCGCTGAGCCGTTCCTCGGCCTCGCCGGGCGGGAGGACCAGCTCGTCGTCGCCGAAGAACTCCACGAACGCGGCCCTGTCCTCCCGCATCAGCGTCCAGGCTTGCTCGATTTTCTCGGGATTACGGCAGACCAGTTCGGGCTGTTTCGTCGCCACCGCGAGCGCGGCCTGCGCGATCTGCGCAGCGCCAGACTTGCGGTAGGCCGACATCGAGCCGGAGACCAGCCAGGCGCCTGGGACCGGGCAGATGGGCACGAGGCGGACGTGCACGAATCCGCCCTTGCGCAGCCGACGGAAAGCGGCCGGGCCCATGTTGGAGTACACGCGGTACTCCAGGTCATCGATCAGGTTCAGCAGGACGAGCGAGTCCCGGTCCTTGCGGCGGATCTCGAAGATCCCCTCCACCGGGTCGCGCCAGCCGCCAGCATCTCCCGGTCAGCCGCGGTCAGATCCGGCCGGCCGGCCACGAACTGGTCCAGCACGGTCTTGCCGTTCGGCAGGCGGTGCTGAAGCGCGAACCGGTTCGATGACGCCGACCGCTTCACCCTCGCTCAGCTCCTGGCAGGGATCGGCGGCCTCGACCATGAACTGCTCCAGATGCCGTTCGAACCGCAGGCTGAGCGCGAAATCGACCAGGGCCCGCTTCAGTTCCGTGCTGCGCTCGGTAAGGGAGGCGAGCGACGGCTCGCCGCCACCGCAGTTCACGGCCCGAGGTGCCACTTCACTCCTCCGCCTCGCCGGGCCCGGCCAGCTTGCGGTTGACCTCGGCCAGGTCGAACGGCTCGGGTTCTCCGGGGTCGTCCTCGCACCAGTACTCCACCGGGGAGTCGCCCTTGTATGCCACGCAGACCGGGTAGTCCTGGTCACGGTCGCGCGTCACTACCTGCTCCAGCGCGATCTGGTGCTCCCAGCAGGCGCCGAGGTCATAGGTGTAGCCGATCTTCCCGCCCGGCGTCAGGACGTCCCGCACCCGGACAGCGTTGTCGTCCGCGGTCCCTTCCAGGCTCACGAACGGGTCGCTGTACTGTTTCTTTCCTGCCTGGAACAGGTGCAGGTGGTCGCCATCCCAGCCGAACAGCACCTGGATGACGTCGTGCAGGTCGCCGAGGGTGGCCATGACCGGCAGCCGCACCCGGCGCCAGATCGGCGGACGGGAGCCGGACAGCGAGACCTTCAGCTCGGCCACCTGGTCGATGCTGCACGGCGCGCCGGAGGCGGCGAACTCGGCCACCGCCTGCGAGAGTTCCGCGGCATCCGGGTGACCCGTGGCCCGTACCTCCGCGAGGCACGTGTCCAGGTCCGTCCCCGGCATGCTCTCCCAGACGCGGCTGAGCGCCTCATCCGGGCCCTTGTCCTGCAGCGCGGCAACCGCGGCCTCCACCGCCAGCCAATCCCAGTCAGCGTCGCCGGGTTCGGGACCCTGGCCCCAGGCGGCCAGCACCGCGCGGGCGTGCGGGCCCACGCGCGGCGCGGCCGTCAGCTCCCGCCAGGCAGGCAACGCGTCTTCGCCAAGTCTTTCGACCACGCCGACGGCCACGCCGCGCAGCAGCGGCGACATCCCCTCGGCGGCGGTGAGGATCTCCCGTGCCGCTTCGGCGGGCTGGCGCTCGGCCAGCCATCCCCACGCCACATGGCCCCGCTGTTCCTCATCGCCGAACCGGGCCACTTCGGCGATCATCTCGCTGGCCGGCAGGCTCGGGTCCGCCAGCCCGGGCAGGCCAGCCGCCAGATGCCCGGCCGCCCAGCAGCCCAGCGGGGTGATCAGCGGCCTGCCCGGGTCGTCGGCTACCGCGCCGAACTCGGCCAGCAGCGCGACCAGCCCGGCAAGCGGCGTTCCGGTTTCCAGGTCGTGATACCTGTCGGCCGCGTGCAACGGCTCCCAGGACGACTTGTCGTATCTGTCGCACAGGTCGCGCAGCGCCGCATGCACCGGCCCCCACAGGCCGCCGGTGCGAGGCACGCCATCCTCGCCGAGCACCGCCAGCAGCGCCATCGCCAGCAGGCGCACGCTGTCCTCGTCCTGCGGATACGACTCCGCGGCGCACACCGCGCGCAGGGCCGCCAGCCACGCGGCAAGCAGGTCCGCATCGCCCGGCGGCCAGCGCTCCAGCGCGGGACCGGCGGTCACCCACCCGCCGCCGACCTGCAGCAGGCCCGTCGCGACCGCGACGCACCAGGGCCGGTGCAGCGCCCGGATGTCGGCCATCGTGCGCAGCCGCGGCGGCACGTCCACGCCGACAGCCGCGCCCGCCGCAGGCACGTCGGCCTTGCGCAGCACCTGCCCGGCGGTTACCGGACGGCGGCCCGTCCCGATCCAGCGAGCCAGCGTGACGGCCCGGCCCACGACAACGCTTTCACGCCCAAGCCGCGCCGCGCCGCGAAGCTCATCCCCGGAAACCGCCATGTCCACATCGGGACCCTACTGCACTGCCGCCCGGCGGCGTGGTCGGCAACGAACTGCTGCGTCCCCGACTGAATCGCGGGTCAATGCGCTGTCGCCGGCCGGCTCCAGTGACATGACCGAAGGGCTCGCCGCGGTGTAGCGCGTCCGCAGCGGTGGCGTACCAGATATTGGGCTGGCGTGGTCGCGACGACGGAGGGAGACAGTGCCGAGCCCGCTTCGCGTCCCGCGGCGGGGCTTGCGTCTGGAAGACCCGGGTCGTGCCGGAGAAGCCAGCGATATCGATTGACAAACTCGCTCGCGGTGGGCAGCGGCCCGATCTGCTGCTTGGCCAGGGTGAGCCTGCGCTCGTACTCAGCACGCACGGTGGCGTCGAACAGGCGCCATAGCGCAGGCTCATCTCGGCGAGACATGGCCGAGCAGCGCCATCAGGGACTGCAGCGAGACGTCGGCGTTTAAACGCGTTCTCAGCCTGTGCCGGAGTCAGCGCAGGCTGGCGCGTATGTCCTTCATCCGCCGGTAGAGCCGCAGCGGGTGGCCCGGGGCGGCGATGAACCCGTGGTGGGCGTAAAATTTCGCCGCCTCATCGATGGCGTTCACCACGACGAGCCGGGCAGCGGCGGCCTCGCCGGCCGCAACAGCCTTGCGGAGCGCTTCGGCCAGCAACAGCGCACCAAGCCCCTTTCCCCGCTCGCTGCGGTCGACTGCCAGCCTGGCGGGCAGGACCATGCCGACCGGGTAGGCGGGAAGGCCACGGACAAGCCTCGGTGGTGCTTCTGCCCGCAGCACCGAGCCCATCGTCAAGCTGAAGTACCCGGCAACCCTGTTCCCGGCGCCCTCGCCGCCACGGACAAGCAGGAAGGTCCTGGCGGAGTCCATCTGCTGGGCGGCAACGGCGTGGCGGCGCAGCCAGGAGTCAAGTTCCTCCTTCCCCGACGCGAATCCCGTCACGTCGTGGTGGGCGCCAAGGCGCTCCAGCCGCAGGCCGGGAGGATTCACGCCTCGGGCAGCTTGGGGTGACGCTCGAACAGCGCGGCCAGCTCGGGGACGGGAGCGGCCGGCTTATCGAGTTCGGCGATGAACCGGTCGAAGTCCTCGTTCGCCAGCACCAGGTCCCGGTGGCCCCGGACCACCTGTTCTGCCCTCGCGGTGACGCTGTCCAGCACGAACGCGGTCACCGTGGTGTTCTCCAGATCGGCGGCTTGGCGGATGAGAGCATCCTGCTGAGGTTCACCCTGACCTCAACGCGGTGACGCTTGCGCTGCGCCCTGACCTGATCGTTCATGCCCCCCCGCATACCCTGTCCGGACGCCGTCCGGACGCGTCGTGCTGCTTGATCCCCGCTCTGGCCGGCTGGCGCCCGGTCATTGCCGGGTCTGGCACATCCCGCCAGTAGGCGGGTCTCACTGCTACGGTGATGAGCGATCACACTCCTGCATGGTTGAAGAGACAGCATTTCTTGTACTTCTTGCCGCTGCCGCATGGGCATGGCTCGTTGCGCCCGGTCTTGGCCTTGCGTGCTGGGCTGAGAGGGGCGGGCGCGCCGATCGCCGCGGCTTGCCGGGCGAAGTCGCGTGCTTCCTGCAGGCGCCCGGTCTCCTCGCACACCAGCCGCAGCCAGTCGGCGACCGCGACGCGGTCGCGCACCCCGCCGACCGCGTACCCCTGGTGCAGCAGGTCTTCCGCCCGCTGGTAGTTCTTGGGGGTGCTCTTGCCGGGCGGCATGTAACACGAGGCCCAGCCAATCCAGCCGAAACCCCAGGCCGGGTCGGCGTCCAGCCAGCCGCGGTACAACTCGTCGGCCTTGCCGGTGTCCCCTAGCCCGAACCAGGCCTCGGCGATGGCCCGCCGCCAGTTCTCGATCATCAGCTGGTCACAGTCGGTGAACCGGCGCATGACCTGTTCGCCCACCGTGATCCTGGCCTGCAACTTCGCCGGGTCATCGTGGCCCGCGTTGCCCAGCTCCATCTCCAGGTCCTGGCTCCAGTTGTACAGCGACTGGGTCAACGGGAACCGGGCGTCAAAGGCGGCGATCGTGGTGATCCCGGCCGCCTCGCACAGGGCCAGCACGTCGGACCAGGCATCGAGCCACCTGTCTGTGGCAGCACCACCATCCTGCGCCAGCGTCTCGTAGCCGTCCTGGATCTTGTCATCGAGGGTTTCCAGGCACGGCTTGGCCGGCCACCACCGCTGCCACAGCGCGAGCACGGCGAGCCAGACCCAGTCCGATCCCGGCGTGCGCGTTTGCGCATCGGTCAGGTAGCGGCTGGTGAGCTGGGCAGCCACCTCCTGGGCGGAAAACGCGCCCTGGCACAGGGCCTCCAGCCCGGCGCGGTCCAGCTCGATGCCGAATCCGCTCAGCTTCTCCAGCAGCTGCCCGTCGCTGAGCCGCTCGGCATCGTCGCGGTAGGGGCGGTTGCGGCCCGCACCCGGTGGGCCCGCCCTCTCCCGTGCCCAGCGTTCAATGCTGACCCACGAGATCTCCATCGGCGCACGACCTCCTCCTGCAACCACGCCTGGGCAACCGGGCCGCGGACTGATCCGGTGGGCTCCGGCAGCCGGTGTGCCTCGCTCATCCTTCTAGGACCCGGCGGTGATCGCGTGCAGAACCCTCTACTTCGAAGCGGCACCCCCGACCCGTTGTTGACGGCTTGACTTCCTGAGCATCGCGGCGTGGTGCCCTGGCCAGCGGAGCTCGCCTTGGGCCCGACTCATCCTGCAGGCCAGCAATGGCGCCGACAGGCTGGTCTACATACGCTTGAGTCCGGGCTGAACCCTGCGTCAGCACCCGAGGGCCTAGGTCATGGCCTATCTGGGTGTGGCGGGCCGGGGAGTGATGGCAGTGGCTGAGCAGCTGGAGGCGCCGTTCGCGGCCGTGCTGAGGCGGCTGCGATCAGAGGCCAGGCTGACGCAGGAGGAACTCGCCGAGTCGGCGGGCGTCAGCGCCAGGTCAGTGAGTGATCTGGAGCGAGGCGTTAACTTGACCGCCCGCCGTGATACGTCCAGGCTGCTCGCCGACGCACTGGGCCTGGCGGGCCCGGCTCGGGCGGCGTTCGAGGAGGCTGCCCGGGGTCGCTCTCCGGCTGCAGGCGTCGCGGTGAGAGCGGGCGTGGCGGCGACGAGGGCGCTGCCACGCGATATCGCGTCATTCACGGGCCGTGAGCTGGACTTGCGGCGTCTGGCGGCGGCGGTGGAGACCGTTGGCCCGGCACCGGTGGTGGGCATCTGCGCCATAGGCGGGATGGCCGGCATCGGCAAGACCACGTTCGCAATCCACGCCGCGCATTTGCTGGCACCGCGCTTCCCGGACGGCCAGATCTTCTTGCCACTGCACGGCTACACGCCTGGGCAGCGGCCCGTCGACCCGGCCGACGCGCTGGCCAGCCTGCTTCTAGTCACGGGAGTCGCCGCGGAGAGTATCCCGCCTGGCCTGGAGGCTCGGGCTGCTCTGTGGCGCGATCGCGCGGGTCAGCGGCGGCTCCTGCTCGTCCTGGACGACGCAGCCGGGCATGATCAGGTCCGGCCTCTGCTGCCGGCGTCGGCGGGGTGCCTGGTGCTAGTGACCAGCCGCCGGCACCTGACCGCGCTGGAGGACGCCCACACGATCAGCCTTGATACGCTGCCGCCAGGCGAGGCAGCCGACCTGCTGATCCGCCTCGCGGGCCGGCCCGACCTGAACGCTGGCGACCACTCAGCGGCGGAGATCACGCGCCTGTGCGGGTATTTTCCGCTGGCAATCGGGATGCTGGGCCGCCAATTGCATCACCACTGGGGATGGCGACCTCGGTGCCACAGATTGTTCGATCTGAGCGCGTCACTACTAGATCAACATCGTGCTGATGTCCGCGCCTATCGGCGGTTCGTGTACAGCAAGCACTCCGCCAAGCAACTACAACGCGTGACTGGTGGCGGGACCTGCAACTCGTACCTGCAGCTGCCGGTGCACGGTCGCCGGATGCGCGCAGCCGACTTGGTGGGTGGGCTGGGTCCAGACCGCCGAGCAGGTGAGCCCGGTTCTGCGCGCGTGGCCGCCACTTGCCGGCCCGGACTGACCAGGGTACCGTGGAGAATGTTCAGAGAATACATCTCAGAGAATACTGAGCGGAGACGTCGATGCCGACCATGACGGTCTCGGGCCGCAGGTACGAGCTTGACCACGGTGGAGTGGAGGCGGCCCTGCACGGCGTGCTGCCGGAGCCGATCCACGAGCACTTCGTCGTGATCAACGGGCGGCGCTGGCCGCCCAAGCAGGTGCTAGCCCTGGTGACAGGGCTGGACCGGGCGGATTTCACCACCCACCAGGCACGCCGGGCTCTGACCAGGCTCGGGTTTCCTGCTGCGCGTGCGGTGCGGCGCGAGTTCCCGGCAAGCGCCCGGCCCGCAGCCCCACCCCGGCCGGGCGGCCGGGCCGATCGCGGGCAGGGGAGCCTGGTCGAGGCGCTGCGCCCGTTCATCGGCTTGTGGGTGGCCGTGCGCGGGGACGAAGTGCTGGTAGCCGCGCCGACGCCCAAGGACGTGGTGGCCTGGCTGACGCGGCACGGCCAGCGCGCACAGTCAATGTTCCGGGTCCCGGACTCCGAGCAGGCCGTCGCAGGCGCGGCGCCTCAATGAGGTTCTGGTTCCGGGCTCTCCCGGCCGCGGGCGGCGGCGAGCTTACGCCCCGCCCGGTCGTGGACATCGCGCTAGAAGAGCTGCTGGCGGCGCCGATGGAATGCCTGCTCGACACCGGCGCGCTACGGACTCGCATGAGTGCTGAGCTCGCGCCGCTCGCCGGGGTGGAGCTGGACGGTGCGCTGACCGAAGAGTTCTGGGTCGCCGGGCTGAAGACCGTCGGTGCCCTGGCACGTGTCCGCTTGACGGTCACAGACGGCGCTGACCAGTTCTCCTGGGACGCGCCCGTCTGGTTCTGCGACCCATGGCCGCACCCCTTCGGCCTGGCCGGGCTCGAGGGCTTTCTCCACCACTTCGTCGTGACCATCCGGGCCTACGACGGATACCTCGACCTTGAACCCCGCGCCTAGCCCGCCGCTGAGCACTGCTGCCGACAAGCGCCGGAGACTCATGGTCAGAGCAGGCCCGACGTGGCCTGGCTGGCTCGGACACGATCAGCGGCGACGAGCGGTTATCTGTGGCGCTGGCGGGTTCGAACCCTGCCCTTGCGTCACCGGGTACCAGCGGGGCAAGAGATGCGGCGTCACGAACATGCCCGGCTGCCTCAACTGAACCCCTGGAATCGAGCTGGCTGTCCGTTCCCAGGGTGTTCCCAACCAGGCCGGGGAACAACGCTAACGCCAAGGTCAGGGCGTTAGCGCGGCGGGTCTGTAAAACCGTCGGCTCAGCCTACGTTGGTTCGAACCCAACACCTGCCACCACAAAACTCCCAGGTCAGCGCTACTTCGAAGATGATTCCAGGCCGTTCAAGGGTAGCGGTGTGCGACACCGTCGGCCTGGTAGGCATCCCCAGGCACGTCGTCGGGCGCCAAGGTCCTGACCTGCAGTTATCCTGCTCGGCAGATCTTGCCGGATCGCAGCAAGGCGGGGCCGCTCCGGTGCCCGGCGTTCGCTTGCGGAACTGGTGCGGAACAGTAGCTGACCCTGTCGCCATAGGGTAGATCAGCGCGCGGGTCTGCCCGATCTCGGCAGGCGCGCTCGTCCTGGGCAGGTCAGCAGCTCCCTAATAAGCCCGATGACCTGGCCGCGGTTCGGTCAGGTTGGCATGTGCGCCCTCGGCCCTGCTCGTCCCGCGATGACCGCGCGTCGCTCTCGATGCCTGCCGGGCCGGGCGGGTCGCGGCTAGTCACGGCCCGGCTGGCCGCGGGGCTGCTCATCGCTGCCAGCAAGCCGTGCTGGGCGTGGGCGACCGGCTGGACGCGGCAGGTGCTAAGGGGCCTAGGGCTTCGGCTGGTGGCGCGTCGGAGCGGGCCGCGCCTCGTCACCGGGACCCGACGCTTAGGGCCAGAGCCGGATGGCGTCCCGCCGTTAAGCTCAGCTGGTGGCGTCGCGCAGCCCGGAAGGCGTGCTGATCACCGGGGTCTACGGCTCGGGCAAGAGCTCCGTGGCAGCGGAGATCGGCTACGAACTCGAGCAGCGCGGGGAGTTGTACGCGCTGCTCCACCTCGCTCTTTCCCGCGGTGCCGGGCCAGACTGCTGGCCATGACCTCCGGTGCCGACATCTTGCGCAGCGCGTTCGCCGACTCGTGCCAGACGCTGCGGCAGGTGCTCAGCGGCGTGACCCACGCCGAGTTCTTCTGGGAACCGGTGGACGGCTGCTGGACCGTGCATCGCCGGTCCGAGCCGCGCGGCGTTAGCGCGGACGGCAGCGGCGAGTGGGTGATCGACTACGACCCGTCGCAGCCCCGGCCTGCCCCGTTCACCACCATCGCCTGGCGGACCGTGCACATCGCCGCAGTCAACTACCTGTACTTCAATTACGCGTTCGGCTCCGCATCGTTGACGTTCGACCTGGAGATTCCGGGGGACGTAGCCGAGGCAACCGGCTGGCTGCTCGCCAGCCATGAGCCGTTGACCGCCGCCTTGGCCGGGCTGAGCGACACCGACCTGGACCGGCTCGCGCCGGTCAACTGGGGCGGCCGGTGGCCGCTGCACAAGATCGTCGCGACCCTGATCAACGAGCAGGTTCACCACGGCGCAGAGATCAGCATGCTCCGGGACCTGTACTGGCACCGCGACTCGCTGGGGCCGAAGCCACCACGGTAGCTGCCAGCGAACCTGGGATGACGTCGCGGCCGCGACTGGAGCGGAGCCAGGCTACCGTCCGTAACCACCGTTAATCGACGGATGAAGACCCGAGCGCCGACTCGGCGCACCTTGACATCGGGTGGTCAGTTCAGCTGGGGTCGTACATATCGCCTAGGTCGATGCGGTCCTGGCGGTTCTCAGGGACTGCGGGATGAGCCGGAGCCGATTCGGGGAGGGCATCTGTGCGCTCGGCCGCGGGAGCCCAGCAATATATCGGTATTGACGATGGAAAGCCGGGGCGCGAGCCTGGCCTGGTGAGCAGCGAGGTGGACCAGGCCGGGGAGTTCGAGGAGCTGTTCCGCGCCGTGTACCTGACCTTCCACCGGCGCGACGGGCCCCGCAGCCAGCTGCCGGGCGCTTCGGCCGCGGTGCTTGAGCACTTGGCGCTGGCCGGGCCGCTGACGATCGGCGAGGCCGCTGCGCACCTGCGCCGCGCGCAGTCGGTGGTGAGCGAGATCGTCGCCCACCTGGAACGCCAGGCCCTGCTCGAGCGTGAAGCCGACCCGGCCGACCGGCGCCGGACCCTGATCTGGCTGACCGCGGCCGGGCACACCGCGCTGCGCCGCCACCGCGAGGTGCTCAGCGAGGACCTGCTCGCCGCCGCGCTGTCGCGGATGGATCCCGATCAGGCCGCCGCGCTGCTGGGAGGGCTGCGCGCCCTGGTCCAGTCCGCGGCGGCCCCGCTACCCACGCACATCCCAGGGAGGACACCATGAACACGACGGCCGCCTGTGAAAGCTGCGGCATGCCGATCGAGACCGGCCGCTACTGCAGCTATTGCACTGACGACGCCGGCCAGCTCCAGTCTTTCGAGGAGCGGTTCACGCGTATGACCGCATGGCAAGCCCGCCGCAACCCGGGCACGTCGCACGAGGAGATCGAACGCCAGACCCTCGAATACATGGCCACCATGCCAGCCTGGCGCGACCATCCACGCGTCACCTCGCGAGCCGGCTAGCGTCGGGGGCGTAACGGCTCAGGGCTGTGGATGATGTCCTTATGGCGGCCTTCCTCGTCACGGGGAACCCTGGGTCGGGGAAACGGCGCTTGCCCGGGAGCTGGCTCGCCGCGGCGTGCTGGCGATCGATCCGGACGAAGACCCGCAGCTGTCGTACTGGGAGGATGCCGCCGGCGGCCGAGTCTGCGGGCCGCCATGCCCCGATGAGGAGTGGCTCGGGTCGCATCGCTGGGTGTAGAGCCGTGGCCGGATGGAGGAGATCCTGGCCAGGCAGGACCGGGCGGTCTTCATCTGTGCATCGCCCGCAACCAGGACGAAATGCTGGATCTGTTCGACCGCGTGTTCCTGCTCCATATCGACGGGGCGACGTAGGAGGCCCGGCTGGACTGTCACGATGCGCTCCATCCGCCAGGCCGGAGCGAGGCGGGCCGACGCGAGATCCGCGGTGGCCGGGCCGTGTTCGAGGCGCAGATGCTCAGGCATGGCGCGCTCGCCATAGACGCCACCAACCCAACAGCTGGGGTCGCTGACCAGCTGCTCGCCCTCGTGGCTGCCACGTGACAGGCGCTCCGCCGCCACCGCGGCGCCACTTAAGCCTAGCCATACATCTGGCGACGGAGAGGTGCGCGGCAGCATGAAACCGCTGTTCGCGGTGCGTGACACAGTAGAGCGCGACG
>Ga0208565_1000803_pt1 | contig 20905 bp, 13 predicted proteins | sample Sb_taG_7_FD_187706 | JGI IMG/M metagenome (GOLD analysis project Ga0208565, IMG submission 187706) | Peat soil microbial communities from Weissenstadt, Germany - Sb_50d_2_FS metaG (SPAdes) (version 2) | ecosystem: Environmental > Terrestrial > Soil > Wetlands > Peat | place: Germany...
GCCCATCCCGTAACAAGATCACATTAACCACGCCAGGCGCCTTCGCCCAGCTCACGGCACGAAGTGCGGCTGCCGTACTAGCCGCCACGGTGGTCATCGAGCGCCGTACGTGCCCATGCTGTCGTTGTGAGCGTGCTGACCCCGGCCGAGATCCTGATTGCCGCGAGGCGGCTCGCCGGCGCACGGCCGCACCTGGCTGCCGTCGCGGGCATCGTGCACCAGGAGGATCTGTGGCAGCTGTGCCGCGATGAGCTCACCGGACTCGACGTCCATATCGACGGCTGGGATATCCGCGGCCGCTGGTTCGGCGTCGTCGTCGGGGCCACGCCGCGGCTCGGGGAGCTGTGACGCGGCGAGACGATCCCCTGGCGCATGATCGCCGCCCAGATCTCACCACCCGAATGCCGCGGCTCGCGCTGATCAGATGGAGCCAGCCTTGACGGGCGGGAACATCAGTCCGCTGCTCTCGCCTACGATTGTGAGCTCCAGGGCTCAGCCGCGTCCATTCACGCTCCGGCGTGACACTTGCGTCACGATCGCTGATCGCAGCCAGAGTATGAGTAGGAGCTGTCATGAGGGTTCGAGCGGGCTCGGGCTCTGTTCAGTTGTCCGACTGGTCGGCGGTGAAGACGATTCTGTGGACAGATCGAGGTGCCGGTTCGCCTTCGAGCAGGTGTGTCGCGATGTCGGCGGGCTCAGGGGGAGCGCGGTAACAGCGTTTCTTCTGACATGACGGCTGTCCGGAAGGGTTCACTGTGCGGCATGACCAACACATCCAGCCTGGATCGGGGTTGGCCGCCAGGCCGGCGAGCAATGCTCTTCGCCCGGGCGTACGTACTTTCTCCAAGCGCCGAATCGCCTCGGCCCGTACGTTGCCGTCGTCGTCATCCAGCAACGTCGACAAGATCGGGTTGAGGCGTCCCCGGATGGTTGCAGGACAGGTGGCAGCGAGAACGGCGCGCAGCACTGGGTCGTCGCTGTCCAGCCAGCACTCAGGCTCAGGTGTGCCACGCAACGAGCAGAGCGTGAGAGCGACGAGCCGCTGGTGTTTAGGACTGGTGTGTACTTGGCTCAGGAGTTCTCTCAGTATCGGCGCGGCCAAGGCGGAATCGGGGAATTTCCAGAGTGCATTAAGTGCGACGCACGCGCTGCTGAGGCCAAGCGTGAACAACGTCCCGATCAGACGGACGGCGGATGCGTGATCCTCGATGCTCTGCCAGCGATCGAGATCGCGCCTGTGGGCCTGGTCGAACAGTGAGAAGAACGGGGCGTTATCACCGGTCGCTTCCATGCGCTCAACGATGAGGCCGGCCTGGGCGCTCAGAATGTCGAAATCGAACCCGCCTAGGGCGGCCACGAGACGAAGGGTTTGCGGCAGGTCATCCGTCCGCTTTACCAGATGCCACGAACTCGCGTTATTCAGGTCGAGGGTCTCGACGTAGTCGGCCAGCTCATCCATCTGCGCCGCCTGCGCCGCCGTCAGCTCGCACTGGCGGCCGAGTTCCGCGACCATGACGAGCAGCCGCCGATATCGGTCGGCGTCGAAGTTGGCCAAAGGCGCGAAAGCCCGGACGAACTCCTCGTGTTCCTTCTGGCGGATGTTCCGGACCTCGTGGGCGTAGCCGTTGTCAACCAGCAACCGCAAGAACTCATCATGCAGTCCAGCGAGCCGCTCACCGGGATCGGCCAACACGATTCGCGCCGCTTGGTCGACCTTGCCGATCAGGAGTTTCGCGATCTTCAATTGAACGTCGCCTAGTAGATCCTCAGGCATCCAGTCGGGCCCGCCGGGACCATCGGCTGGCAGCCGGCCCGTTAGCTTGGCGAGTCCGGGCAGAGATAGAACAGCTAGCAGCGACTCCGGGGAGCGGACCAGCTCGGCCGGACTGCGCTCGGTCAAGTCGTGATGAGCCTGTCCGAGCATCTTGTAGTCGTGCGGATAGGCATCGAGTACCGCCAACGTATCGGCTCGATCCGGGCTCCACGGGAGACTCAGCGCGGCGGTCCAGCTTCGCCATCCCTCACGATCCCTGCGCCGGGCGTCAGCGAGCAGGACGTTCCGTACACCCTCGAGCATCTCGGCAGAGACCGTCGCACCTTCTCGGACTGCCTGCACCACGGCATGAGCCAGCGCCCGGTCAGCTGTCCTGACGGCCAGCGCCGCCAGCGAGTGCGCGGCAGCCGACGATAGGCCGGCAGCGAGGATCAGGCATTCCAGTTTGCCGGCAGCGAACCGTTCGGCCATCCACTCTTCTGTCCGGTCCGTGTCCTCCGTTGCGTGCTTGGCATCACCCACTTCAGCGAACAAGGCAATCCTGGGCGCAATGTGCTGGGTACTGTCCGAGATGACGAAGATGCCGTGTTCGTCCCAGAACCGGACAATCTCCCGAGCGGCGCTCGCGGCATGCCCCGAGCTCAGAGACCACCGGCCGCGGAGCATCGAAGCCACGCTGTCAGAAATCGCTTCGACAGCTGCTCGCCCGTCACTGGCGAGAAGGGCCGCCGCCTCCGTCGCGAAGCCGGCGAGCGCGGCGTCGTGGGCATCGGCGCCTTCGAGGACGCCGAAGGAGAAGCGCTCCCGGCGGTGCCGTTCGTATCTGTCGACGACGGCGTTTACGACTTCGAGCAGGATCCTGGCCCGCCGCGATGGGAGAGCGGCGGTATCCCGTTCGATCGCAAGCAACGTCAACAGGAGAGGCAACAGGGGCGTCTCGGCCAAGGTCGCGTCGTCAGCCACGGCGTTGGTGATCCACGCGGATCGCTCGGCGATCCATTCCTCCGTCCCCGACGCCCTGCCACCCATAATTGCGGGTGTCGCCGCTGCGGAGCGCAGTACCGCCTGGACCGTACCATCCAACTTCGCCGGCTTCGCCAGCCGGACCGCGCTCCAGCCCAGCGTGGCCGCCTGACCGTACGCCACGTCCCGTGTGGCGAGGACCACCCCGACGTCCTCGTGCACGCCGCGGAGGAAACGATCCAGCTCGGCTACCACCGCACCTCGCCGCTCGTAGGTCTCGTCGAGCCCGTCGAGGAACAGCATGATCCGGCCATCGTCGAGCCGCTCCTCGATCGCCCGATTGAGCAGCTCGCGTTCATCGCCTCTTACCCGATCGGCTATCACCGAGAGGAGGCGCTGACGAAAGCCGCCGTTCCGCCCCTGGCCGAACATCTCCTTGAGGGACGCGAGTACCGGCAACGGTGCTTTCGGAACGTCGACCAGCTGCGCCGCCACCCCTGCCATCGCCGTTGACTTACCGCCGCCCGGGAGTCCTGTCAGGACGACACGGCCACGCCGGAGCGCTACCCACGCGAGCTCGCCAGTCGCGCGGGAGTCGTCCGGGTCGAGATGCACCTTTATCTCGGCATCGGCGACATCCATAGCGATCGGCGCGATGCTGGCCCCGAGACTCCGCAGGTCCAGTGAACTGGCGGCACGATGCAGCTCCATCTCGTACGTTCCGACCGCTCGATGCATGCGCTCCAGCTGCGCGGACCTCGTGTCGCCCGAAGACGACAATCTGACGTTCGCCGCGCGAAGTTCGCCCAGCCAACCCGACATCTCATATCCCGCGCGCCGACGCGCCATCTTTCCCGCCGCGGCGATGAGAGTGCGCCAAGCCAGCTCAGCATCCTCAGTCATACAGACCGTCCCAGCGAGAACTGCAGTCGCCACCCGCGCATCCGCCGACATCGGCTCCTCGACGTCAAGGTCGAAGATCGAGGCACACTTCAACAGGGCTGCCCGCTGTTCCGGAAGAAGGCCGCCGAGATGCACGTCCAGGCGAGCGAATATCCCGTATTCTGACCGGGTCAAGCCACCGACGGTGTCGCCAGAGTATCGGCGCAGCAGTCTCTGCAAGTCACGCATCGGCCCAGACAGCGTTCCGGTGACGATTACCAGACGGTGTCTCGCGACGTCGAGACCATTCTCCGCAGCACGCTTCCACTGCTCCACAGCCGAGGCGAACTGTCGCCCGTCCGTCAGACGGCGCTTCGCTTGGACGAAGGTCGATGCTCCACCGATATAGTCGATCCGTATGTCATCGACCGCGTCGTCTGTCTCGAGGCTAACCTTCGCCACCATGGCCTCACGGCCGCTGAAACCGAAACCAGACAGAGGCAGGTCGGCCAGCCCGTAAGCGACGGCGTACGCCGTCACGGCCCGTCGATACTCGACCCCGGCATCACCCGATGCACCGCCGATCGCACCACGACTGGCTGATCCCGCTGACGTACCAGCGAGACGCATCGCCTGTCACCTTCCTCAAACATGGCCGCCTTGATACACCGGCACGTCACGCTAAGTCGAACACATCCGGCCATAAGTCGCGGGGACGCGTGCGCATGACTCCGTCAGCAGCGGACCCCAGAGCATAAGTTTCTCGGCCAGCCCGGAATGCGAGCCGCTGAGACAAGCGTAATCGGTGCTGGAGTTGCTCCTCCCAGAGCGACGTTCACACTGCGTCACGATCGCCATGTCAAGGACGCTGTTTCCATGGCCACCCCACCCTGCGGACGATGGCCTCCCCCTAGCCGTGGCGGTGGCCATCGAGCGCAACGCGTGCCCGTGCTGTCGTGATGAGCATCCTCACCCCAGCCGAGATCCTGATCCCGCCCGGCCACATCCTGGAATGCCGGGCGCTGCTGGAGACCTATCATGACCTGCGGGCCGAGCACACCGCCTGGGTACAGCGTATCCATGCAGTCTTGTTCCACCAGGGTGCCCCGGCCCTGGGCGAGGGCACACTTCGCAGCGGGCAGGGCCTGACCGCGCTGCGGGAGGCCGCGGCCGCTCATCTGTCACCGGCCGGGCAACTGCAGGTCGCCACCGCCCTGGAGGTGGCGACCTGGAAACCCGGCTGCACGAGCTGCGGCACCAGCTGACCGACGCCGCCCGGCACCTGGCCGGCGCGAAGGTGCTGGCCGCGCGGCTGTACGGGGTCGGGCCGGTCACCGCGCTGGCGATGACCTGCTGGCTGGCCGGGGAAGGCCGGTTCTCCTCCTCCCGCCAGGCGGTCCGGTTCGCCGGGCTGGACGTCACCGTCCACTCCTCCGACCGCAAAGGACCGCCTGGGCGGCTGTCCCGGCAGAGGAAATGCGCTGGGCCCTCTACGAGGCCGGCAAGACCCACGTCCGGGCCCCGGCCCCGGCCCCGGACCACGCCTACTACGCCCAGGTTAAGGAGCGCTGCAACGGCAAGCGCGCCGCGCTGTCCGAGGCCCGCAAGATCCTCCGGCAGGCCTGCCACATCCTGGCCGAGCTCGGCGACGACGCCCTCGCCGCCGCCTGAGACCCCTGCACCATGGTGACCGAGCCCGTGACCACGCCGGCCCCGGCCGGGGCACAACGCAGCCGTACTCACCCGATGGGGACGACCGCGGCCAGCTGACGTGCGCGCCAGCCTCACCGAAGTGGCCGCCGCGCTGACCGGCGAGCCTCACCCGCTCGCCACGACGGAAGGGCGGTGAACGGGATGGCTGCTGTTGCCATCGACGCGTCTCGCGTTCCGGACCCGGGCCTGCGTGGTCCGGTCCCGGCGCGGACCGCCCGACCGGCCGCCGCGGATCGGTCCCCGGCGGGCGCCCGGGCCCTCCGGTCCTGGCCGCTGCTGGTCCTGGCCGCCCCGGCTGCGGCCGAGGTGTGGTCCGGCTGGGTCGGAATCGCGCAGAAAACCGGGTTCGGCCTGGTCTCCCCGCTGCCGGGCATCTGGCCCTCGCTGCATCTGGACACTGCCATCACCCTCCCGGCGTCGAGGCCTACGCCGCGTACGCGCTGCGCGCCTGGCTGGCCACCGAGCACACGGTCAGCGCCCGGACGCGCCGGTTCGCCAAGCGGTCGGCGATCTTCTCGTTCGCGCTCGGGATGGCCGGGCAGGTCGCCTACCACCTGATGGCTCAGGCCGGAGCGGCGCGGGCGCCGTGGCCCATCACTACCGTCGTGTCCTGCCTGCCTGCCTGCCTGCCGCTCCTGGTCCTGGGACCGCGCTGGCGCACATGCTGCGCGTCAGCCGCAGAGCCGCTGGGCAACCGATCCCCAGGACCGGCGACGCCTCCGTTCCCTGCCTGGTCCTGCGAGGACCAGGCAGGACCGGCCCAGGACCAAGGCGCACCCCAGGCGCCGCTATCACTGGCCGCGCCCGGTCCTTCTTGGGACCAGAAAGGCCCCGCAGCAGGACCACGACGCCACGGCGGCAGCACCCAGCCTGTCCGGCATCGGCCAGGCGCGCCTGGCCGCCAGCAGGCTTACCGCGGCGGGGAAGCCGGTATTCAGACGTGCCCTGCGCAGCGAGGGAATCAGGGGCTCCAACCAACCAGGCCCTGAACGCCCTGGCACGCATGATCAATGCCGAACTGGCAGGCGCAGCAGCGCTCCCGGCCAGGCCCGGCAACGCCGTGGTGTGATCCTGATCCTGCACAGGCGCTCCTGCAGCTGGCCGCCCAGGCTGGTGGCAATCGTCCAGCGCGATGCCACCGGCCGGGCACGACCTGCTGCTGAGACAGCGTGAAGGTATGGTCGCTTAGGTCAGCGGCCGAAGGCCGCCCCCGGCTCGTCGGCCCGCCCCCGGTGTTCCTTGCGGTTAATCATCCGGAACATGAATTACGAATGCGAAGCCATCTATGTCGGTGAACTTCCGGATCCTGATAATTCGAATCGAATCGGGTTTGAGCTGCTTACTGTCCCAAATCCGCAGTTCGTCAAGAAGAGTGCCCGGCAATTTTATCGGTTCGCCAGATGCTTTGGGGGCTTCCACCCTCATGTCCGGAACCCGCAGGGTTTTCCAAGTCCCGAACCAGACGCCCTGCGCTGCCAACTCGGAAGCCAAGCCCTGGAAGACTTCGTCGAACCAGCTATCATTAACTTCTGGTCCTGCGGCGTCCAAAGCGAAAATAACCAGAACCTCCGCGCCGCACAACGGACGGGGCGATGGAGGATTTCGTTGCTGTTCCGTATTTGTTATTCCGATCCTTTCCGGTGGATGATCGCGACCAGCAAGCCAGTACACGAGTTGAATCAGCGCGAGCTTGGTGTAGGCGTCCGGGACTGGGCCAGATCGGGAGACCTCATTCAACAGGGTGGCGAGTCGAGACGAGCTCTCCTGCTCGACGATCCGCATGTCGAGCTGCTGCGTCATCCGATTCTGGAGGTCTGCGAAGAACCTGGCGTGCGTGCCGAATCGCTCGTGCCGGTGCGTCAACACCGTGCGAAGTCGGTCGGCGTTCAGAAGGTGCGGCAGCCGGATCCCGCTCCCCTCCGACGATCCAGCCAGAATTTGCCAGATCATCCAGAGCTTCCCGAAATCGATGACTTGAGAAAAGCGCGCCGCCGTTCCAACACCGAACCGAAAGCCGAACGAGTTCAACAGCTTGAACGTGGTTTGGACTGCCAGCATTTTGAACATGTCGGCACCAGTGACGAGGAGTTCCTCGATAAGCCGAAGGTCCGAGGACTTCTCGGCCTTGAGCGTCGGCACCTTCCGCTCGACAACGAACTTGTTCAGCACCTCGTCGCTGAGTTTGGGGGCATCTCGCGGGGCAACTCGCGCACCCTTGCAGAAGCAGAGAAGTTCAGAGATGATCCGTTCGTAATAGCACCAGGCGCGAGTGAGGTAGTCGTCGCTTTCGATGCTCATGAAGTTCGTCGTCACGATCAGCGAGTTCATGTGCTTTAGTGAGTCCGCGAAGAGCTTCCGGTCAGCGGGCGAGTGCGGCTCTTGCGGCATGCAACTGTAGTCGTACCAGATCCCGTTGACCTCGTGCCGACGCACGAAGTCACGAACGATGTCGAACTGAGTTCGGCTCGGGTCCGGGTGGGCAGGGGTGGTCCAGCGGTGCGAGACGAACCACGACTTGCCGGGTATCACTGGACCAAAGTAGGAGGTTGGAATGTCCTGGCTCCGGACGAACCGATCGAAGTCGGCGAAATAGCGTGGACCGAGTACGCGGAATGCCGTGTGATACCTCAGACCGTCGTGATCCTGCTCGAAGGCCAGATACCCTTTCCGCACCAGGTCGTCTCGGAACGATGCGAGGTATTCTTCGCTCAACCTAGGACCCTGTTCGAACTCCGACCAATCGTCTACGGTACTCCGGACAGTAGTCCCGGCCGACTCATCAACATCCTCTATCGTGACCGGCCCTCCCGACTCTTCAAACAGGTGCCGGAAGAACTCTTCTGCCTCCTCGAGGCTAAGAGAATCTCCTACCCTAATCTCGCGCCCGCCCAAGCGAAACACGGCCGGTTTGCCATCCCCGGCAGGGCGAACGGGTTCGCTCTTGTCGTTACTCATCGGGCCTCCGGGGGTCGATCCGCATAGTGCGCTCACTCGCCTTCACGGCCACTAGCGCCCGCAAGAAGCCGCGGGTGTGGTGGCGCAGGCCGTCGAGCAGTTCATCAGACGCATCGCGCAACCCGAGGTAGCCATAGTCGTCAAATGCCTGAAGGACTGTCTCGGCGTGCGGGTAACCCAGACCTTGCTCCGGCCGAAACTGACGCTGTATGGCGGGCTCGACCTTCAGGAGGGTGATCGGCACCACCCTGGTGATAGCGATCACGGTGACCGCGTACGCAGGTGTATCCATCGGCACGTGCCCGGCGGCAGAGATTGCCCGCTCGACCTCGGCCACATAAGACTTTCCTCTTGGAAAGCCCCGTAGCTCTGATGTGTGAGAGATGAACACCCGCCAGCTGGCACTGTCACGGGAACCATCTGAACCAGCCATGCACTCATACTTCCGTCGGTGAGCACCCGCAACCTGCGCGTACCGAGCAGGCAGGAACTCTACCGCTCAGCACGCTGCACAACGAGAACAGGCATCTCGAACGTGAACCCGAGTCACCCAGCGTGTTCGCGCCGACAGCCTGTACGCCGTGGCAACGAGGTTGTTTACCCTTCACGTCATTAGGGTCACGCTCGGTATCAAACCGGTAAGGGCCGGAGGTCCTGTAGCCAACGGCTAATAGACCCTTCCAGCCGGACATGCACCCCTAACGGGGATGCAACTTTGGTCCTGCCTGCCGTCAAGGCAGCTCCTCTTTGCCCGATGGCCCCCAGCCGTACCCCTCTGGTCAGGCCAAACCGCTGTGTGGTTCTTGACACGTCGGCTGCGGCTAAGGCTTGTGTAGCCGAGAAGGACGGGAGAGAGAGCAGGTCATCCCTGAGGGAGCGGGCCGGGGTCGCATCGGCATTCTGCTGGTCGCCGCGCGGCGACCAGCAGCCGCCGCGCGGGGCCTCAGCCCTGTCGCCAGCGGCTGGCGACAGCATAATTCTCTTACGAAGCGGGCGCAGATGATGCGATCGACACCCGAAATTGCAGATCAGCCCGCCACAACCACACCGGCGCCCGGCTCGATGTGAGAGTCCTGGGGACTGCGCGGCAGCCAGCAACTGGCCAATTGCAGGGTCAACCCCGGGATGATGACGCAGCGGGCATGGCCCCTCAGCAGTGATCCGGCATGTGTAGGAACCGCCATGATCGCTTCCGGGGCCGCCGTGCCCGCGCCGCTACCAGCTCACATCGGCGTGTCGCAGACCAGTTAACTCACCGCCAAGTTGGACTTTGCCGACACCCTGGTTGGCTTAGGTGACCATGTTGGACCTGATCACCTGGGGACAGCCGACGCTCGTCGGGCCGCCCTCGGCTCGTCATCGCCAGAGAACCGACGTGCATCAGCGCATACACTGGGCGCCCGATGCCGCAGTACGCGCTGGCCGCCGCATGCACAAGCCGACCGTAGGTCAGAGAAAAGTCATGGTCGCTAGCAGCCGGAACCGCCGATATCGGACAAAACGCGCGACTGTCGGATAGCGTGATTTCGTTCGAATCTGCGGTTCCAGCCTTGTGGTTAACTTGCTGCCAGCATTTTTTGATGATCTTGATTTCAACTTGACAGATTGCCGAATGGTAAGGCTGAGCCTTCTCCAGCTTGGCGACGACGTCCGCTGGAAGGCTGCGGAGACGTCGTGCCTGTTCGCCGAAGTCGGTCGCGGTGGTGGCAATTGGGAACTGCAACCGGCCCGCATCTGGCGGCGGATCCTGCCCGGAGAGCGTCGCGGCCCATGCATAGAGAGCGTTGTCGAGCGCGGATCGCAGCGCTGTCAGCCAATCACCGAAGGCCAATAATGACACAGGTGTGGCTTCGCGGGTGCGCACGGTCATCTCGAACGTGTCGTCAGCGACCTGGTCGAGGGCGACCTCCAAGGGATGAGCCTCGATGTATCCTGCCCATGCAAGCGCGAACTCGGCCTGCTTGGAGCCAGCGTGACCGAGGCGTGCGAAAGCGTTCTCGAACAACCTGCTCATACGCTGAGCATAGGACCGTTGTCCAGCGCTTTATGTCTCTGCCGCCGTCGACCGAAGCCTGTAATCAACGTCAACCGCGGGCGGAACGGCGAAGCCTCTTCGACGACGGCAATACAGCGCTACCGAAGGCGGGCAACGTCGGCAGCGGGGCCAGCCAGCCATCCGGTGCCCAGCCCGGTTCCGCCTAGCGGGCGCCTGGGCGCTGGCCACCGCGGGAAGCCGACGGGCCGAGACGGGCACACGCGAGCGGACAGCCCGGTAAGAACAGGAGCGTAGCCATCGTCGGCTCAGGGCGCCGGGTCCCCGGTGATCGCGGCGGCGGCCTCGCCGACAGCGGGGGTGCCGCCGATGGCGCGGGTCAGCAATATCTAGGACGGACTCCCTATGGACCTGTTTGACGGTCAGTCGAGTTCGCTGGGTGGCTGGGTGATGGCAGACGAGGCTGGGCGTGCTTTCTGACCAAGTATTACGGGGCCCGGTGTAGCTGGGTGTGACTGGACGACGGTGGCGGTTGGCTGCCAGTTGGGCTACCCCGGCTATTCCGCGAACCCGCCGGAATGCACCCACCCAGCGGAGGTCCTCGCGACCATAAGAGATGCGGGCGGCCGAGCCGGGATCGCGGTAGCGGAACGGCCGGATGGCATCCCCGCTGCAGCTGGTTCCGCGCTCACCCGGTCAGGCGCTCACTTCCTTCGGCCTGACGCGGACTCGATGCGCCGCCTGCGGCAGATAGTGAGTCGGTGGAGGCTGGCGAGTGTACCGAGACGTGGGCTTGGCACCTGTCCGTGCTCAGGTTCACGGGTTTGCTCCGATGCCGGAGTGAAGGATCTGGAGTAGGAGGACGGGGACCGGAATATCACTGCCAGAGACGTAGTCGTGGGTTATGTCCGGTGCGGGCGGGAGCAGTTGCTGCGTGAGTCGGGTGGTCAGGTTTCCGGCGAGTTCGTCGCTGACAGGGAATGCAGCGGCCGTGAGGCTGGCAAAGCACGAGGCCGGGGCGTCGGCGGTCTCGGGGGCCAGGATGAATGCCGCGATTTCGGCCCGTGCGCTGGCGTCGCGGCGGAGGCGGCGGATGATGGAGCGGCTGAACTGCGTGTCGAAGTACGTGTCGCCCCAGGCCGCCATGCGCCGGGTGTCTAGTGCGAGCAGGTCAAGGAGCCCTTCAGTCGGCACTGCGGCGTAAGCGAGGGGGTAGTACGTCCGGGGGTACATGCCGGCCGGCTCGCCGTGCTTCCGCGCGTCAGCGATCATGCCCCAGAATTTCCGCACGAGATCGTCCTCGGGGAATCCATCGGACAGGGCTTCGAGGGCTCCGGACTGGTACGGCAGGTACCAGAGGCGGTCCGGGCGGAACAGTGACCGGAGCCGCTCTTGAACGGCATCCGGGGCGAGTCCCAGGTCGCGGGGGTCGGCGAGCAGCATGCTGGCCAGGGTGCGGGCGTTGGTGCCGTCGTCTAGGCGGCTGATGAGGATGTCGGTCAGATTGTCGTTGCCGCGGTGCGTGCTTGCGTACCAGGCGAGTACGCCGTCGTTGTCTAGCAGCCTCGGCTGGTCAGCGACGGCTTGTGCCAGTTCCCGGCTGAGCAGTTGCTGGCGATCGGCGACCAGGGCAAGGTAGTTCCAGGTCATCCCGTTGTCATGGTTGAACAGCGAGTCCTCGGACAGCCGGGTGAGGAGCTGGTCCCCGAAGTGCGCTCGCAGAGCGGGCCATCCGTCGGCGATCGCGCTGAGCAGGGTCATGTCGGCGGGTCCGAGCGTGTCACCGAGGTTCAGCCGTGCGGGAACTTTCCCGGCGCTGAGGTCATCGAGGGCGCTGAGCCTGTCCAGCAGCAGAGCTCCGGCCCATGCCCCGCGCTGGTGCCCCCAGCGGCGGAAACTCCGCTTGACCGCCTCACGGCGGATTGCCGCCAGCGCCGCGTCCCACTCGCCGGGCCGCAGGGTGCCGCCGTCGTGGTCGTGACGGAGGTGGATGTGGAACGCGGCGGATGCAGCGACGGCCACTTGGTCGTCGGAATCGTCTGCCCATTGCCGGGTAAGGTCGCGGGCCAGCGGGCGGTCGGCAGCGCTGTCCGCAAGAGCGTGCACAGGTAAGCGCGTAGCTGTGCTGGCAGGGAAGGGAAGGTTTCATGTAGTCGGCGCAGCACTGGCCGTAGCGCTTCGGGGTCACGCGCATACCCGGCAGCGAGCGTGGTCAGCGGTATCTGAGGCCTGGCAAGCATGGACCGGGCGCGGTCGCGGGCTGCCTGGGTCGCTCCCATGGCCGCGATGATCTCGCCCTCGGCCGTCGCTTCGTACTCGTCACCCGGATGAGGCAGCTCTTCCAGGCAGGCGGCAGCAACCCGCTCGGCGTCCGCCCCAGGGGCGTCGGCTTCGTCGCGGTAGATGCCCGCCAGCGCGATGGCGATGATGTCGGCCCGGACTCGCCGCTGGCCGTTGCGGGGCAGGGCGAGCAAGGCGAGTAGCCGCTCGACCGCCGCCTCGCGGCCGAGCACGGGCACGGCTGCCGCTGCGGCGTAGGATGCCCGGACTGGCTCCCCCTCCAGGACTGCGCGGAGCGCGGCCCGCGCTTCCTCGTCGTCCTCCCAGCGCGTGGCCAGCGCGCTGGCCGCCCAGTGCGGGAAGGAACCGCGGGTCATGGATTGCAGGAGCGCGTCCTTGATGGCAGGTCCGTGATCGATCCCTGCCAGCGCGCTGAGTTCGCTGTCCATGTAGGAATGCGGGTCGGCGCGCAGCGAGTCCTCGATGGCCTGCGCGACGGACGGGTGTCCTGGGTAGGCGGCGGGAAGCAGCGTGTGCCCGAGGAAGTGCACGTAGTGCGGGTCGGTGCGGATGATGCCGCAGACAAAGCCGAGGACAGCCGGGTCCTCGGGGTGGCAGAGCAGGAGCGCGGCCCAGGCGAGGCCCCGGTCGCCGAGGGTGTCGCGGTTCTTGTTCAGGATCTCGAGGCTGTCGACGCGCGTTTCACCAGGCTGCGAGATCGTCGCGGAGGACGGTGGCCAGGGCATGGGCGGTCAGCGGGCGCCATATGCTGTCGTGCTCGTCGTGGGAGTGGAGCAGGCTGACGAGCCAGCTCCGCTCGTCCTCGGACACCGGATGTGCTCCGGGGAGGGGACATTCTGGTGCGCCTGCTGTTGTGAGGGCACGGCGGAGCACGCCGAGCACCGAGCCGAGCGCGGTGACGCGGACTGGCAGAGCCTGTTGCCGGCGTCCCCAGGTGACCATCTCCTGGGTGGCAGGATCGGACGGCCAGCCGAGTGCCAGGCAGGCCAGGGCGATCGCCGCGTGGCTCGCGGTCGCCGCGTTCCGGAGCGCCCGCAGGACACCGTCACGGGCCTGGGTATCCCCGGACGCGCCGTAACGGTCGGCTAGGGCGATGGCCGCCCTGGACGCGCACGCCAGGTCCTCCATGGCCAGGGCCGCGACCAGGACTGGCCAGAGAGGCTCGCCCAGTTCGGTGTCGCCAGCGGCCCGGCCGAGGTGGTGAAAGAGGCCAGGCGACAGGGGGTGCGGGGCGAGCGTCCAGCGAGGAAGCCGCTCGCGCAGGAACCTGCCGGCCGGGCTTGACAGGCCAGCCACGGATGCCACGAGGAGGCGCTGCCGGTGCGGGATGTGGGGATGGGCTTCGATCGCATCGAGCACGGCGAGGGCGTGCCGTGCGGAATCCGCGGTGGGCAGGCGGAAGCCTGCGAAGACGGCCTCGGCCAGGAGCTCGCGGGCAGTCAGTGATCCCGGTCGGCTGTCGCTGGCCTGGTCGGCGATGATCTGGAGAAGGGTGCTGTTTTCGGCTGGCCGCCTGGTACGCCACAGAACGCCGAGGAGCACCTGGCTCCAGCGCGGATCGCAGGCACGCCGGGCGAACAGGTCCCGGCGGTCATCGGCGGGCAGCTGGTCGGCCGCGTGCTCGGCGGCCAGTTCCTCCAGGAAGACCCGGTGAAGGAACCCCAGGTCCTGGTGCCCGTAGCGGACGAGGACGCCGAGCTGTCCTTCGGCGATCTCGGTGAGCGTCCGGGCCGTGCGGGCCGCGGACGGGGCGTCCATGGCCAGGCGCCCGGGGTCTTTCAGCGCGGTGACCAGGCCGGCGCGGACGGTGCTGTCTGGGACGGGCGTGAACTCGCCGCGTTCCTGCCACTGGAAAGCCAGGTGAGCCAGGACCTGGCGGACATCGTCTGCCGGGAGGCCGCCGTCTTCAGCAGCTACCCGTGCCGCCGCGGCCCGCGCGGCGGGATGGTCTTTCAGCAGCAGGGTGACGACCGCCTCGTAAACCTCGAACCGCCGGCCCGGCAGCGGGACTCCTGACAACCGCAGGCCGACCAGGAGCAACAGGAACATTGGCGTGGCGGCAAGCTGGCGGAGCTCGGCCTTGCCCTCCACCTCGGCCATGAAGTCATCCAGCCCCGGGCTTTCCTGTACCAGCGGGCCAGGGCCGGGCTTCGCGGCATCGCGGACGGCACCGAACCACAGGCCGGCCAGCTTGCGCTGCTGCGCGGGAGACAGCTCCGCGATGCTCGCGTAGTCCCATTCGCCGGCCAGGGGCATCCGGTCTAGTCCGTATGGCCGGGCCGATACCAGCGCGGGCACCTCCCTGGTGCCGAGAAAGGTCTCGAGTCCCGCCACCGCGGAGCGGCCGGCGCTCTCGCTGACCCACTCATCCAGCCCGTCGACGATCAGCAGGAGCCGCTCGTCTTCCAGCGCGACCTCGACCAGGGGCCACAGGTCGGCCGCATCGTGCTGTCCCAGCCATGCCCGGAGCGTCGCCGCCAGCGAGGCGTTCGCGTCCCCCTTGGCCTGCCGCCCGGTGAAGAAGTGAAAGGGAAGCCAGACCGGCAGCCGGTCCCCGAGCCGCCTCGTCCACAGGGTGAGGGCAGGGGAATCCGACAGCATGTCCAGCACCAGGTGGCGCAGGAACGTGGTCTTTCCGCTGCCCGGAGCTCCGACCAGGACATGGTGGTCACCCGAGGCGAGCCACGCGTCGGGGCCAGTTCGGACCGGAGGCGCGGTACTGGTGAACGGCGAGCGCAAGCTGCCCTCGTCTTGAGGCTGGGAACCCGCGTCGTCGGCGACTGGGACGATGCTTGCCGCCGGCAGCCTGGCGCGGCCGTACCGCGTAGCGTGCGCCTGCTGGTACCAGGCGCCCACGACGCCCGCATCCGCCTGGGAGGCAAAGCTGGAGAGTCCGGGTGATTCAGCTGCAGCGCGGGGAATCGCGATTCTTCCGTGGACTGGCGGCCCGGTAACAAGGACATCCGGGAGGACGAACCGGTCGCGTACCGCGAGCCGGGGCACATCCGCCTGCCGCAGGCCGATCATGCCTGAGTCGGTGACATCGAACATCGCCGTGTAGAACCGGTGCATCTGGTCGCGCAGTTCCCCGACCTGCCCGGCGTCGAGCCTGGTGCCGAGCCGGCCCACAGCCTCGCGTCCGCAGAAGCTCTCCGCCCAGACACGTCCGAAGAAGTCGTAGACCAGCGACGGCTTGTCCTTCAGCCACGGCGACATGAGCTCGGCGTCCCAGACCTCGAACCCGATTCCCTCGCGCCGGAGGCGTTCAGTCTGGACCCGGATCTCGTCGGCCAGTTCGCTCCGGACCGCTGCCAGGCTGGTGGCGTATACGAACAGACGGCATGAGGGCGGCCACTTCCCCTTCAGGAAATCAGAGACGGCCTTCTTCAGCTTGGCGGCAGTCAGCTTGGCGATACGCCGTGACTGCAGGCACAGGTAACGCCGTTCGGGGCTGTCATCCGGAATCTCCGCGAGACGCACGTACAGGTCGATTCCCTGCTGGTCCTGGCCTCGGACGCCATACAGGCGGGCATCAAGGGCGTCTCTGGCGCTTCTGCGCCCGTCGGCCGCAACGTCTCCGCCATGGTCGGCCGAACGAACAACCTCGCCGCGGCCTATGGCCAGCCGCAGGCAGAACCGTTCGAAGTTCTCCCATGCTAGGCAGTCGAAAGGCAGCACCTGATGGCGCGCCTCAACAGGCGGATCGATCCGGGACGGAACCACCAACGTGTGCAAGCGGCTCGGGGGACCTGTCCAATTGCCCGGATCGCCGGGGTCCCCGCTGCGCGACGCAACAGCCAGATTGCTCTTGCTCAATTTCCGTCCCCCAGTGACCTGGGTTCGACAGTTGGGGTAGTGCTCTAGCCGGTGAATAGGGGTGCTGACCTGCGGATATGGCTCAGCGCCCGGTGACGGGGCGTGTCACTAGGCGCTGGCGAACGTGCTGGTCAGGGCTTCGGGGTGATCTCGATGATCTTCTTCGGCGGGTCCAGCCCCAGCGCGGTCAGGATGTCGCGCTGGGGTTTGCCCGGCTCGGTGGTCTGCCGGAAGGTGCCGGCCGGGCCGGTGTAGGTGACGGCGTGGATGCGCTGGAGCTCGGCGCGGATCCGGTTCCAGGTCCAGGATCCGCCAGCGGTGGTCTCCGCGACGCGGATCAGCAGCAGGGCGAGCCAGCACAGCAGGACGTGGGCGCGGATGCGGTCCTCGCGCCGGTGGTAGACGGGCCGCAGGTCGAGGACCTGTTTCATGTCGCGCCAGCCGCGCTCGACTTCCAGGAGCTGCTTGTAGCCCAGGGCGATGTCCTCGGCGGACAGGTGCGGGTCTGAGCAGCGCAGCAGGTACTTGCCGTCCAGGTTCGTCTCGGTCCTGATCTTCTGCTTGTCCACGCGCAGCAGCCCGCCGGGGGTCACGCGCAGGAACCGCTTGAGACCGGGCTTGCCTGATAGCGTGCCCTCGATCCGGGCGCGCTCGGTCCTGGTCAGCTTGTCCGTACCGGTGATCACTTCTTCGAGCTGCTCGATCAGTTTCGCGCGCATGATCGCGTCGCGTTCGGCCTGGGCGGGGTTGTAGCAGAGCACGAACCGGTCATCGGTGCCGATGTTCACTTCCTTGACCTGCATGTTGTCCCTGACGGCGGCGTAGCGGCCCTGCCGCGACAGCGCCGCCCTGACCTCCGCGGAGCCGGAGCGGAGCTTCTCCCCGATGATGTACCCGCCGCCGCCGCGCATCAGGGCCCGCCGGTTCTTCCGGGAGGTGAAGCCGCGGTCGGCGACCCAGATGACCCGCGAGAGGGTCCATTCCCTGATGTCGTCGCGGACCTGGCGGATCAGGTCAGTGTCGGTGGTGCTGCCCGGCCAGGACCACACCCGGACCGGGATGCCGTCGCGGGTGACCGCCATGCCGACCACCACCTGGGGCAGGTCATCGCGTGAGTCCTTGGACTTGCCGCGGGCGCGGAACCCGGTCTCCTTGACAGCCTCGTCGCTGTCTTCTGCCACGCGCTGGCCGTCCTCGTCGCGCGGCACGGGCTCGTCTTCCTCGCCGGTCTCGAAATAGGTCGAGGTCGTGTCGAAGAAAAGCAAATCGACTTCGAGGTTGAGCAGGTCCGTGACCTGGCGGTAGGCCTCTTCCGCCAGGCTGGGCTCGATGGTGAGCAGGTAGTCCATCGCCCGGTAGCAGGACTGCTCGTCGATCTCATCCAGGCCGTCGATGTGCACGTCACCGGTGATCCAGCCGGCCGCGGCGAGCTTGGAGGAGGCGGCCAGGGCCCGGTTGGCGACCAGCGCGAACAGGACCCGCTCGACCCTCGGATCCAGTTTGCGGCCAGTGAGCTGACGGCGGATCACCGCGTCCAGGCCGAGCCGGCGCCACAGCTGGTCCAGCGCGTACGTGCCGCCGACCGGGCGCGAGGACGTCAGCGCGAGCTCGCCCGCAGAGGTCGCCGCGACCGCGTCAGCTGGATCCAGCAGCCGGGACAGCGCACTGACAAGGCGCCTGACCGCGTCCCGGTCGAGTTCGTCCTCCCGGCCGAAGGAGTGCAGGACCTTGGTGCGCGAGACCCCGGCCCGGGCGTCCCACTCGTTATGGGCCAGCTGCAGGTACCGGATGACCTGCCCGTCTTTCGTCTTACGCGACGACGCCTTCACGTACACAGCGCGAAGGCTAGCAGCTCTGCCGACTAGTGGATAACGACATTCACCAAGGTAAACACAGCGTGATCAAGCGAACCGTGTCACTAGGAGATTTCGCGGTCCGCCGCTAGCCGGAACCCGCTGACCTGCACCGTCATCCCATCCACCGCCCAGAAACCCCGCTCAACTGTCGAACCCAGGGGCTAGCGATGCTCCCTAATGCCGCCTCAGTGGCGGGCGAAAGGACACCCCAAGTGGAGCTGACCCGCACCCGGAGGCGCATCCAGCAGGAACCCGGCCAGCGGTCTGCGTCTGGGCTACCCCTCACCGGTCCGGTTCGCGAGGTGCCGGGGCATGGATAAGCAGGCAGGAGGCTCAACGCCAGGTGGACCGGTGAGGGGCGCCGGGTCGGCTCCGGCGCGGGATCGGTGGCGCTTTGTCCCCATGGTCGGGTGGATCCGCCGCTACGAGCGCCGCTGGCTCAAAGACGATCTCATCGCCGGGTTCGCTGTCGCTGCCCTGATCGTGCCGAAGAACCTCGGCTACGCCGGGATCGCGGGGATCCCGCTGCAGAACGGCCTGTACGCAGCAGCGGCCGGCGCGATCCTTTATGCGGTCTTCGGGACGAGCCGGCAGATCTCGACCGGGCCGAGCTCGGGACTGGCCGCCGTGGCCGCGAGCGCAGTCGCCGTGGCCGGGATCACCGGAGTCCAGAATGTTGCGTCCTTCGTGGCAATGATCACCCTGGTTTCTGGCGTGCTGTTCCTCCTCCTCGCGGTGCTCAAGATGGGGTGGATCGCGCAGTTCCTGTCCCGGGCCGTAGTCACCGGCTTCCTGTTCGGCGCGGCGATCGACGTGGTGATCGGCGAGCTTCCCAAGCTCACCGGGACCAAGGCGACCGGCTCGAACCCGCTCCAGGAGCTGTGGTCCTGGCTCGGGACGCTCGGCGACGTTCAAGGGCTGACCGTGGTCGTCGGCCTGGTCGCGCTGGCGGTGGTCTTCGGGTTGCGGGTGATCGCTCCCCGCGTCCCCGGGGCCCTCGTCTTGGTGGTCGGCGGCCTGCTGGCGTCATGGCTGTTTGATCTGGGCGCTCACGGGGTGGCCCTGGTCGGCGAGGTGCCGCGAGGGCTGCCGGCCCTGCAGGTCCCCGGCCTTCATCTGCTGGGGGATCACGCCAGCACGATTACGGTCGCCGCGGTGGCCCTGGTCCTCATCGGGTTCTCCCAGACCGCCGGTGACGCCAGGACGTTCGCGGCCAGGCACCACTACCGCATCGACATCAACCAGGAATCGGCCGCCCAGGGCATGGCGAACGCCGGCGCCGGCCTGTTCCAGGGAATGCCGGTCTCGACCAGCCTGTCCGCGAGCTCACTGAACGACCACACCGGTGCGCGCACCGGCCTGGCGTCGCTCACCTCCGGCGTGACCGTCCTGCTCACGCTGGTGGTGCTAGCGCCGGTCTTCTCCAAGCTGCCCAAGCCCGTCCTGGCCGCCCTGATCATCGAGGCCGTGGTCATGGGGATGATGGACGTGCCCGAGATGCGCCGTCTGGCCAGGGTGCAGCGGTTCGACTTCTGGATCGCGATCGCGGCGATCATCGCGACGCTCCTGGTCGGCGTGCTCGCCGGAGTGATGATCGGGATCGGGCTCTCGCTGATCTGGCTCATCTCGGTGGCCACGCGCCCCCGCATGCCCCTGCTGGGACGGGAGCCAGGCACTCAGGCTTTCCGGGAGCTGGACGAGCATCCCGGCGACGAGCAGTTCCCCGGGATCGTCGTCCTGCGACTGGACGGCGGCCTGTTCTTCGCCACCTCGGACGCCCTGGAGGACCGGGTCCGGGAGGTCGCATTGTCGACGCCCGCCATCACCGGGATCGTGCTTGATTGCGAGGGAATCGACTTCATCGACTCGCAAGGGGCCGCGAAGATGCGCGAGATCCTCGAGCTCACCGAGCAAGCCGGCGTGACCTTGCGGCTCGCCCGGGTAAAACCAGCCGTCCGGGAGGTGCTCGACCGCGGCGGCGTCCTGGACCGCATCGGCGCAGACCATACTCACGGGAACGTCGATCAGGCCGTGGCAGCCCAGATTCCCGCAGAAGGAGGCACCCGTGCGGGCGCCTGATCAGCCCGCGCTGGGGTGGACGGTCGTCCTGCGACGCCAGCCAGTCCGCATCGTGGCGGGTCAGCCGGAAGGCGGCTACACCGATGCATACGAGCTCATCTGCTGCGAGTGCGGTGACCATCCCGACCTGGATTACCGCGACATCTCGCCTGAACTTCAGCGGATCCGCGGGCCATATACGTTTGCGGACGGCATCGCGGCATACGGGGAGCACATCAGGCGTCAGCACAGGCAGCAGCCGGTTCCCGAGGCAGCCCAGACGCGGCGATCAAAACGATCCACGCATGCTCCGGCAGATCTTCCGGGACAGACCCGAACTCGCCGTAAGTTGTGAAGGCCGGTCGCTGCTTCCTGCAGACCGTGGGGGTTCTCGTCCTGTTCACGGTCGCGCGGGCGACCGGGCTGCTCGGGGCGCCCCGATATGTGTACGTATCTGTCTGCCTTCTCACCGTGGCGCTGGTCCTGATCGCCTGGAGTGCGGGCGCGACACGTGCTGATCTCGGCCTTGCCCGGACGGATATGCGGGCGGGCTTGGGTTACGGAGCCGGTGCCTTCGGGATCGTCGCTGTCGCC
>Ga0208565_1000806_pt1 | contig 20861 bp, 22 predicted proteins | sample Sb_taG_7_FD_187706 | JGI IMG/M metagenome (GOLD analysis project Ga0208565, IMG submission 187706) | Peat soil microbial communities from Weissenstadt, Germany - Sb_50d_2_FS metaG (SPAdes) (version 2) | ecosystem: Environmental > Terrestrial > Soil > Wetlands > Peat | place: Germany...
CGTTCCGCCAAAGTCGACGCGCTGCCTGTGTTCAGGCCATACATCGGACCACTCCAAGATCAGGAAGAAAAGGGCTCACTGTTATCTCTCATGGAAAACCACTCGAACTGCAAGCGGGGTTATTAAAGCAGTCAGCCGCATTTACTCTTAGCCTCGATACATGGGAGACTGCTAACATAGCCTTATGGAGACATCAACCTGGGAGGAAGCTCAGAAGAACGAGTTGGCGGTGTGGCAGCACACCGTAAGCGATGTAGCCGACGTGCTTGCCGAAATCGCAGAGACCGCCACCCTCGTCCAATTCGGCACACTGCATGGCCTCGCCGCCAGCGCGACCGTGGTGGAGCTGGGGATCGGGCCCCTTGGTATTGGATGGTCGGCCTTGACGTCGACAACGCGAGCCGTCGGCGTCGACCCATTGGCTCGTCTCGCGATCAGTACCGGCGACGACAATGTTGATCGGTTCGTCACAGATCTGCAGGCGCGGACTGTATTCCTTCAGGCAGACGCGACGACGCGACTCCCGCTGGATGAGGCTAGCTTTGATCTCGTCGTCTGCGACAACGTCGTGGATCACACTCAGAGTCCACGGGCGATCTTGGCCGAAGGCCGACGTCTTGTGCGATCCGACGGCCGTCTGCTGTTCAGCGTGAACGTGTTCTCAGCCATCGGGCTCATGAAATGGCGTCACCTGACCCGGCGCCTGCACCCAAGGGATCCCAATGTCTTGTGCCATCCGCACTCGTTCGTCGAGGGTGCCCTCCGCGGGCTGCTATCTGGTGCGGGCTGGCAGATACTCGTGACCGACGCCCCAGGGGGAAGCATGCGTCGTGCGGCGGGGCACTCCTACCGGGTGCGGGCGATCGCGCGTCCGATCTGACCGGCGCGGGGGACGTCGGCGCTGCCGTCGTGGCTCACCCGGGGTGGACGAGGTGGCGTTCACCGGCTCGACGGAAGTCGGCATCGCGATCAGCCAGGCGATCGCCGGGACCGGCAAGAAGCTGACGCTTCAGCTTGGCGGCTAGGCAGCCAACGTGGTCTTCGACGACGCTCCGATCGATCAGGCGATCGAGGGGATTGTCAACGGCATCTTCTTCAACCAGGGGCATGTCTGCTGTGCTAGCTCGCGGTTGCTCGTGCAAGAGTCGGTGGCCGAGCACCTGGTCGAACGCCTGCGGCGGCGACTGACGACGCTGCGGCGAGGCGACCCGCTGGACAAGAACACCGACATCGGGGCGATCAACTCGCGGCAGCAACTGGACAAGATCACCGAGCTTGCCGCCGCCGGCGACGCCGAGGGCGCGCACCGCTGGTCGCCGCCCTGCGAGTTGCCGAAGCACGGGTACTGGTTCGCCCCGACCGTGTTCACCGGGGTCAGCCAGTCGCACCGGATCGCGCGCGAGGAGATCTTCGGACCCGTGCTCTCGGTGCTGACGTTCCGGACTCCGGAGGAGGCCGTGACGAAGGCGAACAATACGCCGTACGGACTTTCGGCCGGACTCTGGACCGAGAAGGGCAGCCGGATCTTGTGGATGGCGCAGCGCAGGCGGGCCGGAGTCGTATGGGCCAATACCTATAACCGGTTCGATCCGGCGAGTCCGTTCGGGGGTCATCGGGAGTCGGGATTCGGGCGGGAGGGCGGCCGGCACGGATTGGCTGCGTATTTGAAATGTCGGACAAGAAAGTCAAGCCCAAACTGGTTGAACAGCCGCCGAAAGCCGACTCGCCGGCTATCGCCGGCCTCAGTCAGAGTCTGGTCCTGCTAGGGCGACTGCCGGGACGACTACGAGGCTGGCCCGCGTCTCGGAGTGCGGAAGACCTGCCTCGGTCATGCCAGTCGCTGGACCGCGAATAGTGCTGCCTTCTTAGCCGTAACAAGTCTGGCCTCAAACTGTTGCGGCATAATGGCCGCTGTTAGCTGCCAGATCGGCAGTGCTTCGGGCCTGATATCCTCGACGACCAGCCAGCCGCCGACCTTAAGTTTCCTGAGTCCAAAGTCAAGGACAGCGAGATTCGCGTTCGGCGAATGAAGGCCGTCATCGATGATCAGATCGAAGTGGTCGCCGATCAGTCTAGCCAGGGCCGTGAGCGATGCCGGATCGGTCTGGTCCACGAAGAACGTTGTAATCCGGTCTTCCTCGAACAAGATCTGGCGGTCGATGTCGGCCCCGTAGACCTGCGCATCCGGAAGAAAATCCCGGAAGGCCCGCAACGAGGCACCAGGCCTGCCCCTTCTGCCCATATTCGAGACCAGACGCTGGTTATTCGTCCCTAGCCCGATCTCCAGCAGAGCGGTTGCGGACGTTGGCTCAGATAGCAGTGAGCCATAGAGAAGGTGATAGTCATGAGGCCCAGCCTTATCGCTGCCATAATGGTCGCACAATTCTTTCAGCTTGGCTGCGGCTAGCCTCTTGCTCGTGTCGTCAGCGAAGGATGTGATCGGGACAGTGGTGCCTGTAGCCTTACCATTCGGTGACGCTATGCTAAACAAAAGCGGGAAGACCTGCTCGGCCCCCTGAATCGCTAGTGCCGCCAAGTCGCGGGCAGAACCCGCCGAGGCGGGGCTGAACATCGGGAAGCTTCCTATAATGCGTGCGTCGCTCGGGTGCAGGACTCGCCTAGCTGCATATTTTACTGCCCTGCGCAATGTAGTGCGGTCCGCATGCGCGTTAATACTTTGCTCCGGCTTGGCTTTGACTGCTGATGTCGATATATCTCCGCCCTGGTTTCTGGACCCAAACATGACAGCACTGTATCAGTCACGCGACATGCTGTTCGCCTGTATCGAAAATGAGAATGTTAGACTGATATTGGCGCATTGGAAATGTTGCCTGAAGATAATCGCGCAGGAAGGGGTCTCAGCCGGAGTTCGAGCTGCGATCGTGGACCGAGCTGCGGCGGCCATGGCAGATGCTACTTCTTCTGCTCTAAACGCCGTGCTGAGCTGGAGCGGAACACTTTCGTTCCGCGCCTGCCTGGCGGCATTAACCAAATCCTGCGGTGTGGCTGCCGGCATCGGGAGGACGGCCAATGGCCTTGCCTTTAGGTACTTTGTAAGTATTCAAGGCAGTGGAGTTCGATTCGTCGGGTGACGCGGGTCACGCTTGGCTCGCGGTCCCGCGCCTGGCGAAGTCGCCGGCTTTCTTCGTCTTGCGGGGGGCTGGCCCGGCCGGGGCGGTCACGGACGAGGAACTGCGGGTCGAGGATCTTCAGCAGGAAGGTGGCCAGGTCGAGGTCAAGCTGGTCAGGGGGAAAGCCGCCGTGATGGTGCTGGCCGCGGCGGCGAGGGCGGGGGGAAGCTGATCGTGTCCGGTGGGATGCCCGTGGCGTTCACGCCGGTGCCGGTGAGCTGGCAGATGGCCTGGTAGACGGCGAACAGTGCCCACATCTCCTGGGCGACGCCCTCGGGGTCCTTGCTGCGCAGCACCGGCTGGCCTTCGCCCATGTCGGTCTTGTGGTGGCCTATGACGGTCTCGCAGCCCACCGCATCGGGTAAGCGCAGGCCAGGTCAGCGCCGGGTACAGCTCTACGTCGAGCAGGTCGGTGACCAGGGCGAACACTTCCGGGGAGGACTCGCTTCCGCGATCTTGGTCGGCCGTCTCAGTATGCACGGCGTACTCGATGACCCGCACCGTGGCGGGCGGGCCGTCAGCCTTGCGGGCCGGCCGCAGTTCCGCGAGGTAGGTGCCGTCCGCGAGCGTCCTGACGGGCCGCAGGGCGAAGGAAGCGGAGGCCCGCCACAAGATGTGCGCGCCGGTCGCCAGGACGTCACGGGCCAGCGCATGGGACAGGAAGTTACGGTCGGCCAGCACCACCATCCCCGGCCTGAACGACGGCAGCAGGTCCAGGGCCAGGGCCTGCTCGCCGGCCGTGTACCGGCCGAACGCGGCCCCGGTCAGCGCGCCGGTCCCCGACTCGGCCGCCGCCACCCACCGCACCTGCGGGAACGCCCCGTCCCTGACGGCGCTGGAAGGCCGGCCGAAGAACGCAGCGTTCTCCGGCGTGTCCGGCAGGTCAGTCACCGGTCCGCCGAGATCACCCGCAGCCCGCAGCAGAACACCCCCGCCGCGCCGTCCGCGCCGACCGGGCCCGCCACGTGCCCGAACAGCATCCGCAGCGGATCAGCTCCCAGCTTGCCCCGGGCCCGCGACAGCGAGGAGATATTCGGCGGCCGCCACCGCCGGCCCGCCCCGGCATCCACCCACCCGTCCGGGTCCAGCTGCCCGGCCAGCAGATCCTCGCCCCGCCGCCGGTAATACAGCCCGTCCGCCACCTTGACCACCACCTGCCCGTACCCGCAGTTACGGCCCCGGAACAGCCACAACGCCAGCACGAAATACACCACCAGCCGGGCCGGCAGCAGCAGCAGCAGCCGCCGCCGCACCTCACGGGTACCGTCGCCTCCACGACCTGGTCGACCAGCTCCGGCGGGAACGTCCTCGCCTGCACCCCTACCGACCCCCGGTCCGGCAGCCACCCGTCCGGTGACAGCCCTTCAGTACCGTCATGAGCCAGAAAATGATCACATAATAAGATGATCACTTAAGGCAACGCCATTGGGGAGGACGGCACCGGTTGGGCGCGGGATCTGGGCGCGTTAGCGCCAGTGCGAATTCGCCATTCAGGGCGTCGTTCAGGCTGTTGAACAGCGACACGCGGGCGGGCCCGAGCTGTCGCTGAAATAGGACGATCATGCTTCCTCACCTGGGTTTGGTACCAGTGACGAGCTCCGCATGGGACGCGCCTGCGACAGGTATCTCAGGATCTGGCGAAGAGCGAAAAGTCCGGTCGTGATAGCTCCGAAAGCGGCGAAACTGACGGCAATGGTGCCCATCCGCTGCCGTTCCCAGGCCAGCAGCAGGGCGAAGCAGGCGGCACCGAGGACCGCAAGCGCCTGCCCGAGGACAGGCTTGCTGGCGGCTCCCAGCAGCCGATGACCAGCGGCGAGCTTCCAGGCCGTCGGGACCGCCTCGAAGAGGAACGTGCAGGCGAGCACTGCTATAGCCGCTCCGATGGTCGACCACCACGCCGAAGCCAGTACCGCCAGGGGAACTTGAGCGACCATGCCGGTCACGAACCAGAACCGCAGAGAGCCGATGTCGTTCTCCGACTGGATCTTCCGGAGGAAAGGCCGATAGATGCTGCGAATGGTATCCGCGAGGATCATGACCAGGACTATCCATACGCCGGACCCATAGCCGCTGCCGAATGCTATCCGCATCCCGATCGGGCCAGCGGCCACGACTACAAAGGCCGCGGTGATACCGGTGGCAAGAGCCACGATGGCTAGTCGGACCACGAGCACCGCGACCGCGACCCTGGTGCTGGCGGTCGCCCGGCATAGGGACACGAACAAGCTCTCCGTGAAGGGCATAATCAATCGCCGGACGAGGCTGCCGACCTTTCCTGCGACCCCGTACACGGCAGCAGCCGCAGGTCCCACTACATGGCTCACGACTGTGATGCCGATGAGCATGCTGATCGTTGGCACGATATCGATCATCAACACGCCAGTGGACTCGTACCAGACTCGGACCCACCAGTCGAATGTATGGCTGGTGACCTGCGACGCCGTAGGCCACGTCGGGCAGTAGTGGTGCGCGGTGATTACAAGAGCGACATCGAAGGCGATCTCTACCGCCGCATAGGCAAATGCCACGGCAACGGCGGTCCCGAACCAATACGCCGCCAGAACTGTGGCGAGCGTTCCTACGACAGCTGGCCCGGCACCGAAGACTTGCGTCAGGTCCATGCGGCCCTGGGTCAGCAGACGCAGCGCATAGGGCTGGAACCTCAGGTTGATTCCCATCGCCACGATGACCGCGAGCGCGGCCGGCACCGGCATGCTCGTGCGCGACAGGTAAGGACTCAGCAGGCCGCCATGGACCAGGCAGGCGAGCAGCAGGATGGCGGTGAGGATGGCGCTGCTCACCCGGTAGAATGCCGTCGCGCTCTGCGGGATGGAGTTCCGGTCGGCCTCAGCGCCATCCGTGATCCTGCGCAGGAAGACAAGCGACATCCCCATGTCGGCCGCCGTGGCGAGTGCTGACAATGACAGAAGTTGCGTCCACAGCCCGTATTCCTCCTGACTGAGCAAGCGCGTTAGCAAAGGCACGGTAAGGATCGAGACAGCGAGTGTTCCCTGGGACCACGTCCATGCGGCGATCGTGTTCGCATACAGTTCGCGCCGATCTCGAGCTACTCGGTGACAACCGGCCATCCGGTCCTCCGTGACCTGGAATCCTCGGACGGGACTGGTACACGAACTGTCGCCAGTACCGGCGATCCCCGTCGGCATATCAGAGCTGTTGCGACGAGGAGACCCAGGAATGTGGTGATCATCGGCGCGATAGAGCCGCGAATAAAGAGCGCTAGGAGGATGGCCCCGCAGACGGAGGTGAATACAGATTCTTGGATACTTTCGGAACGGGCGAGGCGTCTGGTGAGCAGCTCAACGAGCGCGCCCAGTATCAAAGAACCAATTATGACGCCAGGTAGTCCGAAGTTAGCGTACATCTCGCCGAATTCCGGAAAGGCCAGTCCGGAATTGCCTGGGTCAAGCACTTCCGTGACATTGGAAATAGCACTCTGAGGCTTATCCTTCCATAGTGTGCGTGGAATCGCGAAGGCCGCTATTTGCAGATAGCTGCTGCCGTTGAGGTATGGGAGTTGTCCAGGTATGGTGCTGGCCAGGCCCGCCACCGGAAGGAACAGGTCGTTCCCTGATCCGAACGGTTCGGCTAGGACTGCTCCAATGGTCACATTACGACTGTCAGCTGCCCCGCGAGCAACTCCGACGAGCGCACCGAGCAGAACTAGCGCAAGTGCGCCGACCGCAGCGACCCGCCGTGGTCGGAGGCCTCTCTTGCTTGTCTTCAGCCAGATGAGGCCTGCGGCAATGGCCGGAACGAAGAACCGTAGTCGTTGACCTCCGCCGAGTAGCAGGAATGTCGCCAAGAAAGCAAAGAACACCGGACCCCACCAGCGGCTTGAATCGCTGGACCCCAAGCGAAGTGGTAGCAGCACCAACGTGAGTCCGGCGATGCATTGAATCGTCAACAGAAATGCCAGATGTCCGGTTATTCCACTGGAAAATGCACCATAGCCGATAGAGGTCGTGTATGCGAAGAAGTCGCGCAAGCTTGCGCCACCCAAGACGCTGAATGCGAGGATGGCGCAAATCGAAACGAAGACGGACCTCCGTGCCGTCCGGTCGAGATGAGAGGAGGACAACTGCAGGGATAGCCTGCTAAATCGCGGGATCGGCCACAAGGTTCGCGCTGCCAATGCGCCGGCTAGCATTCCAGATTGGGCTAGGGCGCAGATCTCATAGGCTCGACCGAGGCCAGCCTCATAGTCGTATCCTGCGAGCGAGGCGTTGCCGGACAGTTGGACGCCAGTAGCTGGGATGATTACGAATAGCAACATTTCCATCGTGATCGCGGCGAACAGCACAGAGAAGGACGGCCTTGTCAGCGCCCACACGACGCAGACCAACCACGTTCCCCACAGGTTCGCTAGCCAGAAGCCGTCGGCTGATGCCGGTATGCGCATGACCGCGATCGCGACGCCGAGCGACATGGCGACGGTGAACCCAACGAACCATCGGCTCATGCGTCTTGCGTCCCGTCCAGCCCATAATCTGACAGATTGCGGCTACCATCCCGACGGGAAATCAACTCCCCGAACGAGTTAACGACGTTGACGGCGTACGCGGCAGAGTTTCGCTCGGCCGCCTCAGCCAGGCCCGCTGACAAGAGCTTGTCCAGTCGCGCTGGATCGTCGGCAAGCGACTCGATTGCTTCGATGATCGCTTGGGGGCATCGCGAGGGCACAGTCAGAGCACTCGCGGGTGCTCCGGTTTCCTTAGTCGTAACCAGCAGGCGCCTCCGGGCATGAGCAGCGATCGCCAGCCACGGATGCGCGTGGATGCGTGCAGGCGGAATGTCCTTCAAAAGCCGGTTTGTGACACGCGGTCCAGCGATACGCGTCAAAACTCGCGCGGTCGGCCCCGGCGAAAGACAGACGCTGACATGGGCGCTTTCCAGAAGGCCAGATGACTCAAGAGCGGCTGCGGTCGCCATTCCCATCCTGATGCCAGGACTAAAGTAATCTGCGGCAAGCCTCTCCCCAGTCTGCTGTTGTGTCCTGGTGCTCACTGAACTCCCGTCCGCGCGGATGCCGGCGTTGATCTGACTCGATACCGGGCTGCGGAGGGTCTTCCGTAGCCGTACCGCCATCGCAGCGGTAGCGTGATTGTTGTTACGATCGCTCGCCACAGCTTCGGGTCATCCTTCCAGGCGGTATCCTCGACTATAGGCATCCGACCTCGCTGAAATCTCGTTGGATTTCCTGAGATAGTGTGCATAGTGCCGAAGTCGGCGTCCTTTAGGTCTAGAGAGTCAACCTTCGGAAATTCTGGGCTCGCGTCCGCTATCCCAAATTCCGATTGGAGTCTCCTGAGTGTTCCGTATGGATCCTGGGCTAGGTCCTCATATTGGACCCGAACGTATGGAAGAGCTAGCTGCCTTGCGACCCATTCGACAGCCAGGTTCATGACTAGCCATAGCACGGCAGATTTGGCGACGCCAAACCGGGGCATGGAGGACCGGCCATCTGGATCGAGCACCGGATGTCTGCGCCACGAGTGCATCACTGCCCGTGGATCGCGAACGAGATGTATGACGCGAAGGTCCAGCGACGAGACCTGGGTCAGCAGCATAAGATATGTCGCCAGTTTTGAAGCGTCGACGACCATCGGCCGACCGCTTACTTCCTGCATCCCCTGGTACAGTCGCTCGGTCAGCTCAAAGAAAATTGCTGGCGCTGATCGAACGAGACTACGTCTCGTTCGGCGATTGAGGAGCCGCCACATTCCCCGCACTGGAAGCGCTCGGTCCAGATACGCGATGATTGCGGCAATTTCATGGGTCTTGAGTGTCGAGAAAGATTTGTCCGCTACGGCCTGCCAAAATGAGCATTGCGAAAAAGGGGCGCCGCACGAGCACAGCCGGTCATCGACAAGGCCATGTTGCCATACTCCTCCGATTTCTCCGCCGCTATGGATTTTTGGGGTACCGCCCAGGAGGCAATCGAGTAGCGTGGTCCCGCTGCGTCCAATGCCAGCTATGAACAGTACGGGTATGGCTGGCCCTGGTCGCCGTTGAGCATCATTGGCCGCTGGAATAGTTGTCGTAGGTACCCCCGTATTCGAGGTCGAACCGCAAGGTGCAGCGGAGGAAACGACTGTGGTGTGATCGCTTAGCGCTACCTCGGACGGCAAGGAGCGAAAGCGATAGTCGTCGCCGGGCATATTCTCCCTTTTCCGGCAGTTCAACCGTTCAATTAGTTGACAATGTGTCCGCTGGTCATCGGCGCACTCAGTGAGCGTACTTGATTGGGGGCGTGATGGCAGGAATTTGTTGATGATGATGGATAGCCGAAGTGCGTGTTGAGTTATTACAGACTATGGCTCGCCGAAGTGAACAATATGTGCGGTTCATGGCTTGTCGTGTTTGCTAAAAAACCATGCCTTTGGCCTCACCTGGCGTTGTCCGCAAGCTGGCGGACCTCCTTGGTGCGAGCCGGGCTGCCGTGGATGGCGGCGCGCGTGTTCGCCTGCCTGGTCACCACCGACTCGGGCGCTCACCGCCGCTGAGCTGGTCAAGCACGCACCTGCGCCTCCGCCCGAAGTTCGCCGAGAATCCGAGTTGGTTCCGCGACGAGATCCTCGTATCGAACACGCACGTAGGGAAGAGCCTAGCGGCGCGAGCTCCTCGCCGGTCACGCCGCCAGCCCCAGGGCGCGGGCCTCGGCCGCGATGCCGTCGGAGAACGGTCGGGGCGCATAGCCGAGGTCACCGATCGCTGCCTCGATCGAGAACACCTTGTCCTCGGCGAGCCGGCGGAGCTGCTCGGCTCGCAGCCGTGGGCGCCGGCTGACGAGCTCATAGCCGCGCGCGGCGGCGACCACCGGGGCTAGCGGGACCGGCACGAGCCTGGTCCGGCTGGCCACCGCCATCGCGCAGGCGCGCAGCAGGACGGAGAACGTCATCGGCTCAGGCCCGGCCACGTCATAGATCGTCCCGGCACTCCCCGGTCGCTCGGCGGCTGCCAGCACCGCGGCCGCCACATCGGCGACGTGCACCGGCTGCTGGAGGTGATCGCCGGCGGGCACCGGCAGGATCGGCGCCCGCCGCAGTACCGGCAGCAGCCGGGACAGGTTGCGGTCGCCGGGCGCGCCGTAGATCATCGTCGGCCGAAGGATCGTCCAGGTCAGCGGTGATGAGCGGATCCGGTGCTCGGCTGCCAGCCTGATCCGTTTCGACGACGACGGCAGCGTCGTGGTAACGGCCGTCGTGGACACGAACACCGCGCGGCGGATCCCGGCCCGCTCGGCTGCCGCTACGATACCGGGACCCTGGCCGAAACCTAGCGAGGCGAGGCTGACCAAGACATCGCATTCGGAAGAGGCGAACACCCGTGCCAGGCCCGCCGGGTCATCGAGGTCCCCGTTGGCTGGTTCCGCGCCCACCGCCGTCACTGCTGACGCGGCGGCGGCGCTGCGGGCGAGGGCGACGACCCGATGGCCGCGTCGGTCAGCCTCGGACAGCACGAACCGGCCGAGGAAGCCGCTGCCGCCGGTGACGAAGAGCCTCACCACGTGCCGCCCGGCGCCGGGATGCCCGTTCCGGGCAGCGGCGCGGCCGCAATCTGGTCAGGCGGCATGGCAACCGGACTCAGGGCCGGCCCGGCGGCGGGGTCGCCCAGGTCCCGCATCGTCAGGCCGCCTCGGCCACGACGGCGCGGGTCAGCAGCGTGGGCAGCCGCAGGTAGCAGACCAGCAGGCCGAACGCAGCCACGTCGGCGCCGGCCCGCAGCACGGGCTGCTGCGACAGGCTGACCGCACCCAGCGCGCTGAGCACCATGGTCAGCGCACCGGTGACCACGCAGATCCGGCTATGCGGCCATCCGGCGTCGTAGAGGCGCTGGTAGACGTGGGTGCGGTGCGGCTTCAGCCATCGCTCGCCCGCCCTGATTCGGCGCTGGAGCGTCCATGCAGTGTCGGCGAGATAGAGGGCGAGCGGCCCGGCCGCCACTTCCGGCGGGACGCCGCGCAGCACGCACATCGCGGCGAGCAGCGCCAGGGCGACACCGATACCGTAGCTGCCGACGTCGCCGAGGAAGACCCGGGCGCTGGCGTTCCATGGCAGGAACGCCAGCGCGCCGGCGGCCAGAGCCCCGCCGCCGACGGTGACCATGGTGTCGCCAGCGCGCCAGCCGAGCAGCCCGAACACCGCGCCGCCCGCCAAGGCGTGGACCGCGGAGATGCCGTTAATGCCGTCCATGAAGTTGAAGGCGTTGACGAAGCCGGTGAGCCAGATCGTACCCGCGACCACGGCAGGGATTACTGCTTCCGCCGCCAGCCCGGACCGGCTGGCCAGCACGGCCATCACGGCCAGACTCGCGGTCGCCTGCAGGGCCAGCCGCGGCGCGGCCGGCAGCCCGGCTAGATCATCCGCGAACCCGATCGCCGCGAAGGCGAGCACGGCCCCGGCGAAGATCAGGGCCGTGCCGAGGGCGCCGTGGGCGAGCAGTACCGACGCGGCCAGGCCAATGACGATGGGAAGGCCGCCACCACGCGGTGTCGGAACGGTGTGGGATGACCGCACGGTGGGCACGTCCAACGCGGCCGCGCGGCGAAGCAGTGTGATCGTGACCGGCTCCGCCACGGTTACGAAGATGGCGCAGCCCGCGACAGCCAGAACGGCCGTGAGATCCCCCCGCACGGTCGCCATCCTAGCCAGTCTTGACAACGCAGTGTGTTGGATTGATAACTCTATGCATTCACGAGCCGGACAGCAGGCTCGCGGGCTCTCCGAAATGGACGCCGGCACCGCTCGCTGGAGCATGACCAAGCGGGCCGAACGGCGCGGGAAGGCCCCGATGCTTGGCCTGAACCGGGTCAGCCACGGCATCCGCCAGACTCGGCCGCCCGGGCGGTGGCGCACATCGTGGCGATCATCTGTGCGGTCGGCAGCGCCGCATCGCCCCGGATCGCCTGCCAGAACGCGGCCACTTGTGCGCGATGGCCCTTGTCCGGCCGGCCTTTCCACAACGTTCGGTCACCGAGCCTCGCAGAGCGGAAATCGTCGATCACCAGCCGGTGCGGCCCGGCCATAACCTCAATCCACTCCTTTCCCGCCGTCGGCGCCGCGCTGCCGTAGCAGATGGCGGCGATCGAGCCGTCAGCGAAACGCAGCGATACCACCGCGTCATTGCCTGGCGTGCCAGGCCCATCGCCGCCCAGGCCGCCGCCGAGTACCGAGACCGCCTCCTCGATGCGGGCGCCGACGAGTGCCTGCGCTGTGTCGACGAAGTGGCACACCTCGCCAAGCAGACGTCCGCCCTGCCGACGGTCCCGGTACCAGTGGCCATCGGGCACCGGCCCGGCAGCGACCCGGTACACGACGTACCTAGGCCCCGGCGTGCCGGTCAGCGACCTCTGAGCGGCGAGCACGGCAGGCGACCAGCGGCGGTTGAACCCGACCATGAGCTGCCGCCCGGAAGCCTGCCAGCCCGCTTCGACCGCATCGACCCCGTCGGTGGTCAGGGCGAGCGGCTTCTCGCACCAGACATGCCGGCCGGCGGTCAGGGCCAGCCTCACCAGTTCCTCGTGCGTGTCGTGCGGCGTGGCGATGACGACGATCTCGACGTCGGCGTGCTCGATCACGGCTGACGCCCCGCTGACCGCCGTCTGGAAGCCGTGCCGCTCGGCGAGCCGACGCGCCGACAGGCCGCTGGCCGATGTCACCGCGACCAGATGATCAAAGCCGGCCGCCCGGAACGCGGGTAGCAAGATCCCGGCCGAGAATGCCCCAGCGCCGATCCAGCCGACACCGGGTGAGCGTGTCGGCGCCGATGCGGAAGGCCGCGGCCTTGCGGCCTGGCGCGGCCTGGCAGGTCGCTGCGACCTGATCGGGATCGGCAGCTCCGCGCCGGCCAGCCGGTCTGGGTAGGTCAGGCGGATCGCCAGGTAGGGTTCGTTCCGCTGCTCGATAAGCTGGTACGCCTTGGCCGCGTCGGCGATGTCGTAGGTGTGGGTGACCAGATCAGCCACCTTGAGCCGGCCAGCCGCCAGCAAGTCGAGAACCGCCTCCAGATTCCGGCCCTCCGTCCAGCGCACCTGCCCGGCTGGATAGTCCACCCCCCACGCTTCGTACGACTGCTCATACCGGCCAGGGCCGTAGGAGCGGGCGAAGCGAATCGACAGTTCCCGCTGGTAGAACGGCGTCCGGTCCAGAGTCAGGCCCACGTCACCGACGATCACGACGACGGCGCGGTCCCTGCTCAGTTCCGGCACTCGCAGCACCGGCCCGGAGGACGGGCTGGCAGCGCACACCAGCACGGCGTCCGCGCCGCGGCCACGGGACCAGGCCAGGATTCGGTCGGTCGTTGCCTCGCCAAGCTCGTCAAGTGCAAGCACGCCGGATCCCGCCGCCGTCGCGCGCGCGTGCGCGGCCGGATCGATCCCTGCCACATCACAGCCGGCCGCCGTCGCGAGCCGGGAGGCGAGCTGGCCGACCAGCCCGAGGCCGATGACGACGATCTTCGAGCCCGGGCCGGCCTCAGCCAGCCGGAAGCCATGCAGCGCGATCGACGCAACAGTCGCGAACGCGGCGTCCTGAGCCGTCACGCCATCGGGCACGGCCGCGCACAGCAGGCCAGGCACTGCCTGAAACTCGGCATGATTCGCCTTGCCCGCCCCGCCGGTCGCCACCAACTGCCCGGCGCGAATGCCAGTCACCGCCGCGCCGACCTCGATCGCCTGGCCGGCGGCGGAGTAGCCGAGCGGCAGATCCTGGGCCAGCCGACTCCGCACCGTCTGCGCGGTCGAGGCGATGCCATCGGCGCGGGCCTTGCGGACCACCTGGCGGACAAGGTCAGGCCGGGCCCGTGCCTTCGCGAGCAGACTGGAGCGAGCCAGCGCGGTGACCGCACCCTCGGTGCCCGGCGACAAGATCGAGGCGACGGTGCGGACAAGCACTTCGGTCGGACCGACCGTCGGGCGAGGAACGTCGAGCACCTCGACCGGGCCGCCGGCGATCGGCTGCACGACTTGCTTCACGCGATCTTCTCCGCGCACCTGGCGGACATCGAAAAGGCGTGCATATTTCTGGTTGCGGGCAGCCTAGCCGGTCCCCGAACACCGATTCGTTGACCGAGAATTGGCGCAATAGAGCTTCTCGCTAGATTGAGCATGTAATGCACGATGCCTTTCTCTCGTCTCATCGATCCACTGCTCGGCTCGCTGACCTGTGCCAGCGGGCGGTGATCCGCACCGGCAGCTCCGCGTTTACGCGGCAGGTCAGCACCGGTGCTGCGGCGGTGCGCGAGAATCCGATAGCGACCGGGGCTGACCGCACGTCCAGGCTCAGCGAGCACGACGCACCGAAGCCGACGATGATGCCGGGCCTGATGTCAGCACCGACCCTGATGCCGGCGTTGGCACTGAGCGCCGCGGCGGCCGTGATCGCCACGTCACTGGCATCCGGCCAGTCAGCCGGATCCGTCTCGATTCGGACGCCGGTGCCAGGAGCTAGATGCCAGCGGACGGTGATGGCATGCCGCCCGCTGCCGGTGACCTCGTCATCGACCGTGAGCTCCGAAGCGGTCAGCGACCAGCGACGCCGGTGCACCGGGTTGCCTGGCAGCCAGCCGAAGCCGTCGTGCGCCGCCTCGATCACCACCGCGTGCGCGGTCGCGCGCGTTGCCACCTGACTCACCTTCGCGCGCCGGCCAGCGCGAAACGCGCCCCACACCTCGGTCGAATCGGCACCGTCGATCTGCACCGTGCTGTGCGCAGCGGTCGATCGCTCGTACTGCCTGACCGGACCTGGCGCGTAGGTCGACGTGCCGGTATCGACAAGCAGGGGGATCCCGTCGACGTGGACGAGGCAGCCGAATGTGTCGGCGTGCGCATGCGCCGGCAGCGTTTCTGGGCACGGCGCACCGATATCAGCCAGCAGGTGCCAGCCGCCGATGGCCGCTCGCACCAGACCCGTGTCGGGCAGTACCACCAGCGGCTCAGCGCGCTCCGGTTCGGCCGGCGGCTCGGGCCGCAGCGCCGCGAGCAGACTGGTGGGCACCGGGTAGCCGTCGTTCAGCAGCGGCGCCTGGCCGTCGGGCAACAGCACGCGATCCAGCCAACGGCGCATTCGCCGGATCGCGCCGGTCAGCTCGGCTCCTCCTGGCACGTCAGCGGCCTCGACAAGCTCGGCGGTGTCGATGAGATCGGCGAGCACCTGGCAGTGATATGCGGGCGCCCGCTCGAAGTGGCCGCCGTCGGGCAGCACCTGGACCGAAACCTGATTGGTCAACAACCGAAGCACTCGCCGCAGCAGGCGCTGGTCGCCGAAAAAGACGGCCAGCCCGGCAAGCGCCTTGAGATCCTTGATCAGGTGGTTCCCGCCGACATCAGATTCCAGGTGCCACCGCAAGAACCCAGCGTGGTCGGCAAGCTCGGCGATGAAGAGGCCCTCCAGGTCGGTCCCGGCCACCAGATCCCGGTACTGCCCGCACCACGACCACGCCCGCAGCGCAGCCGGATAGGGCAGCCATGCCTCGCCGCTGCCGAACCGGATCGCTGCCCGCCAGGACCGCCACAGCCTGGCGAAGACGTTGCTGGCCGCGTCGCGGTCAGCATCGGCGGCCAGGCCCCACGCCCAGTCCCAGTAGTGCAGGTGGAACCGCCACAGCAGCGGTGCATCGACATGCTGCCAGCTGGGCGGGTCACCCAGCTCCCTGGCCATCCCGAGCAATTCGATCCGGCCAGCTGCCAGCTCCGCCAGGCCTGGCCAGGGCAGCGACGCCCTGGCGTCGAGCGGTACGAAGCCGGCTGGCCAGCCGGTCGCGGCGGCCGGGTCGGGACCAGGCAGCAGCCGCTGCCCAGCAGCCGGCCAGCGGCGCAGCGCGGCGCGCTGCGCTCGCAGCCGTGCCCGGTGCGCCACCTGTCCAGGCCGCAGCCTGACTGCCGTGCGGGCCAGCACCGCGATGTCCCCGGCACTCCCCAGGCTCATCCGCAGCTCTCGGCCAGCTCGATGAGCTTGCGGTATTCGCGGGCCAGGGCGACCCGGTCGAAGCACCGCTCGACGTAAGCCCGGCCCTGCCTGCCCATCGCCAGGCGCCGGGGATGGTCGGCCGCGAGTTCACCGATGGCCCTGGCCAGCGCGGCACTGTCCGCTGGCGGCACGACGACGGCGCCAGCCTCGGTCAGGATCTGCGCGGCCTCGCCGGTAACCGAGCCAACGACCGCCCTGGCGGCAGCAAGGTATTCGAAGATCTTGGATGGGATAAACGTGGAAAACAACGGCACCTGACGCAATGGCGCGACGCAGATGTCGGCCGCCGCGAGCAGCGCAGGAACCTCGGAGTGCGGAACGCCGGGCAGCATGGTCACATTGGGCAAACCGAGTTTTGCCACGACGGAGCGCAGCCGCGCCTTGTCCGCCCCATCACCGACGAAGGCGAACTGAACCCGCTCGCCGACCAAGAGTGCGGCGGCATCGGCAACGCATGACAGCCCCTGGGAGATCCCGTGCGTGCCGACGTAGAGCACGAGGCAATCGTTCTGGCGCGCGCCAAGCCGGGCCCGGATCGCCGGGTCGGGACCGGCGCTGGGATCGAAGTGATCGAGGGTGACGCCGTTGCGGATGGTATGGACTTTCCCCGGCGGTACGCCACGGCTGATCAGGTTGGCACGGAATCCCTCGCTCACGACGACGACTAGGTCAGCCGCCGCGTAGGCGGCCAGTTCCAGTCGTTCGAGCAGGCCGATTACCCGGCGGTTGGTCAGGACGCCGAGTTCGGTGAAGATCGCCGGCCACAGGTCCCTGATCTCGACAACCAGCCGGGCGCGCTTGCACCGGGCGAGCAGCCATGCGGCGCCGATCGAGAAGAACGTTGGCGAGGACACCACAACCACATCGGCTCGGCCGCAACGACGCCAGCCAAGCAGCACACTGCTGATCATGAAGCTCAGGTGGCCGAGTGTCTTGCGCGCGACCCCCTCATTCGGCGTCGCATAGACCCAGGTGCGCAAAACGCGGTAGCCATCACGCCATTCCCGTCGCCGGATCGCATGCCGATACCCAGCCGGCAGTACGCCAGTCGGATGGTTCGGCATTCCGGTGAGCACAGTGACGACGTCACCGTCCGCCGCCCACGCCGCGGCCAGGGCAGACAGTCGCGCCTGTGGCGCCCCGGGCTCGGGCGGAAAGTAGTGAGACACAAGCAGGATCCGCACCTCAGGCACGCTCCGCCCGCAAGGCAGCCCGCCCGATGGACGCGGGCGACCGCATTCGCGACGTGCCGGTCAATCTCAATCCGAAGCGTCCCGCCGGAAGCGACCGTGCCGTCCAGCGCTGACCGCCCCATCCCGGCCGGCACCATTGGCCGAGACCGGCCCGACGTCAGCTGGCAGGTCCTCATCAAACGGCGCATAGCCGTAGCCGTAGCCGTAGCCGTAGCCGTAGCCATAGCCATAGCCGTTCTGCCGCGTCACCTCGTTCAGGACCAGGCCCACGACCGCCGCATTGACCTGGCCAAGTTTCTCGGCTGCGCGCTGCAGTTCCACCCGCTTGGTCTGGCCGGCCGCGACGACGATCAGCGTCCCGTCGGCGTACTTGGACAGCACGGCGGCATCGGTCACCGGCAGCACGGGCGGGCTGTCGACAAGCACGAGATCGAACTCCGCCCGAAGCGTTGCGAAGAGCTCCCGTGCACCTGGCCCGCTCAGGAGCTCAGCCGGGTTGGAAGGCACGCGTCCGGCACCGAGCAGCCACAGCGTGGGGAAGCCGCTGACCGGCCGCACGGCGGCGGCCAGGCGCCCTTCATCGCGCAGCACAGAGCTGAGGCCGACCTGCTCGTCGAGCCCGAAGAACTGCCCGAGCCGTGGCCGGCGCAGGTCGCAGGAGACCAGCAGAACCCGCTCGCCAGCCTGAGCAAACATGGCGCCGAGGTTGGCTATGGTGGACGTCTTGCCCTCCGACGCCGCAGGGCTGGTCACCAACAAGGTGCGCAGCTCGCGTTCTTGCCTGACGAACTGCAGCGAGGTCCGGAGCGAGCGGTAGGCCTCGGCGGCCGCCGACACGGGCTGCGAGATCGACACGACCAAGGGCTGCTCGCGCCGCTTCCATGACGGGACAATAGGGACCATCGCTAGCACCGGGGCGCCGCCCAGCTGCTCGGCGGCCTCCTTGGAGCTCAGCGCGTCATCGAAGTTGTCCAGCAGGAATGCCACTGCCAGGCCGAGGATCAAGCCGGCTAGCAAGCCCTCGACGGCATTCTGAGCAGGCTTGGGAGAACTCGGCGACGCGGGCGGCAGCGCGGGCGTGACGAATGCCACGCCGCCTGTGCTGCCCGTCGCACCGTCGACCTGCATCTGGGCTAGCTGCTGCTTCTCCACCGCCTCCTCGTTGACCAGGGCCGCCAGCTGCGATGCCGTTCCTGGCCGCTGCCGCAGGGTCTGCATCTGCTCATCGAGCGAGCGGATCTGCTTCCGCAGTTGCGTTTCCCCCGCCACCAGCGCATCAAGGCCGACCTTCTGCTGATAACTAACGAACGCCTCGGCGTAAGCATTGGCGATGCGCGCGGCAAGCGCCGGAGTCCGGCTGACGGCCGTGATGGCGATCACATTCGTCTGGGCCACCTCGGCCGCGGTGACCGACGGCGTTCCGCCAAGCCGCTGACTTACCTGCTGCTGCACCGGGGCGCTGGTCACCAACTGGACGTCGGTCTGCACGACGGTGGGAGTGACCTGGCCAGGCACGGCACCGAGCGCCGTGGCCGCGCTGGACGACTGCACCAGGATCTGAGCCGTGGCTGAGTACTGATTCGGCGCCAGGAGAGCCAGCCCGAGGCTCATCGCCAGGCCGAGCAGCGCGGCACCGGCTATCCACCAGCTGCGCTTGCGCACGACCATCAGGTAGGTGCGAAGAGCCGGACTGGTGCCGTGCTCAGTCGTCATCCCGCTTCCTCCGGTTGCTTGACTCTAGAACGCTGAGTGTACACTCAGCTACTCTACGTGAACCGTTCTCTTCGGATCGAGGTCCGGCCGCCCCGATAACGGAGCTGAAGACCGACGGAGCCAATGCGAACAATGGGCGTGCTCTCCACCTCATGACGGACATCCTGGTGCTCTGCACAGCCAATGTGTGCCGGTCAGTCATGGCGGCGGCGCTGTTCTCAGGTCGGCTCGCCGCCATCGGCGCGGTCGCGTCAGTCCGCTCCGCCGGGATGCTAGGGGCGGGCGAGCCCGCCGCGCCCGATGTCGTCTCGGCACTGGCCGCCTGCGGGCTGGATGTCGGCGCGCACCGCAGCTGCCGGATCGGCGAGGATGACCTGATCCGAGCCGACCTAGTGCTCACCATGGCCCGCGAGCAGCTACGGTATGCCGTCGTGACCGCGCCGCCGGTGTGGCCGCGGGCATTCACGCTCAAGGAGCTCGTCCGCCGTGGCCAGCTGGCCGGACCCCGGCCGCCCGGCTTGGCGATTCCCGACTGGCTCGCGCTCGCGCACCATGGTCGCGACCGATCAGCGTTGCTCGGCGATTGCCCGGCCGACGACGTCGCTGACCCGATCGGCGGCCCGCCGCAGGCTTACCTGGCTACGGCCGCAGAGCTCGACCATCTGCTTGCCCAACTTGTCGATCTCGCCTGGGGGCAGGGATGATCTCGGGCCGCATTCCGCCGATGCCCGGCCGATCCGCGTGGTCCCATGGCAGGCCGGCGCACCAGGCGAGCGCTGCCCGCAGCTCATCAGCAGGAAGGCCGGGATCGAGCCCAGTGACCCGGTCCGGCGGCAGCGCGGGCACGGACACATGCCGGATCAGCGGGTGATGCGGCCGCTCGTCGATCTCGCTGGCGCCTAGCAGAGTCTCGGATAGCTTCTCTCCTGGCCGCAGGCCAGTGAAGACGATCTCGACCGGTTCTGCCGAGCCGGCCGCCAGCCTGTGGGCGATGTCAGCGATCCTGATCTGCTCGCCCATGTCGAGCACGAGCACTTCGGCTGCCCGCCCGATCACAGCGGCCTGTAGCACCAGCTGTACCGCTTCCCCCGCAGTCATGAAGTACCTGCTGACCTCGGGATCGGTTACCGTGAGCGGGCCGCCGGCTGCCAGCTGAGCGGTGAGCGCGGTCAGCACTGACCCACGGCTGCCGAGGACATTGCCGAACCTGACGCTCAGGTAATTCGCCCTGGCGCGGTCAGCCATATCGGCAGTCAGCCGCTCAGCGATCCGCTTCGAGTAGCCGAGCACACTGACCGGATCGGCCGCTTTGTCGGTCGAGATGTTCACGAAAGACTCGACACCGCATGCCGCGGCGGCTTCGAGCACGGTCATGGTACCGAGCACATTGCTTTTCAGCGCCTCGGCGGGATAGCGCTCAAGCAGCGGCAAATGCTTGAGCGCGGCGGCATGGAACACGATCTGGGGTCGGCATTGCGCAAAGACCTGCCTCACCCGCGCTGGATCGCGGATGTCGGCAAGCGCTATCTGGTCAGAATCGAGCAGCGCACGACCATACAGTTCGAGCTGTATCGCATGCAGTGCCGATTCGTCCCGATCAAGCATGTGCAGCTCAGCTGGGCCGAATGTGTGCAGCTGGCGGCAGAGCTCGGAGCCGATGGACCCGCCGGCCCCAGTGACCAGAATCCGCTTTCCTGAGAAGTAGCCGGCCACCTGGGCCACGTCGGTCTGCACTGGCCTGCGCCCGAGCAGGTCGGTGATCCTGGGGTCGCGCACCCCCTCGATCCGCGCCCCGCCGCTGAGCAGCTCGGTAATCGACGGGATGACCTTCGGGA
>Ga0208565_1000808_pt1 | contig 20838 bp, 20 predicted proteins | sample Sb_taG_7_FD_187706 | JGI IMG/M metagenome (GOLD analysis project Ga0208565, IMG submission 187706) | Peat soil microbial communities from Weissenstadt, Germany - Sb_50d_2_FS metaG (SPAdes) (version 2) | ecosystem: Environmental > Terrestrial > Soil > Wetlands > Peat | place: Germany...
GCGGTACGTCACAGGCCCGGAACGGCTCGGCGGAACTGCTGTTGCCGGGCCTCGTCGATCGGTACCGACCCCTGGCCGTCGGTGGTGGCCGTCGGCTCGCCTCCCGTACACTGGACCGGGCCCGAAGCTGACTGACGGATCAGTTTAGCGGGGCCCTTCGGGACGACCGAGGAGGCATGGCCATGCGTTGGACGAACGAGGACACTCCCGAGCAGGAGGAGTTCCGCGTCGGGTTCCGCTCATGGCTGCGCGACAACCTGCCCTCGGGTTGGATGGACGCCGCCGACGCCGGCGACGACGAATCGCTCGAGACGCTGAAAGCGGGAAGCGGGTTCAACCCCTTCACCTGGCAGGGCACCATCGGGCGCAGCCCGTACGCGGCACCGCTGTGGCCCAAGGAGTACGGAGGCCTCTCGGGCGAGGTGTGGATGCAGACCGTCATCCGTTCGGAGCTGGTCCACTACCGGCTCCCGACCGTGTCGATCAACCTCCTGGGGGTGGGCCTGGCGGGCCCCACCCTCATCGCACACGGGACCCACGAGCAGAAGGACCGCTACCTGCGCAAGATCCTCTCCGCCGAGGAGATCTGGTGCCAGCTCTTCAGCGAGCCCGGGTCGGGCTCGGACCTGGCGTCGCTGTCGACGCGGGCGGTGCGCGACGGGGACGAGTGGGTCGTGAACGGCCAGAAGGTGTGGACCACGATCGCGCAGTTCGCCAAGTTCGGGATGCTGCTGGCCCGCACCGACCCCGACGTCCCCAAGCACGAGGGCCTCAGCTATTTCATCCTGGAGATGAAGTCCCCCGGCGTGGAGATCCGACCGCTCAAGCAGATGACGGGCTCGTCGGAGTTCAACGAGGTGTTCCTGTCCGACGTGCGCATTCCCGACGCCAACCGTGTCGGCGACGTGGGCGACGGCTGGCGCTGTGCGCGCACCACGCTCATGAACGAACGGGTGGCGTTGGCGGGGATCTCGCTCGACCCCGTGTCGTTCACCGGAGGTGTCCGGCGCGACCCGTGGCAGACGTATCTCGACGGGATCCCCGACCGCACCGACCCACGCGTGCGCCAGCGCCTGGCCCAGTTCTACATCGAGTCGGAGGTGAAGGAGATCACCGCCTTCCGCGCCAACTCGGCGCGACTGCGCGGCCAGCAGCCCGGACCAGAGGGCGCCGTCAACAAGGTCTTCAACGCCGAGTACAACCAGCGCCGGTCGAACTTCGCGGTGAACGCCAACGGCGTCGCCGCCACCGCCTGGTTGCCCGGCGACACACGGGCCGAGGCACGTGCCGTGACCTTCCTGCGGGCCAGGGCCAACACCATCGAGGGCGGCACCTCCGAGGTGCTGCGCAACCAGATGGCGGAGCGGATCCTGGGCCTGCCCCGTGACGTGGAGGTGGACAAGGACGTCGCCTGGGCCGACGTGAAACACAGTTGACCACCGTCGACGACGCGGCCGGAGGCGGCGCTCCGAGCGAGTCGGTCGGGACCACCGAGGCGCGCATCGTCGCCGCCACCGCGCTGCGGGCGCTGGGCCACGCCCTGGTGGCCCACGACGTCGACGACGACTCGTTCCGGCGCATCACCGCCCAGGTCGAAGGACTGCTGGCCGAGGTGGAGGCGACCCCCGCCCGCGTCCGGGCACCGCTGGACATGGTGCGCGCCATCTTCACCGCGCCCCCACCCGACGGGGCGCAGCGCCCCAAGTTCCCCGACTCGATCGTGACGGGCAAGGCCAACCCCATGGGCTTGGCGGCCACCATCGGGCGCGAGGGCGACGAAGCCGTGCTTCGCACCACGCTGGGGCCCGCCTTCGAGGGCGCCCCGGGCCGCGCCCACGGGGGGACGGTGGCGGCGTTGCTCGACGAGGTCATGGGCTTCGTCCTCTCGATCCACGCCACCCCCGCCTACACCGGGAGGCTGACGGTCACCTACCGCGCCCCGACCCCGATCGGCGTGGAGCTCGAGATGCGCGCCAGGCTCCGCTCGCGCCACGGCCGCAAACTCAGGATCGAAGCCCACGCCCTCCACGGCACCGCCCTCATCGCGCAGGCGGAGGGGCTGTTCATCGCCGTCGACCCCGAGCGCTTCGGCACCGGATAGCTGACCCGCCCCGACGCCCCGACGCCCCGACGCCCCGGCGCTCGGCGGGCGCTCGGCCGGCGCGCCGTCACGACGGCTCGACGAGCACGGACCGGTCCCCCGCCCTGAGCCCCTCGATGATCCGCCGGTAGGCGCCCGCCGCGTCGGACCCCATGGAGTCGGTGTCGAGGATCTCGAGACCCCGCTCCCGGTCGATGCCGTGGATGCCGAAACGCGGCTCGTAGCTTCCCCATTCGTAGTTGTCCATGAGAGACCAGTGGTAGTAGGCACCCATCGGCACACCCGCGTCGAGGGCGTCCACCAGCGCCCCGAGCGTTTCCCTCAGGCAGCGGCCCCGGTCCCATCCGTCGAGGCGCGGGAAGCTGCGACCGCGGCGCACCCGGTTGCACAGTCCCTGTTCCACCACCCAGAGGTCGAGTCCGGGCACGACGTTGGCCCGGGAGTACTCGCCCAGTCCGCCGGGGACCACGCGGTCGTCCCACAGGTCGCTGGCCGGGCGCCACGCCGTGCCTCCCGCCGTGGCGCGTCCCGGGAGCCGGGCGTGACTGGCGAAGACGGGGTCGTAGTAGTCGATGCCGACCACGTCCAAGGTGCATTCGTGGGGGCTGCCCCACACGGCGTCGATCGCACTCGAGAAGCCCTGGCCCCGTCGCCACCGGGACGCGGCCGTCCCGCGCAGGGCGCGTTCGAGGTGGTTGGCGGGGGCGAGGCTCCCGTACCACCGGGACCGTCGTTCTTCGATCCAGGCACCCACCTCGTCCCTGGCCACGCCCTCGCGCCGAGCCACCAGGACGTCGATGAGCATCCGGTCGAGCTCGTAGACGCTCAACGACACGTTGTTGGTGGTGACCGTGGCGTCGGGCTGCAGGCGGTGGATGATCTCGTAGCCCTTGACATGCGCGGCCAGGAGGTGGTCGAAGGCTTCGGCCATGTCGGCGAAGGCGAGCATGCGGCCGGGCGGGAACATCCCCAACAGGTACGACCCGAGGGCCAGTGCGTTGACTTCGTTCAACGTCACCCAGGTGTGGCACCACGGCCCCAGGCGCGCCAGCGCGGTCTCGACCCACGACCCGTAGCGTTCGGGGGCGTCACCCGACAGCCAGAAGTCCTCGCCCAGCCATGCGGGGTGGGTGAAGTGGAGGAGGGTGACGAGCGGCTCGAGACCCCGCTCCCGGCACGCCCGCAGGATGGAGGCGTAGTGCTCCAGCGCGCCGTCGTCGACCTGTCCCTGGGCCGGCTCGACCCGGGCCCACTCGACGCCGAGGCGAAAGGCGTCACAACCCATGGCGGCGGCGCGGTCGAGATGCTCCTCGTACCGGTTCCAGAAGTCCACCGCCGGTCCCGACGGCTCCACCCGCCCGGCGCCTTCCCACCGGACCCAGTTGTTGGCGGGCTGGCGCGGTCCGTTGAAGCCGCCCTCGATCTGGAAGCCGGCCGTGGCCACCCCGAACCGGAACCCGGCGGGAAGGACCTCACCGTCGCGCCTCGAGGAGGGTGCTCCTCGGAGCGCCGCGTCGGAGGCGTCGGGCACGGCGGCCAGCATGGCACGGCCCGACGCGGCGAACGTAGGGTGGCCCATGCGCGTTCGCCCGCCGGGCGGCCCTCGGGTCGGGTCACGGGGCGAGCGCCGGTACGACGCTGCGGACGTCCTGGCCCCCCGCTGGCGGGGTCAGCGTCCCCGGCTCGAGGTGTGGTACCTCACGTTGTCGGACCCCGGCACCGGCACGGGCTGCTGGGTGCACCACGAGCTCGTGTCCCCCCTGTCGGGTGACCCCTTCGCCCACGGTTGGGCGGCGGTGTTCCGCCCCGGCGCGGAGCCGGTGCTCGACCGGTTCGGTCCTTGGCCCGTCGACGCCGGTCACGACGTGGGCGCGCCCTGGCACGGGGGTGGCGCGGTCCTCGCCCCCCCCGACGTGCGGGGGGAGACGGCGCGGCTGGCGTGGGACCTGCGGTGGCACGACGACGGCGCCGCGCCGAGCCCGCCCCTGTTCACCTTTCCGGCCTGGGCGTGGGAACGCGAGACACTTCCGGCCGCGCAGGTCGTGGCGGTGCCGAGCGCTCCCTTCGACGGGTCGATCCGGGTCGGGCCCGACGAGGTGGCGCTCTCGGCGCACACGCGCGGCGCCGTCAGCCACATCTACGGGCACGGCAACGCGCAACGTTGGGGTTGGCTGCATGCCGACCTCGGAGGCGGGGACGTGCTCGAGATCGTGAGCGCCGTGAGCCGCCGCCCGGGCCTCGACCGTCTGCCCCCGCTCGCCTTCGTGCAGCTGCGCATCGGCGGCCGCGACTGGCCCCGCGACCCGCTGGCGGCGGCACCGCTGTTCCGCACCCGGCTCGGCCTTCCCACCTGGCGCGTGCAGGGCACGGTGGGACGGTGGCGCCTGCGGGCCGAGATCACGATCCCCGACACCGCCTCGGTGCGGGTCCCCTATGTCGATCCCGACGGGGAGAGCGCCACCTGTGTGAACAGCGAAAGGGCCGACGCCGAGATCGTGCTCGAGCACCGCCGCGCCCGGTGGGAGGTCGAGGCGCGTTGGGACCTGCGCGCCGGCGCGCACGCCGAGATCGGCACCCGGCCCTGAGCCACCCGTGGCCCGCTGCGCCCGCCCGGCGCCGCCCGGCCCGCCCGGGGCCCCGGCCTGTTGACTGATTGGTCAGTTTGGTAGCCTGCGCGCATGGCGGGCGCTCCCCCGGTACCCACCAAGACCTCCGCTCCGGTGCGTGCGGTGCGCCGGGCCATGAGCGACAAGGAAAAAGAGGGCCGTCGCACCGACATCCTCGCCGCCGCCAAGAAGGTCTTCGCCCGCAAGGGCTACCACGCCACCACGATCGCCGACATCGCCAAGGCGGCGAAGCTCTCCTACGGGTCGATCTACTGGTACTTCGACTCCAAGGACGCCCTCTTCCACGCGCTCATGGAGGCCGAGGGCCAGGCGCTGCGCGACCATGTCACCGAAGCGCTGCTCACCACGCCGGCCCGGGGCTCGCCCGACGCACCGTTCCGCGCCGCGGTGCGGACCACGTTCGAGTTCTTCGAGTCCGACCGGGCCCTCGTCAAATTGCTCTTCCGCGATTCCTACGCGCTGGGGGACCGGTTCGAGAAGCACCTCTTCGGGATCTACGAGGCGTTCATCAGCGACATCGAGAAGGTCGTCGAGGACGCGCAGCGGCGGGGTCTCATCGTCGACGCGCCGGCTCGTGTGGTGGCGTACTCGGTGGCCGCCCTGGTGGGACAGGTCGCCCACCGCCGGCTCGTCACCGACGACGGGCTGCCGGCCGAGGTGGCGGCGGACTTCGTGGTGTCGCTCTTGCTCAACGGCCTGCTCCCGCGCTGAGCGGCACCGGCCGTGCCGCTCGACGAGTCGCGGGTGCCGGTGGTCCTCAGCACGGGCCAGTCGATCGAGCGTGACGCGACCGTCTCCGCGCTCGATCTCGCCGAGCGCGCCGCACGCCGGTGCCTGGACGCGGGGTCGGGCCTCGACACCCTCGTACAGCTCGTCTCGGTCGTCGACGTGTTGTCGGAGACCGGACCGGCACCGGGCGCCCTCCTGGCCCGGCGCCTGGGGCTGGCTCCGGCGCGCACCGAGGTCTCGACGATCGGGGGGAACTCCCCGCAGTGGCTGGTCAACCGGGCCGCAGCGGCCATCTCGGCCGGGGAGCTCCACGGCGTGCTCGTGCTGGGCGCGGAGGCCCAGCGCTCGGCCAAGGTGCGGGGTGGCAACCGGGTCTCTGCCGTGGAGGGGGGCGCGCACGCCGGATCGGGCCAAGACCTGGTCCCGGACGCGGTGGTGGGTGACGACCGTTCGGGCGTGGGAGCCGCCGAGCTCAGCGTCGGGCTCGTCGCCCCCGTCCACGTCTACGCGTTGTTCGAGAGCGTCATCGAGCAGCGCGCCGGACGCACCCCGGCGGAGCACCGGGCGGTGCTGGGCGAGCTCATGGCCCCCTTCACCGAGGTGGCCGCCGCACACCGCAGCGCCTGGTTCCCCGAGGTGCGCACCCCGGCCGCGCTCGCCACCGTCACGCCCGACAACCGATTGGTGGCCGAGCCGTACCCCAAGCGCATGTGCGCGTTCTTGCACGTGGACCAGGGCGCGGCGGTCCTCGTGACCTCTCTGGCGGCGGCACGAACGGCGGGCGTCGCCGACCGGGCCGTGTACTGCTGGTCCGGTGCTGATGCGACCGACGTCTGGTTCCCCTCGGCCCGACCCGACCCGGGATCGTCTCCGGGCCTCCGGGCCGCGCTATCGGCCGCCACCGCCGCCGCGCAGCTCGGCGTGGACGACATCGACGCCTTCGACGTGTACTCGTGTTTCCCGTGTGCGGTCGAGATGGCCGTCGAGGCGCTCGGGATCACCGGCACCGACACCAGGGGCCTCACCGTCACCGGGGGACTGCCCTACTTCGGCGGCCCCGGCAACAACTACTCCCTGCACGCCATCGCCACCATGGTCGAGCGCCTCCGCGAGCGCGGCGGGACCGGCCTCGTGAGCGCCCTGGGCTGGTATGCCACCAAGCACGCCGTCGGCATCTACGGGGCCGCTCCCCCCCAGGGGGGCTGGCGCCGGGGCGACACCGGGGAGGCCCAACGGGCGATCGACGCCTCGGCGGTGGCGGTGGCGACCGAGGCACGGGGCCCGGCCGTCGTCGTGGCGTCGACCGTGGCCGTCGCGCCCGACGGCAGCGTCTCGGCGGCACCGGTCATCGCCCGCCTCGCCGACGGACGTCACATCGCCGCGGCGGCGGCTCCGACCGAGCTCGCCGGCCTGGCCGGGCGCAATCTCGTGGGGGAGCTCGTCGACGTGTCGGGCCGGCCTCCCCGCTACCGGGTCGGGCCCTGAGCCCTCCGTCGGGGTGAGGCGCCGCTGTGAAGCGCCGGGTCAGGGGTCGGGTGGCGGCGCCAGGTCCCGGCGGTCAGACTCGGGCGGACCGAGGGGAAGGAGCACCGATGCCCGCAGTCGAACGCGAGCGCCGAGGACAGGTCGAGATCCTCACCATCAACCGGCCCGAAGCACGCAACGCCATCAACGGCGACGTGAGCGTGGGCATGGCCGCCGCGCTCGACGAGCTCGAATCCGACGCCGGGTGCGCGGTCGTCATCGTCACGGGTGCGGGCGACAAGGCCTTTTCGGCCGGCATGGACCTCAAGGCCTTCGCCTCGGGCGAAGGAGGGGCCATCATGGGTGGCTCGGGAGGCTTCGCCGGCATCACCCAGCGCGAGTTCCCGAAGCCCATCATCGCCGCCGTCAACGGAGCGGCGCTGGCCGGCGGCTGCGAGATCATGCTGTCGTGCGACCTCGTGGTCGCCGCCGACCACGCCACCTTCGGCATCCCCGAGGCCAAGCGGGGACTGGTGGCCGGCGCGGGGGGGCTCATCCGGCTCCCCAAGCGGCTTCCCATCGCCATCGCGCTCGAGCTGGCGCTCACCGGTGACTCCATCGACGCCCCGAGGGCACTGCAGCTGGGGCTCGTCAACCGCGTCGTCCCCGCCGCGTCCCTCATGGACGAAGCGTTGGCGCTGGCCGGGGTCATCGCCGACAACGCGCCGCTGGCGGTGCGGTGGTCCAAGCGGGTCATGGTGCGCGCCGCGGGGGTGTCGGAGGAAGAAGGCTGGAAGCTCAACGCCGAGGCGGTGGGGGCCGTGTTCTCGTCGGCCGACGCCATGGAGGGGCCCGTGGCCTTCGCCGAGAAACGCAAGCCCAATTGGCAGGGCAAGTAGGCGGGGTGGTCGAGCGCCTCGGGAACGGCGGGCTGGCACCGGCGCTCGACGGGATCCGCCTCTCGCTGCACGTGCTCGCCGCCGCCGTGTGGGTCGGCGGCCAGCTCACCCTGGCCGGACTGGTACCGGCCGCCCGCGGCCTGGGCGAGGGGGCGGCCCGGACCCTGGCCCGCGCCTTCGCCCGCATCCAATGGCCCGCCTACGGGGTGCTCGTCGTCACCGGCCTGTGGAACGTCTCGGCCGTGCACGCCGGCCAGCCCCACACCTGGCAGATCGTGCTCGGGGTCAAGATCGTGGTCGTGGCGCTGGCGGGGCTGGGGGCCTTGCTCCACACCCGCTCCACCACGAGGCGGGGCGTCGCCACGTGGGGGGGCGTCACCGCCCTTTCTTCGATCGCGGCCCTGGTCATGGGGGTGTTCCTGGCCGGGTGAGGAAGGGGGTCGGTGGCGCCGTCGCGGTGTCGCCCCGGAGCATTCGGGTCTAACCTGTAGAGGAGGTTCCCGCTTGTCGGCGGGATCCGGAGAAGGGAAGGCATCCGTGCACCCAATCCTCGCCGAGATCTTCGGGATCGATGGGGTCATCGTCCTCATCGTGGTCATCGCCGTGCTGTTCGGAAGCACCCAGATCCCCAAGCTCGCCAGGTCGCTCGGCTCGGCGCAGTCGGAGTTCAAGAAGGGCCTCTCCGAAGGGGCCAAGGGTGACGCCGCCGGAGAAGCGCCGGGCACGGGAGACAAGGCCGCCACCAAGGACGCCGACGGGCCGTCCGCGGCATCGGGATAGCGCTCCCATCACCGCCGGCTCCCCCGGCCCTGCCCCGGGCGGCGGGCGGGCGCGGCGGCGACGGCCGATCCCGTTCGTCGCGCACCAGGTGCTCGAGTACCTGATGGCGGGAGCACTGGCCGAGTCCTCCGTGCACATCGGCCACAGTGGCCTGCTCTTGCTGGCCGCGGGCGTGTTCGCGTTGCTGGCCCTGACCGCCCGCGGCCCGCTCGGGCTGGCCCGTCTGTGCGGGGCGAGGCTCCATCGCAGCCTCGACGTCGTCGTGGCGGTGGCGCTGGCCGCGGCCCCGATCCTCCCCGCCCTGCGTCCGGCTGTGGCCGGCATCGTGGTGATGGAGGTCGCCGCGGTGGCATGGGTGCGCGTGGCCACCCTCACCCGCTACGCCAAGGCCGCCGGTGGCCCGGCCGACGCCGTGGCCGGGCCCGACGTTCGCGACGGGGAGCCGACGGGCCTCCCGGCGCCCTCGGCGGCCGCGCCCGGACCGTGGGGGCCGCGCGCCGCGGTCGTGGCACGCGGACTCGGCATCCTGGCCGGCCGCTCGGCCCGGCGTCTTCCGGAGGCCGAAGAGAAGTTGCGCGGCGGCGCACGCCAGGCGGGGAGGCACGCGGCGCGCCTGCACCAGGCGTGGCGCAAGCCACCGGACTGAGACGCCGCACAAGGACGGGTCCCGAGCCCGACGACCGGTGTCGGGCACCGTAGGCTGCGCGTGGCCTGGTGCGACCCGGGCCCCGAGGCGGAGGAACCCATGGCTCAGGACGTTCTCGAGCTGGCCGACAAGCTCTGGCGAGGCGACATCGACATCGTCGAGATCCATCCCGTGGGCGGCTACATGGGCGGCGTGGCCGAGGTCGGCGCGGGAGTCGCCTTCGTGCCGTCGTTCGCCAACGTCTCGGCCGTCGCCACCGAAGACGGGTTGGTGCTGGTCGACACGGGATCGTCCTTCGTGGCCGGCGCCGTCCACGAGGCGTTGCGGGGCTGGTCGGCGCAGCGGCTCCACACCGCGGTCTACTCCCACGGACACATCGACCACGTGTTCGGGGTGGGCGTGTGGGAGGAGGAGTCCGCGGCCCGGGGTTGGCCCGCGCCGGTGGTGGTGGCTCACGAAGCCGTGCCAGCACGCTTCGACCGCTACATCGTCACGGCGGGGTACAACGAGATCATCAACCGGCGCCAATTCGGCGTCCCGCAGTTCCGTTGGCCCACCGAGTACCGCTATCCCGACCGCACCTACGCGCAGCACCTCGAGCTCGACGTGGGCGGCGTCGCCCTCGAGCTGCACCACGCCCGGGGCGAGACCGACGACCACACCTGGACCTGGCTGGCCGGCCCGCGCGTCCTGTGCTGCGGCGACCTCTTCATCTGGGCGTCGCCCAACGCCGGCAACCCCCAGAAGGTGCAGCGCTACCCCCGGGAGTGGGCGGTCGCCCTGCGCGAGATGGTCGCGCTCGAGCCCGAGGCCCTGCTCCCCGGCCACGGCTTCCCGGTCATCGGCGCGGCGCGTGTGCGCCAGGCGCTGACCGACACCGCGGACCTGCTCGACTCCCTCGTCGACCAGACCATCGAGCTCATGAACGCCGGGGCCCGGCTCGACGAGGTATTGCACACCGTGACCCCGCCCGGCCACCTCGTCGACCGTCCCTACCTGCGACCGGTGTACGACGAGCCCGAGTTCGTGGTGCGCAACGTGTGGCGCCTGTACGGGGGCTGGTGGGACGGGAACCCGGCATCGCTGAAGCCGGCCCCCGAAGCCGTCCTGGCCGGCGAGCTCGCCGCCCTGGCCGGGGGGGCCGGCGTCCTGGCGGACCGCGCCCTGGCGCTGGTCGAGTCCCCCGGCGCGGGCGGCGACCCCGCCGTGTCGATGCGGCTGGCCGGCCACCTGGCCGAGCTGGCGGCGCTGGCGGCCCCCTCCGACGCGGGGGTCCACCGGGCGCGCGCCGCGGTGTTCGCCCACCTGTCGGAACAGGCCACCTCGACCATGGCAAAAGGGGTGTTCACCTGGACCGCCCGGGAGTCCGAGGGGCGCGCCGGACAACCCGGCTGAGACGCCGCGCTCCAACTACTACTCGCGGATCACCGTTGGCTAGTGTCGTCGCCGTGAGCCCCCGAGACGCCGAGACGGCCCGCTCGCTCGCGTCCCGGAAGCGTCGTCGTGCTCTCGGGACACTGGTCGCGGCGGCCCTGCCCTTCGTCCTCGGCGGGTGCCAGCTCCCAACCTTCTACGGCTATCGCGGGTCGACGAAGCAGGGCCACGACGAGTTCCTCCTCTACGCGGGCACCGTCATCGCCGCCATCGTGGTGGGGGTCATCGTCGCCGCGCTGATCGTGTGGTCCGTCGTCCGTTACCGCAAGCGCTCAGACGACATGCCCCGCCAGTTCCAGTACCACATCCCTCTCGAGATCACCTATATCGTCGTCCCGGTCATCATGGTGCTCATCCTGTTCGGCTTCACCGTCTTCACCGAGAACCAGGTCGACGCGGTGAGCCCCACGCCCGCCTTGAAGGTGAAGGTGACCGCCTTCCAGTGGGGCTGGAGCTACCAGTACCCGGGCAACCTGACCGTGACGGGGGTGACCACCGAGGACCCGGACCCCGTCGGGATCAACGGAGCACAGTGCGCCCCGGCGGTGGACTGCCTGGGACCGGGCCTGGTCGTGCCGGCCGGGGAGACGACCCGCATCACGCTGGTGTCCCATGACGTCATCCACGGCTTCTACGTGCCCCAGTTCAACTTCAGCCGCTACGCCCAACCCGGGGTCACGAACATCTTCGACCTCACCGTGCAGCACGTGGGCATCTACCGGGCCCAGTGCACCCAGCTGTGCGGGCTGTACCACTCGCTCATGTTCTTCCACGTCGTGGCCCTCCCCCCCAGCCAATTCCGCTCCTGGATGAGCTCCCAGCAGAGCTCGGCCGCCACGGTCTCTGCTTCTCTCTCCCACTCGACCACGAAGGCGGCAGCATGACCGTTCTCGCCGAGCGCTCCGTCGCCCACGGACACGAGCACGAGCACCACGAGCCCACCGGCCTCCTGAAGTGGCTCACGAGCACCGATCACAAGTTGATCGGCATGAACTACATGGTGACCTCGCTGGTGATGTTCTTCCTGGCCGGCATCATGGCGTTGCTGCTCCGGACCCAGCTGGCCAGTCCCAACAGCTCGTTCCTGACCTTCCAGCAGTACAACGCGCTGTTCACCATGCACGGCAGCCTGATGCTGTACCTGTTCGCGGGGCCCTTCGCCTTCGGGGGACTGGCCAACTACATCCTGCCGCTCCAGGTCGGCGCACCCGACATGGCGTTCCCCCGCCTGAACGCGCTGTCGTACTGGCTGTACCTGAGCGGCTCGATCACGATGCTCCTCGGGTTCCTCGTGGCCGGTGGCGCGGCGGCCTACGGCTGGGTGGCCTACGCGCCGCTGTCGTCGGTGCAGTTCTCCCCGGGGTCCGCCCCCGACCTGTGGATCCTCGGGATCGCCCTCACCGGCTTCTCCGCCATCTTCACCGGCGTCAACCTGGTGACGACGACCTTCTACCTGCGTGCTCCGGGAATGACGATGTTCCGGTTGCCCATCTTCACCTGGAACATGCTGGTCACCGCCATCCTGATCCTCATCGCCTTCCCCATCCTCACGGCGGCCATGGTGCTGCTCTTCGTCGACCGCCACTTCGGGACCCACATCTACACCACCGGCGGCGGCGGGGTGCCGGTGCTGTACCAGAACCTCTTCTGGTTCTTCGGCCATCCCGAGGTCTACATCCTCGCCCTGCCCTACTTCGGCATCGTGAGTGACGTCATCCCGGTCTTCTCCAAGAAGCCGCTCTTCGGCTACAAGGGCATGGTCTTCGCCACCATGTCGATCGCGGCGCTGTCGACCGGGGTGTGGGCGCACCACATGTTCACGACCGGCGTCGTGCTCCTCCCCTTCTTCTCGCTGCTGTCACTGCTCATCGCGGTGCCGACCGGCATCAAGTTCTTCAACTGGATCGGCACCATGTGGCGGGGGCAATTGACCTTCACCACCCCCATGCTGTTCAGCATCGGGTTCCTCTTCGCCTTCCTCATGGGCGGCCTCACCGGCGTCATGCTGGCGTCCCCTCCCATCGACTTCGCCACCCACGACACCTATTTCGTCGTGGCCCACTTCCACCAGGTGCTGTTCGGGACGGCCGTGTACGCCGGGTTCGCGGGCCTCTACTACTGGTATCCCAAGTTCTTCGGCCGGATGTACCGGGAGTGGATGGGCAAGTGGCACTTCTGGTTGCTCACGATCGGCTTCTGGCTGACGTTCATACCCCAGTACGTCCTGGGCCTGTGGGGCATGCCCCGCCGGGTGGCGTCGTACCCGGCCAACCTGGGATGGCAGGCGCTGAACGTGGCGTCGACCATCGGTGCGTATGTCATCGGCATCTCCTTCGTGTTCCTGCTCTGGAACCTGTGGGTGTCGTGGCGCAAGCCCGTCCCCGCCGGTGACAACCCGTGGGACGCGCACACCCTGGAGTGGTTCGCCACCTCCCCGCCCGTGCACCACAACTTCGAGAAGCTGCCCCCGATCCGCTCCGAACGACCGGTGTGGGACTACCACCACCCCGATGCCCGGACGATCGAACACGGCAACGGCCACCGCAACGGACACGGACAGCTGGCCGACGCCGCGGTGGCTGCCGACGGCAGCGACAAGGCGTAGAGGAGCGGACGTGCGCATCGAAGCACTCTTCTTGCTCGGGGTGGCCGCCTTCTTCGGCGTGGTCGGCCTCATCTACTGGTTCTGGGCCTACGAGCAAGGCGGCTTCGTGATGCTCGTCGGCACCACGCTCCTCGGCTTCGTCCCCGGGAGCTACTACCTGTGGTGGTCGCTTCGCATGAAGCCGCGTCCCGAGGACCGGACCGACGCTTCGATGGAGGACGGGGCCGGAGTCATCGGATCGTTCCCCGCCTCGAGCATCTGGCCCTTCGTGCTCGGCATGGGACTGTTCCTGATGGTGCTCTCGATCGTGTTCGGGCTCTGGCTCATCGCCCCCGGCATATCCCTGGTGCTCTCGTCGGTGATCGGCGTGACCGTGGAGAGCCGGCGGGGCGGGACCATCTGAGGGCCAGAACCATCTGACGGCTGAGGGCCAGAACCATCTGACGGCGCAGCACCCGGGGCCGACTTCGAGCGGCCAGACCCGGGTGGGCTCGGCACCGGTTCGGAATCCCCGGCGCCGAGCACCAACCCGGCGGATCACGGGTGCGTAACCCGGATCCTGCCCCCCTCGCCCAACCGGACCAGGGTCGTCCCCGAGGATCAACCGGCCTCCACACCGCTCCCAACAATGCGTCAACTGTCCCCGGCGGGCACCGGCGAGAGCCCCCCGCCGGCCGGGCCTGCCCCGGCGCCACGACGGGCCCTGACCAACGAGAAGGCGGCGCCGGCCGCCACCACGAGCAGGGCCACGACGGCCACGGCGACGTCGGCCGCGGTGGCGTGCAGGTGGGCGGGCACGGTGGCGAAGCACCCCACCGCGGAGAGGACGAGGACGGCTCGCCGCGACCACACGTCGGCCGCCAGGGCCAGGACCACGAGCCCCCAGGTCTCGTACCAGGGCCACACGATGGGCCCCAGGAACACCACCGCCAGCAGGCTCCAGCCCAGCGCCCGCGGTATTCCGACGCGGTCGGTCCGGCTCAGGAGGACGCACACGATCACGCCCGCCACGAGCAGCGCCGCGGCCCGCGCCCCCACCACCAGCGCATGGGTGTGGGCGCCCGCTCCGAAGAAGGTGAGGACGTGGGAGAGCGCCAAGCCCACGGCGGTGGCCGGATCGAGCCACGAGTTCACCCGGCCCGGGTCCGAGAGGTTCCAGAGCCAGGCCCAACCCAGTCCCGACGCCTCCGAGACGACGGCCATCACCGCCAACGCCACCACCACGGCCCGGGCGACACCGGCGAGGCGCCGACGCGCCGGAACATGGGCCCCCGCCCACTCCCAGCCGATGAAGACGACCCCGAGGAGACAGGGGACCTTCACCTCCGCCCCGAGGGCGCACAGCACGATGCCGAGCACGGGGTGGCCGCGGCGCGCCAGCGCCAGGCCCGCCACGAGGAGGCCGAGCATGAGGGCGTCGTTGTGCAGCCCCCCGACGAAGCAGAGCAGGACGAGCGGATTGAGCACGGCCAGGGCGAACGCGGTCGACGGGTCGCGCCCCAGGGAACGGGCCAGGGAAGGGATCGACACCGCCATCAGGGCCACGCCCACCAGCGCCACGAGCCGGTACCCCTCCACGGTGGCGAAGACGGTCCCCAGATGGGTGACCGCCCGCGCCACGTCGAAGAAGACCGGGCCATAGGGCGCATGGGCGTGCCGCCACAGCGGGTCGGCCAACCCGAAGAAGGCCGAGCCCCGCACCGACTGCAGCCCGTGGGTGTAGGGATCGACGCCCCGCGACACCAGTCGGCCCTCGGCACCGTAGGTGTAGACATCGCGACTGAACAGGGGCGGGGCGACGATCAGCGGCGCCACCCACAGCGCCAGCACGCCGGAGAGGCGCGCCATGGCCTTGTCGCCGTGGGGGGCCGGGACCGTCACCATCCGGTACCACGCGCTGAGCACGACGATCATCCCCGCGTACACGAGGGCCATTCCGAGAAGGACGTGGCGGGCCGGGCCCGACCCCGCGGAGGGGACGCCGAAGATCCACGACCCGGGGAGTTTGGAGGTGAACGGGGAGCCGGGCTGGGCGGCGCCGAGCACCACCATGCCCATCCCCACGAAACCGGCCACCGCGGCGCCGACGATCCGTGGCGTCCCCGCCTCGAGGTGGCGCCTGCGGGGCCGGGCCACCGCGGCGTCGGGGCCGTGGCCCGGCAAGGAAGCCGGCCGGCGCGCTAGCCGCGCACCGAGCTCGGGGGCTGTGACACCGTCGTGGCGGCGGTCTCCCGGACGGCCCGCAGGCGTCGGCGGGCCTCGGAGTCCGCGCCGGTGTCGGCATCGGGTCGCAACGGCGGAAGTCGGAACCCCGTGTACATCACCCGGCGCTCCCGGTCCACAGGCGGCTGGGCCATGTGCAACGTGCAACTGAGGTGCACCGTCACGTCGCCGGTCTGCGTCGGCAGGTCCACGACCGGCAAGGCGTTGTCGCGCCGGAGGAAGGCCGGCCATACGAGGGCGCGGTGGCTGCCGGCGACCACGCGCAGCTGGCCCGAGGTCCGGTCCGCGCCCGTGACCGAGATGCCGACGGTGAGCCCGCAGCACTCGTAGCTGTGGCGCCCGAGCGAGCAGTCCTTGTGCCAGGGGACATCGGAGATGCCCTCCACGACGCCGATCGGCTTGACGAGCGCCTCGAGGGCGTTGGAGTCCATCTGACCCCACTGGTGGCCGTCGCCGGTGAGCGCGCCCAGACGCGCCAGGCGCCCGTCGGCGACGAGGGCGGCCGCGTGGGGGGACATGGCGTCGAAGCCCTGCATCCGCACCAACCGGTCGGCACCGTCGGAGGTCCGGGCCCACCACGACCGCCCGTCGCCCTGGACGTAGGAGGGCGCGACGCGGTCCATGTCGCGCCACACCGCCGCCATCTCCTCCTCGGTGAACACCGAGCCGACGTGCAGGTACCCGGCCTGGCCGAGGAACCTGTCCATCTCCTCGTCGGCGTCGTCCCACCCGAAGCGGCGCGTCAGGTCCAGAGGCCGGCCCTCGGAGTCCTCGAAGGCCATGTCCTGCGCCACGCGGGGGGCGACCCCGTCGAGGGCGCCCCGCAGCACGAGCCACCAGTCCAGCAGCCGCTCCAGCCGGCCGTCGAGGTCGAGGGCGCCGCTCGAGAACCAGCCCATCGGGGTGACCTGGTCGTCGACGAGGTCCGACAGCTGTCCGGCGTCGACGCGCAGGCGCAGGCCGTCGTCGCCGTCGGGTGCACCGGGACGGACCTCGATGCCCGCTTCGGCCGCCGACAGGGTCCACGGGACACCGCCGACGACGACCACGAGGTCGGGGAGCCGGAGGGTGGCGACGGCCTCGGCCAGCAGCGGCGCGGCCGCGTCGAGGGCGGCGGGCAGGTCCACCCCGAAGAAGCGGTCGGGGTCGAGCGGGGCCTGCTCGCCGTCCACCCGCGTGCGCACGTCGACGCTCATGGCCTGCATCCTCTCACGACCGGGACCGGTCGCCCAGGCCGGCGCGCACCTCGCGCCGCCACACGAAGCGCAGCCCCGACCAGTCCTCGCCCACCGCCGCCACCTTGACGTCGACGAGCCCGGTGGGGAGCACCACCTCCCGCAGGAGGTTCTCGGTGACGTCGCTGTCGTGCCCGCCGGCCCGGCGCGGCCACAGCAGCCACAGCGCCTCCTCGGGACCGAGGACCGCCGCCGCGTTCCCGACCACCGCCTCGAGATTGGCGGCACGCCGGACGAAGGCGATCACGACCTCGGCCCCCGCCCCCAGCGTTCGCCGCACCCGGGCGCCCTGGGGCAGGTCGGGGACGGTCCAGCCCCGGGGGGCGCCCACCAGGGCCACCAGGTCACCGGGCCGGATCCCCAGCTTGCGGGCCAGCGGGGTCCCCGAATAGCCGCCGGGGCTCGTCGGAGGGCTCACGTCCCGGGTGCGGGGTCCCAGGGCCGGCGGCGCATGGCCAGGGCCGTGCTCCCCTCCCAGAAGCCCTCGGACCGGTAGAGCCGGTCCCCGTCGGGCGACGCGTGCAGCTCCACGTTGTCCACCCCCTGGGCCTCGAACCAACCGAGCAGGGCGCGCACCACGGCCCGGGCCAGGCCGCGGCGGCGGAAGGCGGGCTCGGTCGACATCCACTGCACGTAGCCGACCCGGGCGCGCGCATGCGCCGGGCTGGGGAGGCGCTCGGAGACGACGCCCGCGCCGCACGCCACCAGACGCTCCCGGGCACCGGGCTCCTCGGCGACGACCACGGTGAGGTCGGCGCCGAGGCGCGTCCTCACCGCCTCCTGCGCCGAGACCCGCCACCTCCCCCACGTCTCCTCGTCGAGGTCCAAGCCCAGGGACCGGTACATGAGCTCGGCCAGCCGGGCGATCTCGGGGGCGTCGTCGGGCCGGGCGGGGCGCACCTCGAGGGCGCCGACGGGCACTGGCACCGACCCTCGGGCCCGGGCGGGCCGACGGCGCCTAGACGCGGCGGGGGATGCGGCGCACACCCGATCCGGCCGCCTCCACCGGCTCGAGCCCGCCGTCGAGCTCGATGCGGTCGGGGACGGGCGTGGGGGCGAGCTCGTCCTGGCCGTCACCGGGCCGGGGGGCGGTGTCGACACTCTCGTACTCGCCCTCGGCGCTGCGCGTGATGACCACGGCGCGCTTGCGCCGGCCGATGCCGGGAACCCCCGTCATCTCCCGGCACAGGTAGTAGGTGAACACGCCGGCGATGGTGGGGACGATGAACACGGCGAAGCGGAAGAACCACAGGACCTCGTTGAGCGAGATCTTGAAGTAGTTGGCCAACACGTCGGTCGAGCTCGCCGCGAACAGCGTGAAGAAGAACGTCAAGGCGGCCACGCCGATGGCCGTGCGCTTGGGCTTGTCGCGGGGCCGGTCCAACAGGTTGTGCTCGGCGCGGTCGCCGGTCACCTTGGCCTCGACGAAGGGCCACACGTAGAAGAGGTTGAAACAGATGCCGGGGAACAGCACGGCCGGGAAGAAGACCACCAGCGGGATGGTGTGGCCCCACAGCGTCCAGGAGATGGGCGGCATGATGCGCAGCGCCCCGTCGAGCCAGCCCATGTACCAGTCGGGCTGCACCGCGTAGCTGATCTGGTAGGGGTGGTATTGGCCGAACTGCCAGATGGGGTTGATCTGGGCCAGGCCCCCGAGCCCCCACAGCACCCCGGTGGTCACGAACAGGAAGCCCGTGGTCTTGGCGATGAACGTGGGGTACATGGGCGAGCCCACCACGTTCTTCTCGGTACGGCCGTGACCGGGGAACTGCGTGTGCTTCTGGCGGACGAGCAGGCCGAGGTGGGCGCCCACGAGGCCCAGGATGACCAGCGGCACCACCAGGACGTGCACGATGAACAGGCGGGGGATGATCGTCCCGTCGCCGGGGAAGTTCCCGCCGAAGAGGAACGTGGCCAGGTACGAGCCCACGATCGGGATCGACAGCACGATGGAGAACATGATGCGAAGGCCTGTCCCCGACACGAGGTCGTCGGGGAGCGAGTAGCCGATGAACCCGTTGGTCAGGGCCAGGATGAGCAGGGTGATGCCGATCATCCAGTTGAGCTCGCGAGGCTTGCGGTAGGCCCCGGTGAAGAAGATCCGGCACATGTGCACGGCGATGGCGCCGACGAAGACGTCCGCGGCCCAGTGGTGCATCTGTCGGATGACCAGACCGCTGCGCACGCTGAAGGAGAGGTTGACCGTCGACTCGAAGGCGGCGGACACCTTCGCACCCCGCAACGGCGCGTAGACGCCGTGGTAGATGACGTCCTGGGCCGAGGGCACGAAGTAGAGGCTGAGGAACACACCGGTGGCGATGAGCACCACCAACGAGTAGAGGGCGATCTCGCCGAGGAGGAACGACCAGTGGTCGGGGAAGATCTTGTCGAGCAGGACGCGACCGCCCTTGGCCACGCCGAGGCGCTCGTCGAGCCACCGCACGCCGGCGACCACGGGGTCCTGCCTCGGGGCCCTGCCCCGCCGGGCTGCGCGGCCGCCCATGGCCGTCCTCGACCGGTCCGCGCTCATGACCGCTCCCAGAAGCCGGGGCCCACGGGCTGGTCGTAGCCGGCCTGGGCCAGGAGGAAACCGCGGGAGTCGATCTTGAGCGGGAGCTGCGGCAACGGGCGCGGGGCGGGGCCGAACACCGGGTTGGCGCCCGTCTTGACGTCGAACAGCGACTGGTGGCACGGGCACAGCAACTGCTGGGTCAGCTCCTGGTAGAGGCCGACCGGGCATCCGGCGTGGGTGCACATCTTCGAGTACGCCAGGTAGCCCCGGGGGCCCCAGGTCTCACGCCCGGGCAGGGTGACGATGTCGGTGCTCTCGGCCCGCACCAGCATGGTCTGGTCCACCGAGGAGCCCGCGAAGCCCTCGGGGAAGACCGTCAGCGCGCCACCGACCTCGAGGTCGGCGCGGTGGACCCGCTTGCCGTCCAGGTCCACCAGGTACGCGTCGGGGCGCCAGTTGGTGGTTTCGAGGCTCTTCTTGGGCTGGGGCCCCAGGGAGCGGATGAGGGGGAAGGTGATCACGACCCCCATCACCCCGGCCCCCGCCCCCAGGATCGTTCCCAGGAAGCCGCGCCGGCGGAACACCATCTTGCCCCGGTCCTCGATGGCGGCCGCCATGGCCCCCACCTCGGGCTCCGACGAAGCCAGGACATGGCGCTCCTCGACGAAGGGGCCCTGGGGCAGGAGGTACTTGCCCCAGGCAGAGAGACCGAACCCGAAGGCGAAGAACCCCACGCCGCCGTACACGCCTTCCCACTGGGTCTGGCCGCCCACCCAGTACAGCCCGCCGTAGGCGGCGAAGCCGGCCAGGCCGATGAGCAGGAGCAGGCCGATGAGCATCTCGGCCCGCCGCGGGTTCTTGGCGTAGGGCCGGAGATGGGGATCGTCGAACTTCGTCAGGGGAACGCCAGCGCCGGCGCCGTTGCCCGATGCCACGTCGGTGCCCGATGCCACGTCGGTGCCGTCGCTCACTTGCGGTCCCCGAGCCAGAACGCCACCAACATGATCCCACCCACACCGAAGAGGAGGCCGATGAACCCCTCGGCCACGGGCCCGATGCCGCCGAGGCCGAGGCCACCTTGGTTGACGGGGTGCTGGATGGAGCTCGAGACGTACTTGACGATGTCGGTCACCTGCTGGTCCGACAGGTTGCCGGGACCGAAGTGCGGCATCTGGGTCGGGCCCGTGCGGATGGCCTCGGCGATCTGGCGCGGGTAGATCCTGTGCAGCGACGGGGCGAAGAACCCGTTGGCGAGCGCGTCACCGGCGCCGGTGATGGTGTGGCACCCCGCGCAGTTGAGCACGAACAGCGTGTTGCCCTCGACGAGGTTCCCCGCCGCCACGTCGACGTCGGGGATGCCCGACGGGTAGTCATGCGCGGTGGGCGCCAGCGACGTCACGAACGCCACGATCTGCAGCGTCTGCTTGCGGTCGAAGCGCGGCGGCTTCTGCACGGGCTGCGCAGTCGCCACCGCCAGCGGCATGCGGCCCGTCGACACCCAGAAGTCGACGGTGGCGGGACCGAGGCCCTGGAGGTTCGGCGCCTTGTCGGTGCCCGAGGCGTCGACGCCGTGGCAGCTCGAG
>Ga0208565_1000811_pt1 | contig 20817 bp, 20 predicted proteins | sample Sb_taG_7_FD_187706 | JGI IMG/M metagenome (GOLD analysis project Ga0208565, IMG submission 187706) | Peat soil microbial communities from Weissenstadt, Germany - Sb_50d_2_FS metaG (SPAdes) (version 2) | ecosystem: Environmental > Terrestrial > Soil > Wetlands > Peat | place: Germany...
CCCTCGACGCCGACCAGGTCGGCAGCTTGCACCTTTTGGTCATGGAATATGTAGAGGGGAAAAACCTCGACAACCTCGTGCGGGCGCGGGGGTGCCTGCCGATCCGGAACGCCTGCCATTATGTGCATCAAGCGGCCCTGGGGATGCAACACGCCTTCGAGCAGGGCATGGTACACCGCGACATCAAGCCCGGCAACCTGGTGCTGACGCCGCGCGGCCGGGTGAAAATTCTCGATTTTGGCCTGGCGCTCTTACGCGACACAGGAATCCAGACTCGTCGGCTGACGGCCATGGACTCGTTCATGGGCACGCCGGAATACGTGTCGCCTGAACAGGCGAGCGACGCACGCAATGCGGACACACGGTCCGATATATACAGCTTGGGGTGCACGCTGTTCTACCTGCTAGCAGGCCGTCCGCCGTTTCAGGAGGAGACCGTCGTCAAGCTGGTGTTGGCGCACATCGAAAAGGAGGCCCCTCTGCTCCATCAGCTGCGCTCGGAGGTGCCTCCCGAGTTGTCTGCCATCGTTGCTCAGATGTTGACGAAGTCCCCGGCGAATCGCTACCAGACGCCGGTTGCGGTGGCCCAAGTGTTGATGCAGTTTGCCAAGCTCGGAGGCAAGCCGGCAGCGGGCGGGGCGTTGTTGCCTCCACAGGATGTCAAGTCGCCGGCCCAGGCAACTTTTATTGGTGCTGACACAAGCAAGCTGGAGGTGCCCGTTCTAAAATCTCCTCTGCTGTCCGCGAAGAATCTAACGGGCTCGCCGGTCGGGCAAGGCCCGCTCAAAGGCTTGGAACCTGCCCCGATTTCTGTCGTCAAGAAGGTGAAGAAGAGACACCTGGCGTCAAAGTTGGCACCGATTAGTTGGTGGAAAAACCGAGGCGTGCTCACCGGAATCTTCATTCTTTTACTAGCGCTTCTAGTTTTGTGGGGGGGGGGTACTGTATTCAAGTTGAAGACCCCCGACGGGGCGATCGTGCTGGAGAACCTGCCTCCTGATGCCGACGTGCTGGTTGACGGCACGACGATGAGGGTCACATCGAGCGATGGGAAAACGTTCGAAGTCCGCGTCGCCCCAGGGAAGAAGCATCGATTGGAGGTCAAGAAAGACGGCTTCAAGGTGTTCGGCGAGGAAGTCGAGATCGAGACCAACGGACGCAAATCGGTGCTTGTGCGTTTGGTACCTGTACCGGATGTGATTCCGATCCCCGATCAGCCAAAGGACAATTCGACAGGGCAAATTGCAAAAGCTAAGGAGGAATTCGTCGCGGCGCTAAAGAAAGCCGACCAGGACATGTTGGCCTCATTCGACCGCGAAATCGAGGCTGCACGACATGCAAAGGTAACTGCTGACCTGCGTCTAAGACTTCTCAACCTTCGCAAGGAGGAGAAGGCTGCATTTGAAACGGACGGCACGATTCCTTGGTCCCCACACATGCGGCCGGTCGCACGCGATTACCTCCAGGCTAGGACGGCAGCGGAACGACCCTTTAGGCGAGCCTATGACGAGGCGATAGATCGGGCTGTCAAGGCGCCGGACGAGAATCTGGCCAACGAATTGCGTGCCGAGAAGAAAACGCTCTTGCAACCCAAGCTCGTGGGCACTTGGGAATGCACCGGGATCAACTTCGATGGAGCATTCACTTGGGAGCTTTATTCCAACGGCAAAATGTCACTCGATCCGGAGCACCCGGATTCCTGGGACTTTGTGCAGGGAGACAAGCTCTTACTCCTGATCAACCAGGATGTCGCACCCAATGGCACTTGGCATGACGCCTGCATCATTGACACTGATGGTAAGAGCTGGACCGCGACGAATCAACGCGACGGGAGTTACCAGGGGAAACTCGTTCGACGCCTTCCGCGACCAACTCCCCGATTGGACGACGAAAAGGGGGAGCTGACTGGCAAGGATGCTTTGGGAAAGATCGAGAAGTCCAAGGTGGAACTCAGATACTATCTTCAGATCGCTGGAGCGTTTGGGGACGATGGCTTTACTGTGGAAGAGGTGCAACCGGGCGGTCCGGCCACGCATCTCAGTACCGACAAGGGTATGACCAACCTGGAGGCGGGTGACATCATCCTGGAAATGGACGGCAAGGCGGTCAAGTCCCCCGACGATTACGCCAAAGTTCTGAACGGCGTTAAGGATCATACCAAAATCAAGCTCAAGATAAGAGACGTGCGTACGGGCAACGATCTTTCATGTACGGTTACCGCTAAGGAACGTGGCTCTAAACCAACGGACAACAAAATGAAGGAAGAGACCAAGAGTCCACAAGCGGCCCGAGAAAAACCGAAGAGTCAGGAGTTCGAGCAACTATTTAACGGCAGGGATCTGACAGGCTGGAAGACTCGGCCCGAGTGGAATGGTGACTGGCGGGTCGAGAAGCACGTCCTCATTTGGAGTGGCGTGGAGACAAGTCAACTTTGGACGGAACGTGGTGATTTCAGCGACTTTTGTCTGCATGCCGAGACGCGCGTTATCGGCAGGCAGTATGCTCAGGTCATTGTCCGCGATCCTTTCGACCAATTGAGGAAGGCACACGCCGGGTACATAGTCGTACTTAACAACACCAACGAACACGCAAACAAGACGGGTTCGCTGGGAGTTACGGGCGGTGGAACGGTCAAAGACATCTCGGAGTCACCTGTAACGACAGAACAGTGGTTTCCCCTTGAGGTGATAGCTAGAGGAAACCGCGTCATCGTCAGCGTGAACGGCCAGACTACGGCTGACTACGTAGACCCCGAGCGCCGTTTCGCTCGCGGACGTATCACCTTGTTTGCCATGAACCGGGACCGAGATCCACAACGTCGCATCGAATTCCGCAAGATCGAGATCAAGGAATTGCCTTCAAAGAACCCTAAGAACCAAGCCGGTGACGGGCATTCGGCTGTCCCCCAAAAGCCTCCAAACCCAGTCGCAACGAGTAATCCGGTGAAGCCAAACGCCGAATCGTCCGTCGTCGGAACCTGGGACGGCATTTTCAACGACGGCAACACGGGAATCTTCATCTTCAGTTCAGATCACATGATTGTCGGCGACAATGGCTTTCAGGGACACTGGAAACAGACGGGGCGCAATGTAGTTTGCGTCCAAACAATCAAACGGGCCGGCGAGCGCGTTGGAACCTGGGAAGGCAGGATCGACCAGCCGGGCAAGACGATGAAGCTGGCAAACCAAGGCGCTTCTTGCAAATATGTGCGCCGGTCAGCGACAGGTCCCGCCCCATCCGTCGTTGGAACGTGGGACGCCACTTTCAGCGATGGCACCACGGCAGTTTTCTCTTGGACTTCGGACCACAAGTGTGTCGGCGACAATGGTGTTCAGGCACGCTGGGACCAGAGGGGGCGCAAAGTAATCGTCATCCAAACGTTTCCACTGGCCGGCAAGGAGGGGCCCGGATACTGGGAGGGCGAGATCGACACGACCGGCAAGACAATCACATGGACGCACCAAAAACTTGGTATTACCTGCAATTACGTCCGCCGGTGAGCTGGCGCCAGCACGGGTGGCTTTAGGCGAGTTCCTGGCATGCCGTCTATTCCGGTACGGTCATGTGGAATGAGTGCCAGCAGGGGCGCGGTCCGCGAGGGGATTCATGAATCGCGTTGCCATTTTTCTGCCAGGTATGCCAGTCGGGGGTACTTCTTTCTTGTAGCAAGTGATTCCAGACAGATGTCACGGCCAGTTTGATTTTCGGAGACATTGCGAGTCTTTTTCTAGTGGTCGGCGCATTGGCCAGTTATTTTTGGTGTTCTCGTTGACTCTACATTCGGTCCCGCGGTTGGAGGGCCATTCAATGGTCCGGCTCGTCCCTCAGAATTGGAACGCACTAGGTTTTTGTTTGGCAGTGCTGATCGGCGCGACTTGGGGCAATGAGGCCCGCTCGCAGGCCCAAATACCTCAGCAAATCGACACACCCTATAGCCGCTACGCGCCATACTACCCTGTGTACGGCTGGGACCGCTCTGGTCGCTACTTGCGCGGAGCTGCGGACGTGATTCGAAGCCAGGGCGAAATCATGGTCTATCAGCAACAGGCTTACATGATGCGAGAACAAGTGCGGAGCGCCGCGATTGACAATCGCCATAAGAAAATGGAGCAAGCCCTTTGGGAGCTGGACAATCTGCCCACGCCCGAGGACTACCGGCAACGCTATACGTTGCAGCAGTTACGCCACAACCGCAGCTTCCCGCACGATACCGAAATCTGGTCGGGCAGCTCTTTGAACGCGCTACTAAAGGACATCTGGAAGTTTTCACCACCCGTCCCCGATGACACCGATCCCATCGACCCGGAGCATTTGGGAAAGCTCAATCCTACCTCGGACAGGAGCCACGGCAATCTGCATCTGCTTAAAGACGGCAAGGTGCCGTGGCCACAGCTTCTTCTTCACCATAGCGAATTCGAGGAGCACCGTGTCGCTCTCGACAGGCTCATCGCCGATGCGATTGGACAGGCACCATACGGGAAGGTTAGTCCCGCCATAATTGAGGACCTCGAGAGCCGAGCCGATAGCATGCGGCAGACCTTGCGGCCGATGGCAAAGTCCCCAAGTTATCAGCAGTATCCTGCCGCCATGAAATTCCTCAATGAACTGGACGACACCATCAAAACGCTCCAGGAGCCTAAGGCCGCCGATATCCTAAGCGGCAAGTACGCCGCCCGAGGAAAGACGATTGCCGAACTGGTCACATTCCTGAAGTCAAAAGGCTATATCTTTGGCCCAGCGCTAGATGATGGCAAAGCAGCCTACCGAGCGATCTACATTGCGCTCAGGAATTACGACGAGCACCACGGCACTCGCCTCCCGGAAATGCGCTAGATAAAGTCGGAACCCCAGTTCATCTGAAACTTGGGGACGAACGCGTTTGACAAGCTTCCAGATTGGAAGGACAGTACTCCGTTGAGCACCGCTTCATGAAGCTACGCTTACAAATTGCCCAGCCCGCGGACGCATCCATCGTGTTCGAGCATCATGGTTCCACGGTGCGCATGGGTCGCGATCCCAAGGGGGAAGTGGTTCTCCAGGCACCATTGTGCGATGCCGTCTCCTGGAATCACGCGCGGGTCGATCTGAAATCCGGCGGCGCGGAGCTGTGGGACCTGGGATCGAGCAACGGCACGTTCGTGAACGACCGGCGTGTCGAAGAGCGGCTACCGCTAAGAGTCGGTGATCGGATCCAACTCGGACATACGGGACCCATGATCGAAGTCACGGAAATCGATGTTAACGATCCCGTGCCGGCAACGCCAAGCACGTGGGCGCTCGCGAAGTTGATTGCGGTCCGGAATCCACAAATCGCGGTCAGCCTGGCGGCCATTTGCGCGCTTGTGCTGATCGTGGTGATATTCTGGCCGCGCGGCGCACCGCGGGCCTTATCTTCCTCCCTGGAATCCACCGCACCAGATGTAAACAACCACACGGATGCGGCTGGCTCGGGGAACAAGCCGCCAGCGGTAGCGGCCGATGCGCATCCACCCGCGAAACTACCCCCCACGTCCAGCAGGGAGCCTGTAGGGCCTTCTGCGAATGAGATTGCGGAGACGAAGCCCGTTGATCTGGGGACTTATCTGCGTCCCGAGAAGCCGAGCGTGCTGCTGCAACGCCCAATAGATGGTGAAGCTTGGGGCCTGGTTGCGGGAGACAAGCGGATCTATACGAAAAATCTGCTGCTCAGCCTCCCAGGTTACCGCAATACGATCCATCTCGACAGCGGCGTCGATGTAATGCTCTGGGGTAATCTACCCGAGTTCTCGAAAGAAGGGGCCCCAGTCCTGGAAAGCGGTATCGTACTTGACACTCCGAAACCCGGCATCGACCTCGATGTCACGCTGGATCGTGGCCGCATTCGTCTGTCCAATCGCAAAGCGCAGGGGGCGGCGCACATCCGGTTGCACTTCCAGCAGGAGACGTGGGAATTAACTTTGCCGGATCAGGCCACAGAGGTCGCCATGGAGCTTTGGGGCATGTATCCGCCCGGGGTCGCATTCAGCAAAGACCCAGGAGAGCCAGGGCCGCTGTCCTGTCTGGGACTGTTCGTCAAAGGCAAAAGCCCGGTCGAAGTGAAAACCGAACGCCAAACCTACACGTTGCCTCCTCCGGTCTCCTGGCTCACATGGTCAACGATGAACACTCCTCCCATTGTCGGCCCGAAGCCGCTGGCCAAGGCGCCGGAGTGGTGGACGACGAAGATGGTTCGTCCAGCCGAGAACCCTCGGATCGTAGACATGGTTTTGGCGCTGGAGGACTTCAGTGAAAAGGTCCTTGGCAACCCGGACCAGGATATTCCCAGTGCGATATGGCGGGAGGTCCGCGACCCGTCCGGTTTCGGCCATAGCATACTCGGCGTGCTCTGCCTGGGGGCACTGGACGATTGGCTTCGGCTGGCCGAGGCGCTGGAAGACCAAAGGCCTGAAGTGCGCGGCACGGCGGCCAATGCTCTCATCCATTGGTCCGGACGAAGCCGCGACAACGATCTCGTCCTGTGTCAGGCGCTGCAGAAGCGCGAAGGGTATTCCCGCGAGCAGGCCGAAATCATCGTGGGATTGCTGCATAGCTTTTCCCCAGGCGAGCTGCTCGACCGGAAAACCTACGAGCGGCTCGTTGATTACTTGAGTAACCAGAAACCGGTGATCCGCGACCTGGCGTTTTGGCATCTTTCGGACAAGGTGCCCCGTGAAGCCCAGAAGGTCGCTTACGATCCGTTCGAGCCTGACCCGGCAAAGCGGCTGCCGGCCGTGGAACAGTGGCGGCGCTTCTTGGCCGAAGGCAGGTTGCCTCCAATGGCGGGCCCAACAGCGAGAAATCCGTGAAAAGCAATGATCGCGTGCGCGGCGGACGGCCCTCTTGGAGTTACATTTCAGGAGCTTATCCATGTCGCTGAAACAAGAGCGGCTCGCCCCCAGCGAGCTTGCCCCGGAGCCGCGCGAAGCCACTCGCTTGGAGTCGGACGACGAGATCCGTCAAGCCCTCCAGGCTCGCCGCGCCCGGCTCGCAACCCGATCCCCGGCAGCAAGGCAAGGGGCGCAGGGCAAGAAGCCGGCCGCTGAATGCGCTGAGGTCGAGGCCCAGCCGGACCGGCCGTTGCTCCGCCCGCCTACGGCCATGCTTTGCATCCTAGATGACGGCAAGCTCGATGGCGAGTGGGTGCGCCTCCGCGCCGACCACACCGTCATAGGCCGAATCGATGGCGACGTTCGCATTCCTCAAGACGGACTCATTTCCAGCCGCCACGCGGAACTCGTGCGCCAACATGGACCGAGCGGCTTCCACTGGGTACTGATCGATCTGCAAAGCACGAACGGCACTTTTGTGCGCATCGGCAGTAGCGTTCTACGAAACGAAAACGAGGTGATCATCGGCAGCGGCCGTTATCGCTTCGAGGCCGGCGCTGCCCATGCGCCCCACGTTGACCCTGCAGGCGCGCCGCCCCAGACCACCCAAGCCTGGTCGGGCCCCGCGCCTGTCCAATCACTGGTCCCGGCGCTGGTGGAGCTGTCCCCGGCCGGCCCCGTGAACCGCACCGCGCTTACGCTGCCGGAATACTGGATTGGACGTGACGCCAAGGCGTGCGTCATCAGCCGGCCTGACGACTTGCTTGTCAACGGGCGCCATGCACGGTTGTACCGCGATGCCAAGGCACGCTGGCACATCGAAAACAACAAGTCGCTCAACGGCGTATGGCTACGCATCGCGGAGCCGATGCCGCTCGGCGGCGCCTGCCAATTTCGACTGGGCGAGCAGCGCTTCATTTTCCGTGCGCATTAAGCCAAGGCCCACCGCTTGCGGGAAAACATCCGTCCCCAATCACGCCGATCTTCCGCATTGACTGCCAGTTCGGTTCCTGCCAGCAAGGCTCTGAGCCGAGACGATCCGTCCGCACTGTCAGCCGTCCCGCGCCTACAACAATCACTGCGCTGCCGCCTTGATTGTTTGCAGTAGTTTGTAGCTCGCGCCTGTGACATTGCAGGCATTGTAACATGTCAGATAGTTTTGTCCCATGGCTTGGTACAATAAGGGCATTATCCAGGATGGAACTACTGGCGGCCCGCCACTCTGGTACCAACACCAGTTATTACCGTTCTGGGGCTCAACTACACAATACTCAGTATTGACGTTATTCGGATTGTTTATCAATACTATGTTCAAAGCGTGTCCATCCAATCCATTGCACTGCGGTGCCGTACAATTCCCAAGACTCAGCGTCCAACTCGTGATGCCGGCAGTTGTGCAATTTGCTTGATAATCCTGCGCAAAGTTCCCGCACATGTACACGCCGTTGACGTATTTCTGATTGGGGCAATAGCTCGCAAGACATCCTATCTCGGCACCATCCGCGTGTGCAGCGCCCGGCGTGGCGAACGACAGGCAGAGCACGGCGGAAAGAACGACTCCGATACGATAAATCAGATGACGATGAATATAGTTATACATAGTGTTCTCCATAGTTATGAGTTTCCTCGATTTGTGCACTGTGCCCGGCGAATGCAGTGCATAACCGTATATTAACACATATATGTTACAGATTTATGACAATGGAGGAGCCTCGACGCCACATTTCTCATGAACATGGTTAAAACTACGACGAAAGTGTTAACATTGATTAACAGCGAGGAAGGTGTGCTCTTGGTTGAAGGAAACCGCGCAAGGGGCGCCCGTGTTTCTGCACAGACAAGTGATCGGTTCCTGCCTAAAGCGGCCGGAGTCTAAATCGCTGGACGGAGAAACCTCGGCTCGTTCTTCTTTATCCATTCCCGCATCTCTTCCTGCGAATCGAATTCTGCCAACTCGATGCGGTCGATTGTAGGCTCCCCCCTCCCCGCCCGACGCAGTTCGGCATCAGCCATCTCGCGCACATAGGTGATGCGGTGCCGCTGCAATCCCCGGTCGGTCAGGTTAATGCCTCTCTCCGGCAGCAAAGCGTCCAGGTTGCTGCCGCGGATCACGACCAGCGTCACCACGTCCCCGGAGAATTTCAACATCAACCCGGCCGAGGGGTTATACTTCCACGGTCCGAGCCATGTGTACGGATACGTCTCGCTGTTGCCGTCGCGGAAGCGGAACTCGATGGCCATCGCCCGCGACTCCAGCCCGCGCAGGTAGCCGAACGCCGAGCAGGAGTCCTCCTCTTCAGCGTCCCTACCCTTTTCGTCCGCCGGCTGCACCGCCTTGTCGGCCAGGTGCGGGAAGCGGTTAAAGAAATCACGTGACTGGCTATTATCGCGCATGGTCAAGATCCCGGTCTAAGGAATGTGTTCGCTTGCCATCGGCCGGAGCGCGTTCGCGCGTCCGGTCGAAAGCAGCCTGCCGCCGCCGGAATGCAAGATTCTTGCCAAGCCGCTGCCGTAGCGATGGCTTCTTTATCTGCGCCTCGAACAGCTCGGTCGCCGAGAGAGGCTCATCCGCTCGCTGCACCGCCTTTAGCAGTACGTACTTGTCATCGGTAAACACCAGGGCCTGTTCCTTGCCCCTGGTCACCGGCACATAAAACCTTCTGGTATTTCCCGCCGGAAACGATTGGCTCGACAGTCCCACGAAGACCTTATCGACCGTCTTGCCCTGGCTCGCCTCGGAGGTGATGGCGTAGCCGGCGGCGATATGCCCCCAATCCCTGGCAATCACCCACCCATGATCGACGATCAGATCTCCTTGCGCATTAAATCCCCGCACGGTCATCAGGCCGCCATTGCGCAGCTTGTGCTTGCCGTCCTTCGTCGTGCCGTTGGCGGTTAAGCGGATGCGGTCACTTTCCGCTACGGCGAGCTGTGACGGGCGGAATACCTCGAACCAGTCGGCGTACTTGACCGGCGGCGCCTCCCCCTCGCCTACGACCAGGCGCGTACCGTTCTGGTACCCAGGTGCGTTCTGGTGGAATTTCAGCAGGTCGCCATTGTCGAAATTCGCGGTATCGGCCTTCTGCGCATCCGTGAGATGTGCTGGCGTCCAGATGTCGAATATCCGCTCCTCGCCCAGCTTGTCCTGCGCCCTGAGCTTGGCGCGGATGGCTTGGGTGATGCGGCTGGCCTCAGCCCAGGTCGGGCTCACCGCCAATGCCGTTTTGTGCTCGCCGCCCCGTTTTCTCTCGGCAATGGCACTAAGGTAAGCATCGGCCATTGCCTGATACCGCTCGCCATCGGGAATCTCTTTGATCCACCCGAGCTTATCGAGCACGTCGAAAGCATCGGCTGTCCTGCCCTCGCTTAAGTTTTTGGCTGCCTGGCGGTAATCGCCCGACTGGCGTAGAATCTCGGTCACCTCGGCTACCGGCACGCCCGCCCGCTCTTCGAGCAGCCGCAGCGGCTCGCCGGCCGCTACCGCCCGGTTCTGCCGCTTATCGCCCACCAGGACGATCCGCGCCCCGACGTTCTCTGCGGCGTCGAACAGGCCGAGCATGTCGCGCGTGCCGAGAAGCCCAGCCTCATCGACCAGCACGACGCCATCGCGAGCGGTCTGCTGCATGGTGCGGTCGCGCAGGAAACGCGCCACCGTATCCGCCTTCCCAAAGTGCGCCTCCTGGCGCAGCACGTCCACCGCCGCCGTGGACTGCGCCAGCGCCACCACTGGCACGCCGGCATCGGCGAGTGCCTCGCCCATCTCTTCTTCGAGCGTCGTCTTGCCGGTGCCGGCCGGCCCACGGACCAGCGTCACCCGATCGCGCGACGCCAGCACATGCTTAACTGCCGCCTTCTGCCCGTCATTGAGCCAGTCGCGGGTGAATGGCCTTTCGGGATCTCCCAGCGGCCGCATACGCCCGCGGCCATCACGTGCGTAGCCGATCATCCGTTCTTCCGCCTGCCGCATCTCTTCGGTTGTCGCCACCGCGTTGCCTGCGTGTTCGCCGCGGATGAGCGGCCGCCGCGCCAGCTCGCGCTTCGTGGCCTCAACCGTCACCGAGCCGATGCCGCGCTTCAACGCCTCGGTGAGTAGTTTGCGCTCCCCGACCACGGCATCGCGTACAAAACTGTGCTTCAAGGCGTAATCGACCGCAGCCCCCTCGCCTTTCGCCGGACGAGCAAAACGAACCTCGCGCCGGTGCACCGCCGCCAGCGCCTGCCGCTCGGAGTCAGTCAGCCGGCTATCCCACTCCCGGCGCAGTTCGTTCCAACTCATCTCGCGAGTTTTCGCCTCGCGCGTCGCCGCTCCCAGCTCGGCTTTCCGCTTCGGATCGGTGATGCCCCGCTCGGCCGCCACTTTCTCGATTTCTGCCGTCCGCCGCGAGAAGCGGCTTAGCACGTCCGCCGGAACGCCCGCGATCTCGAAATCATCCCGCTTCCTCTGGATGCCAAAGCCCAGCTCCTGCAGCTTGCCCGCGAGCCTTACCCTAAACATCGCCTGGTAGAGTGGCGCCGACGCTTTCACGTCGCGGAACTGGCCGGCTTTCCAGCGTTGTTCCTGATCATCCCAGGTCGAATTGAACACGAAGCAATGGGCGTGCAATTGCGGGTCGGGCATGCCTTCGACCGGCCGCGACGTGGTGTGAATGAACTCGGCCCATACCATGTTGCCGGTCTGACGGTTTGCCTCCATGCCACCTTTGCGAACGCGGGTTTTCATTTCCGGTTCGATGTCGAGGCGCATGGTTTCATCCACCGCCAAGCGGAACGCCTCGAGGATTTCCTGGTCGCCGCTTAGCGCGTAGAGCATCGATACCGACTTGGGCACAGAGAATGAGAAATCATACCCCACCGTTCTCTCGGATTTCGTGCGCAGCGTCAGCCTTTGCCCGCTATGCGGGTGAAGATTGTCGCACAGACGGTCGAAGGATTCCTTATCGACGACCCCGTCCAGCCCAAGCAGCACCGCCCCCTTGCCGCCCCACGAGCCAACGATCTCCTGGCCCTGGCTAAGATAGTCAGCCTGGGTGTAATAGCGCTTGGCGCCAATCGAACTGTCCTGCTGCGTAATCCGGAGCATGCAGGATTCTACACACCTGCCGATTGCTGAAAGTCAATGGGTTTTTCGCGTCCCGCTGACCTAAGACATGCTTCCAGCGCGAGGCTTGCCGTCAGCTCATGAACCTCGATGCCAGCCCTGTGTCACTGCCATGCCATCCAACCGCTAGCTGACGGCGCCTGGCCTCCCGCCTGTATTCGATAATTTGCACTGTTCCTGGTGGAACCTTCGTGATGGACACTTTGACTGGCGAGACAGCCACGGTTGAACGCCCGTCATGGCAGTCTGCATCCTTTGCCGCGCCGCCTGGCTTACATTCGTCACTGCTGCGCATTCCCGGAAGCTGCGGCCGGCGTGCCATCCTGAGCGACCGCCGGCCGACCGCCGGCTTGTCCCTGCCCTCCTCAGCCTTCCGCCGTATCGGGATTGCCGCCCATGCCCGGAAGCCTTGCCGCCATAAAGCCAAGCGTCTTGCACGCCGGTCGTTTCGGCTGCTGGTGTCCGACAATGCCGTCTCCTTCGATTCGATCCACCCCCACCCCGTGGCCATACTTACGGCACTTTGAAGCCGTCGCCGTGCCGTTCAATCAGAAAATCGGCTCCCCCTGAAGGTCGCCCCCAATTTTCAGATTGACCGGACGCGAAGAGGCTCCCGGACTAACCGGCTTCTTTGGGCGTGCCGTAAGGCCACGGTTGGTCGTGGCCAGAAACCAAATGAAGGAGAAACACCATGTCTAAACCAGCACACAAGATCCGCCGCGGCGTCCTGCAAGTCACCATCTGGCGCAATTCCGGCGAGAAAGGCTCCTGGTACAGCGTCATCCCCAGCCGCAGCTACAAGCAAGGCGAGGAGACCTGGAAAGAAACCGACAGCCTCAACGCGGACGACCTGCTGCCGATGGCCAAACTGCTCGACCTGGCAGACACCTGGATCATGCATCAGCAACAGGCCGACGCCAAGGCCCGCAAGGAATCCGCACAAGCGGCGTAATGAAGTTCAACCGGGCGGCTCGGAGACGGGCCGCCCATTCGAGAAGGAGATTCTCTATGACCAAGAAAACGCAACTCAACAAAGCACGCCGTACCATCATCGAGGAATACGGCCTCAAACACATCGACTTGAGCATTGACCGGACGCAGGAGAACCAGCTTCTCCAGCAGTTAATCGGGTATGCCAACGAGGCGATACGCAAGAAGTACCCTGAAGACGACATGGCGGTTCTTCGCAGGTACGGGGTAGTCAGAACGGATCACTGCCTACGGTTCCAATTCCCCAGCGGAAGAGTCGACGGCAGGTCGTTCCCGTCCGATGCGCCTCTCGCCGATATGCCGCAACATGGTGGTTGCTACTCGGGAGAAGTGTTCGCCGTATCTGCGGAATGCGAGCAGGTGTTTGACGCATATGCCGCAGAGCATCAGGCGAACTACCTACTCAGACATGACAAAAACCGCCGATTCCTGGATTTCGTAACGGCAAGCAGAACCGTGGAGGAAGTGCTGGAGGTAATCGAACTACCGGCTGACATCCGCGAAAGGCTGGGGCATCGTTCAACCGCTCTGGTGGCGGTATCACCGGAGTCGGTTTCCGTATTACGCGAGACGTTCAGGATTGCAGCCTGAGAAAACCAACCTCGGGCGGGCGGCAACGCCCGCCCCAAAACGGAAAGGATTCATACCATGAAACATGATCTGATCGAGCTGACTGAAGATGAGTTTGACACGCGCTATCCGTTGAGGACGAACCATCTCAACCCGCACGCCAGCTGGGCGGTCGGCGAAGGCGGAGGATGCCTTTTCGAGACCTTCGGCGAAGAGCTTGATTTCGTGCGAAAGCAACACCCATCCACCGTCTGGACGCTTGTAGACGGTGAGGACGGAGACATGTACCTCCTTAGCGGCATTCATTTCGTAAACAGGATCGGTTACCTGATCAGCCTCGCGCCAGTCCCGGAGGAAGTCGATATCGAGGTTCGCATCCCAATGCAGCCGGAAGAACAGGATGATGCCATGACCTGCACCGAAGAATCCCGCGTAAAAACTCCGCTAACCGATTGTGAATGATTAACGCCCTACGTGAAAAAGGAAATTCTCCATGAAACGCATTCACCCAATCCTCACTGAGATAGCCCAGGTCCATCTCAACATCCCGACACTCCGACGTCGGAAATCCGACAACCTCGACTTTTATGAAGTGAGCGTCTGGGCCGTGCGCTCCGCTCTCAGGGCCGCGTTCGGCGAGGGCGTTCGTGTCAACCGAACGCGAACACCGGCGCGGGCTTCCTGCTTCCCCACGCCGTTTGATGACTACGAAATCCACGGCATGAAACGGCTCAGCGGCTGCCCCGGCTCAGAAGAAGAACCCGTCGGCAGGACCGTCGACAATTGCGAGCAGGTACCGGACCACGAGGCGGAATTCTGGAGCGTGTTCGGCCACATCCCCGGCAAGGGACTCGACTGCATCGGCGACTTCGCCACCCGCGAGCATGCCGAAGTAATCTTCGCCAGAATCACCGGCCGGCGCTATGCTGATGACCCAAAATCCATCACGAGCCGGTAACCCATGGCCGAAACAGACGGCTCCATCCTAGCTGAACGTCGGGCCGCTTCTCCGGCCATCAAGAAGGCAGGTTAACCGCGACGCCGGCCCTGCTGCCGTTTTTGGGCAGCATGCTCGGCGACAAATGATTTGCCCCAGCCGGTGTTTGTGACCGTGAATTCCAATTCCGTGCCGTTGTCCAGCCGCACGTCAATGCCGCAATTCAGCTCCCCGCCGTCGTCAACTTCCGGCGCATAGTAAGCCTCAACCCGCGCCTTGGTGCCGTCCGACAATGTGATCTCAGGCGTTCGGAGCACCGCCTGGTAAAGACGCTCCAAGACTTCCTTGGCGGGAGCAACCGACTCTTGCTTGCACCTGGCGATCTCTTCTTGCGTTAGCTTCATGGGCTGACCTCCTTGGCAAAGAAACGGCCGCAAGTATAGACCAACCGAACGAGCCGGCAACGACAATCTCGCCGGCAGGCAGTCCGATGCCGCATCCCCTCCTTGTCCGTTATCGTCCCCGGCCTTCCTTTGGCAGGATGCCAAGCTCGATCAACTGCTCTCTTCCGTCCCCGTCGCAGTCGAAGACTCGGCACGCCCACGGCCTGGTCTCGTAGATGGAGCACAAATTTGTTGTCTGATTCAGAAATCGGCAGGCATGGCCTTTGTCATTGATGTCGTTAAGCAAATAGCCCACCAGTTCTTTCCGTCCACTGTTGGTTAATTCCGGGGGGTCGTAGATCGGCTCCGCCTCCTTGATTCTTGGCTCACGTTCGGCATCCTCGAGTCCCACTTCAATGAGTAAATGTCGACAGCACTCGCCGCAGCGGCAGTTGCTGTGAGTTGGTTCGCCCGCATCCAGCTCTTCTTCCCAGTCCTGGTCTTCCGGACTAAGGTCAAACTTCTCTGTGGAGGCAGGCTGCTGTTTCGGCGTTTGATGTTCTTCTGGCTGGGTCATGCCCCGACGTTAGCGCCGAAGCAGCCAATGCGCAACCAGAATATCTCGTCCTCTGATCGTGTTCCCAGCCTCCTATAGCTCCATGCTCTTCCGTGCGAATGCCAGCGCCGGAACCTCAGCCAGCAGCCGTTCCTTCGTCGCGACATCGATGCCTTCATAAGTAGAACCCTCCAGCAGTCGGGCGAGCTGTCGCCGAAATTCCTCCTCCCGACCCTTGCGGCGCTGCGCCTGGGCGCGCGCCTCAACCTGATCCCACGCCTGTCCCGCCCGTAGAAACGCCAACCGGAAGTCTTCCTGCATCCGCGCATCGTGGAATCTTCCGTCACCCGTGGTGATGTCAAAGGATAGGAACGTGGACTCCAGGTCCCGTTTCCGGCGCGTACCTTCCGCCCGTGAAGCGTCCTCGATTTGGCCCAGCGAATACCCCGCTCGACAGCCCAACTGGCCCTTCAATGCGGCGCAGTATCTTTCGGCCAAGCGGTGGGCCGCCGTGAAGCCTTGTCGCGATGCCAGCTCATCAAATTCGATGCAGACACAATAGGTGCCTTCCTCGAATCCCTTATCAAGCTTCACCTGCAGCCCGGTTCTCTCCAGGCGGTGCTCAGCCAGCACGGCCCAGTTCTCGTTTTCGCCTACTCCGGTCATCTCTGTGCTTACCTCCGGCCACCACTCATAGCGCAGCCGGATTTCGGAGTTAAGCGAATTCTGCTCGAAGTCCAAATCGTGTCGGCAGGGTGCGTTCCTGCATACTGTGGCTGGCCGGCAACACCCGACGAGGATGCTCGATCCAAGTCGTGCCAATGGCAAGCAATCGCAGCCAGGGGCAGATGTCATTTTCAGTTCGCCATTGCAATGACAACCTAGCAAATCCGCCTACTGCAATGGTAACTGACAAAACCATTCGTCAGCTATGCGCTTCAGCAGTAGACCAATTAACCAGCTAACGGCTTCAGCGAGTGACTGTAATGAGCAGCTGCGAGGAAGTAATTCCCGAAAGTTGGGCATTGAATTATGCCAAGCCGCCTGAGCCGAAGCCAGACTTCCACGGCAGCGGTCACCTGGAATGGTGTGAAGAAAATGATGAGTTGGGACATCTACTGAAGAAGACTTCTGAAATCACTGAAATCGTCTTCTGACAATGACAACAGAAAAGTCCAGCGATCGCAGAAAGTCAAAAGTTACGTGCAGGCATCTTCCCTAAGCTTCGCTTAGGCAAAATTGCACCGTGCAAGTTTGGGAACTTTCCCCGGGAAAGTCCGCAGGTCAGTCAGTCGGCTGGCTTTCATGCCTGCCAGCAGGCTTGCTTGTAGGCCGTATGCCAAGCTGGCCTGTTGTCATGCTTACAGGCAAGCTTGCTTGCTGACATTAACGCCTGAAAGCCTGCTTTCCTGCTTGATGGCTTTCATGCTTGCGTTCCGTCAATATGCCAAGCATTCAAGCAAGGATGCCGTCACTATTTCTTGTAAGCCAGACAGCCTGCAAGCTTGCATGACACTCGGCTTACATGCTTGTCTGTCGTCAAGACGGCAAGCTTTTATGCCATAACGCCAGCACACTTTCTTGCAATCTGGCTGGCCAGCAGACTTGCCTGTAAGCCTGTTTTCTTTCCGACAGGTAAGCCTGCTGCACATATTGCTTGCAATCATGCCTGCACGTGGGGTATGGTCTGCCGCATGATTATCGTGGTCGCAAATTCCAAGGGCGGGGTCGGCAAGTCGACGGTCGCCGTTCATCTCGCCGCCTGGCTGCACGAGCAGGGGCACTCGGTGATTCTGGCCGATTGCGACACGCAGCAATCATCCTCCGAGTGGGCCAAGCAAGCGGTGCCGGAGATGAAAACGGTCCGCCTGGCCACTCCTGACGAAATCCTCGACGAGCTGCCGCAACTGGCAAAGGAGGCCGAGTACGTGGTCGCCGACGGCCCTGGCAGCAACACGGAAACGAGCCGCGCGTTACTCTTGCGCGCCGACCTGGCTCTTGTCCCCTGCAAGGCCAGCATGCTGGAAGTGCGCGCGCTCGTCCAGGCAACCAAGACCTTAAAGCACGCCCAAGGCATTCGCAAAGGCCACCCCAAAGCGCTCATCGTGCTGAGCATGGTAGGGAAAAACTACCGGCTCACCGAGGACATGAAGGAAGCGGCCAAGGCTCTCCATTTGCGCATGGCCAAGACCGCGCTCACACTCAAGCAAATCTACGCCGACGCGCCCGGCCAGGGGGCTGTCGTCTGGCAGCTAGGCGCCCGCGGCCGCGAGGCGACCCGCGAAATGCGGTCATTCTTCCGCGAGGCGTTGCCGGAGGCGGGTGCCGCCAAATCGCCGCGGCGCCAGGCCAAGAAAATGGCGGCAGCGTGAAACCTAAGAGGGGAGGGAGTATGGGAGAACGCAGAACACTCGTGGAAGCTTTGAAACCGGACAGCGGCGTGGACCGCACTGTCGAAGAAGAGTTCGTGTTTAACAAGAACCCGAAATCGTCGGCAGCGACCCGGCCCCAGCCACCGGCGCCGGTTGATGATATCGGGGAAGGGAAGGGGCGAACGGGAAACGCCGTAAGCCGGGTGCCCTTTACGACGCGTCTCCGAACCGACTATTCCGCTGCACTCAAGCGCGCATCGTTGGAACGGCAACTCAAAGGCGTGTTCCCCAATACGCTCCAGGACATGCTCGAAGAAGCCCTGCAGCCGTGGCTTCGATCCAACGGCTATCTGAGCTGAATCCGTGGAGGGGAGGGGGCTGACCGCACTGGCCTGCCTCCAGGACGCCCGCGCAATCGTTGGTTATTTCATTTGAATCCTGGCGTTTCCTGGTCTAATGTCCGGTTGCAATCCGCCCTCAGGGCGGCCGAACACATTAACCGGGACACGGCCCATGACCAAACGGCTCCCGCCCAGGGGCAATGATCAATCCGACCTCTTCACTGCCAACTTCGCAGACATACCGATCCGCGACCAGCGTGACACGATGGAGCGCCCGTTTTTCAGCCTGGCCAAGAAGCCGCGCTTCGCGCCCATCGATTACCATGTCGGCGACGTTTGGGTCGAAGTCAGCGCCAACCCGAAATTCGGCATCGCCACGATCTGGGACGCGGACATCCTGATTTGGGCATCGACGCAGATCACGGAAGCCTTAGACCGCGGCGTGAACGCTAGCCGCGTCATCCGCTTTCACCCCCACCAGATGCTCAAAGCGATCCGCCGGACGACCGGTGGCGAACATTACCGGCGTCTTCGCGCCGCACTGGAACGGCTCACCCACACCGCCGTCCGAACCAACATCCGCGCCGAGGGCAAGAACAAAACCGCCTCATTCCACTGGCTGGAAAGCTGGACCGAGGTGACCGACGAGAAAACCGGCGAAACGACGGGAATGACCTTAACGCTGCCTGACTGGCTGTTCGATGGCATTCTTATGAAAGGCGGCGTTCTGACCATCCACGAAGACTATTTCCTGCTTACCGGCGGCATCGAACGCTGGCTCTATCGCGTCGCCCGCAAACATGCCGGGCAACAGGAGCATGGCTGGCAGTTCACCATGCGCCAGCTCTATGAGAAATCCGGGGCCTCGTCGCGTTTCTCCGACTTTGCCCTCGACGTTCGCAAAGTCGTCGAGGCGGATTCACTCCCGGAATATACGGCGATGATGCACAAGAACGAGGAGGGGGAGGAGGTCATCCACTTCCTGAAGCGCACTTTGCTTGCCGTAGGTGACCCGAGATACGAGACTCCCCGGCATCCCCGGCGCCGCATTGCCCGCGGCATTACCTCGAAATCGACTAAATTCAAGCAGATAGCCTGATACGGGCACGTCCTATTAGGCGTAACCAGGCGGGCCGACGGTAATGAGGCACGTCCTATTAAGCGCAAGGGCTCGCAAGAACGACCCCTAGACACGTCCTATTAAGCGCAAGGGCTTAAGCGTAATGACGAGTGCACACGACCTGTCGGGCCATAAATGGCAGGTTGGCCAAGCAAAAACCGCCACCGCCGGGCTCATTGTTGCGAATTCGCCACAGGTAGACGACCCAACCCTGTTGCCGACCGGCCTGCACGGCCTATTAGGCGCAGAATCCTAACGCTCATTTTGCTCCGCCGGCCTGTGAATTAACACGGTCTGTTAGGCGCAACTGGCACGGCCTATCAGGCGCAACCTGCCGCGGTCGAAAAGGCGCAAGGACTCGGCCTATTAGGCGCAGGCAATCCCCGATTCCGGCGAAGTGTCAAAGAGATGCTGAGTGGCTAACTGTTTAACTTCAAGAACAGATATATAACTTACTTAACGTAAATGGCTTGTAGATAACTCATCAAGCCGATCCGGAATTCACTTCTAAAATCCGAGCAAGATGCGAGAAAAAAGTCTGCATTCAGGATAAGTACCGAGCAGGAACGAAGGTCGGAGCGTCAATCAAAGAAAGGGGAGAGGGTTTGGGTCTCTTCGGGTGATCAGCGTAAAGGCGATGCGACGACGGAAAGAGCCGCCCCTTCATGTTCTTACAAGCTCGGTTGATAGTCGGCGGGTTTCTGCTGACGATGTGGTCTGATCGTGCCCAGCACATTGCCGGCCTGATCGCGGGCAAGGTCCAGTTCGTAACGCTTTTGCAGGTTCATCCAGAATTGCGCGCTGACGCCTAGCCATCTTTCCAGCCGTAAAGCCGTATCGGCCGTCATGCCGCGCTTGCCGGCTACGAGCTGCGAGATGCGGTTGGCAGGCACGTGCAGCTCACGCGCCAACTGGGTCGGGGTAGTATTCAACTCGGCCAACTCGTCAGCCAGTACCTCGCCGGGGTGAATAGGATGTATCGGGCGTCTCTTCATGGTCTCTGCTCCTAGTGGTAATCCACCACTTCAATGTTAAACGCATGACTCGCGCCGTCCGGCCACTCAAAACATAGCCGCCATTGCTTGTTAATGCGGATACTGAACTGGCCCTTGCGGTCGCCTCGCAACGCTTCAAAACGGTTGCTCGGCAACCGGCGCAAATCCTCGCGGTTTGTTGCTTCTTCCAGTATTTTGAGCCGCTTATCCAGTTGCTGCTCAAACGCCTGAAAATCCTTTACTCTATAGCCTTCGGAAAACTGGCGAAGACGCTTGTCACGGAATTTCGGCGGTTCTTGGGACATGCCCCGTGATTATCCCAGAATGTACGCTGTACGTCAACCATACAGATTAAATTTTCAAAATGAGCTGGCCGGGGGACCGCCACGAACAGGCGAGAAGGGCGGCAATGAGCCCCTGCAAGCAAGCCAGATCGACCCTCCCATTCCTCCAGAAATCGACCAGGAAGAGAATAAAGGGGAGTGGGCTAACCTTTTGCACTCCAAGGATGCGTTCACGCTTCTCTGGCCTCTTATGGAGCTTCTTTCCATACCTTGACCTTCCTGCATAGACAGCACTGCTGTCGGCGCAGCGCGCCGTGTTACTGTGC
>Ga0208565_1000819_pt1 | contig 20735 bp, 22 predicted proteins | sample Sb_taG_7_FD_187706 | JGI IMG/M metagenome (GOLD analysis project Ga0208565, IMG submission 187706) | Peat soil microbial communities from Weissenstadt, Germany - Sb_50d_2_FS metaG (SPAdes) (version 2) | ecosystem: Environmental > Terrestrial > Soil > Wetlands > Peat | place: Germany...
TCGCGGACGGGGTGATCGTGATCCGCGCCGGCGGGTGGCGCCGGCCGATCGTGCGCTCGATCACCTTGGCGACGCGCTCGGGGCCCGCGCCGAGGCGACGCATCGGGCCGGTGTACGCACCCGCGGTCAACGTGGCGACGGTCGCGTTGAAATGCGCGTAGGGGTCCGCCTGCGCCTCGGGCTCCCCGCCGTTCTCGCGCGCGACGCCGATATCGCTCATGCTCGCGCTGGCGGCCTCGCCGAACTCGGTCGTGATCAGGCCCGGCTCGAGCAGGGTCACGGCGATGCCGAAGCCCTGCAGCTCGAAGCGCAGTGCGTCGGAGATCGCCTCCAGCGCGTGCTTGGTCGCGTGGTAGCAGCCGCCGCCCGGGAACGTCAGACGCCCGCCCATCGAGCCGACGTTGACGATTCGTCCCCAGCGCTGCGCGCGCATCTTCGGCAGCACCAGCTGGGTCAGGCGCATCAGTCCGAGCACGTTCGTCTCGAACTGCCTGCGCACCGCGTCCATCGGCACCGTCTCGATCGCGCCGCTCTGGCTGTAGCCCGCGTTGTTGATCAGCACGCCCACCGCGCCCTCGGCCTGCTCGACGTTCGCGACCGCCGTGCGCATCGAGTCCTCGTCGGTCACGTCCAGCGCCAGCGTGCGGCAGCCCGCCTGCGCCAGCTCCCGCAGCGACTCGGGTCGGCGCGCGGTCGCGTACACGGTGTGACCCGAGCGCGCCAGCCGCACTGCGCTCGCACGCCCGATGCCGGACGAGCAGCCCGTTATCAGCACCGCCTTGGAGGCGTCGGCCATCTGCGCAGCATAAGCGCTGGGCGAGGTAGGCTCCCTCTATGACCACTATCTCCGCAGACACCCTTCCCGACGCGCTGAGCGCCCCCGCGCGCGAGTTCATCTCCCAGTCACACCGTCTCCAGATCGGCGCCGAGCGCGTCGAGGCGGCCGACGGGCGCACGTTCGCCACAATCGACCCAGCCACCGGCAGGGAGATCGCAGAGCTCCCGCTCGCCGGACCCGAGGACGTCGCGAACGCGGTCGCCGCGGCGCGCGAGGCGTTCGCGCAGGGCCCCTGGTCCTCGATGCCCGCCGCGGGGCGCGAGCGCCTGATGCTCGCGCTCGCGGACGCGATCGAACAGCGCGCGCAGGAGATCGCTCAGATCGAGTCGCTCGACAACGGCAAGCCGGTCGGGATCGCGCAGTACGTCGACGTTGCCGGCGCGGTCGCGCACCTGCGCTACTTCGCCGGCTGGCCGACGAAGATCGAGGGCGGGGTGCTGCCGGTAAGCGCGCCGAACATGCACTGCTACACCCGCCGCGAGCCGGTCGGCGTGTGCGCGCAGATCATCCCCTGGAACTTCCCGCTGCTGATGGCCGCGTGGAAGCTCGGGCCGGCGCTCGCCGCGGGGTGCACGATCGTGCTCAAGCCCGCCGAGCAGACGCCGCTGTCCGCCCTGCGCGTCGGCGAGCTCGCGCTCGAGGTCGGCTTCCCGCCGGGCGTGCTGAACGTGCTCACCGGCGATGGCAGCACCGGCGCCGCGCTCGTCGATCACCCGGACGTCAACAAGATCGCCTTCACCGGATCGACCACCGTCGGGCGCGAGATCGGCGCGAAGGCCGGCCAGGCGCTCAAGCGCGTGACGCTCGAGCTCGGCGGCAAGTCGCCCAACATCATCCTGCCCGACGCCGATATCGAGGCCGCCATCAAGGGCTCCTACCAGGCGATCTACTTCAACACCGGGCAGGCCTGCAACGCCGGCTCGCGCCTGTTCGTGCCCGCTGAGCGCTTCGACGAGGTGATGAGCGCCATGTCTGAGGCCGCCAACGCCGCACGTCTGGGTCCCGGCCTCGACGCGGCCACGCAGCTCGGGCCGGTCGTCTCCGCCGAGCAGCACGAGCGGGTGATGAGCTACATCGAGGCCGGCCGCAGCGAAGGCGCGGAGCTGCTCGCCGGCGGCGAGGCCGCGCTCACCGACAGCGGCGGCTACTTCATCGCGCCGACGCTGTTCAGCGCCACCTCCGATGAGCTGCGTATCGCGCGCGAGGAGATCTTCGGGCCGGTGCTCGTCGCCTCCCCCTACGACACGCTCGAGGAAGTCGCCGCGCGCGCCAACGACGGCGAGTACGGGCTCGCGGCGGGAGTGTGGACGCGCGACGTCTCGAACGCCCATCGCCTCGCCGCGATGCTGCACGCCGGCATGGTCTACATCAACACCTGGGGACTGGCCGACCCCGCTGCGCCGTTCGGCGGCTTCAAGGCCTCGGGCATCGGGCGCGAGCACGGTCACGACGGGCTCGACGCGTACCTCGAGACGAAGACCGTGTGGACCGCGCTGTGAGTCTCGCCGCTTCGTGAGCGTCGCCAGCCTGCGCGCTACGTGAGCGTCGCTGCCCACAGCGAGCGCGGCCTGCCCGGCGTGCGCGCCGAGCGCTGGATGCCCGCGCTGGCCGGGGCGCTGGCGCTCGTGCTGGTCGCCGCCACCGTCGAGGTGGTTCTCGACGGGGCGGCAGGTCCGTCGCCGCTGATCCCCAAATCGCCCCATATAGCCAGCTGGCTGACCACCCCCTTCGGGGGCGGTGCCGGCCTCGGCGAGCGCCTCGGCTATCGCGTGTTCCTGATCGCGCTGCTCGCCTGTACGTGCGCCTACACCGGGCTCGTCGCGCTCGCCCAGAGAGGATCGGGCGCGCGGGCCGCAGAGCATCGCCAGCGCGTCCCCGCACTATCCAAGCGCTCGGCGATCGCGCTCGTGGCCGCGCTGCAGCTGATCGTGTTCGCCGGGCCGATCCTGCTCTCGACCGACGTGTTCAGCTACATCGCCTACGCGCGCATGGGCGTCGAGCACGGCATCAACCCCTATCTGCACGGCCCCGTGGCGATCGTCGGCGATCCCGTCTTCAAGTACGTCGGCCAGGATTGGATCCACGTCGCCACCGCCTACGGGCCGCTGTACACGCTGCTGTCCTATCCGCTCGCCCCGCTGGGAGTGGTGGGCGCCCTGTGGGCAATGAAGCTCGAGGCGCTGCTCGCCAGTGCCGGCACGCTCGCGCTCATCTGGCGCTGCGCGCGAGCGCGCGGCTTCGATCCCGTCAAAGCGATCGTGATCGTCGGTGCCAATCCCCTGTATGTCCTGTACGGCGTCGGCGGGGCGCACAACGACCTGGTGATGATGCTCGCGATGATGGTCGCCGTGAGCCTCACGCTCGCACCGGCGGCGCATCGTCCCCGGAGTGGGAGTCGGAGTGGGAGTGGGAGCGCGCGACGCGAAGGCGCCGCGGCCGCCTGGGTGATCGCCGGCGCGCTGACCAAGGCGACCGTCGCCGTGCTGCTCCCGTTCATGCTGCTCTCGCGCCGGCGACTGGCGCCGCTGCTCGGCGCGCTCGCAGCACTCGCCGTCGGCGCGCTGATCGGCTACGCGGCGTTCGGAATCCACGGGATCGACGTGATCTCGGCGCTGAACCGCGACGCGGCGCTCGTCTCCACCGACAGCTTCGCCAACGAGATCGCACACCTGTTCGGCAAGCCGGGCGTGTTCCCCGTCGACCACGACCTGCTCAAGGCGGCGCTCGTGCTGATCGTGTTGCACCTGCTGTGGCGCACGTGGCGCGGCTATGACTGGGTCGCCGCCTCAGGCTGGGCGCTGCTGGCGATCTCCGTCACGAGCACCTGGCTGCTCGCCTGGTACATCCTCTGGCCGCTGCCGCTCGCGGTCATCACGCGCGACCGGCGCCTGCTCGTCGCGACGCTCGCCGTGCAGGCGCTATTCATCATCCACCAGACCTCGCCGCTGTTCGCGCCGGTGCAATGATCGATAAGGGAGCGGCCGAGATGAGCTGGGCGCCGCCATGGCTGCGCCCTCGCGCCGTCGAGCTGAAGGGCTCGGGCGATCTGCGGCTCGTCGAGACCACGGCGCTGTTGCTCGTCGCAGTTGTGCTGGCGGTTGCGACGGTCAACGACGTCGCCCGCCAGAGCGCCGTCAACCATCGCCTCGTCGCCGACCTGCGCACGTGGCGTCACTACACCCGCCACGACTACCACAACATCTCGATCGACCAGGAAACGCTCGGGGCTGGCAGTCAGCGCGAGGTGCTGTGCGCCAACACCAGCCCCGGCCCGCCGAAGGGCAGGACGCAGGTTTGCCTGGCGATCTGGGGAGCGGTGGTCAAAGGGATGCGCACGGTCCACGGCGGCTGGTATCTGCCGGCGCATGCCGAAGACCTCCCCGCGCATCGATACGGCTGCTTCGGGCCGGCCGGGCAGGGACGATGTCCGCGATGAGGCTTCTTCGGCTGCCTGCGTGGTGGCCGTTGGCTGCGCTGACGCTGCTGGCCGGCGCGCTGCGTCTGTCGACGCTCGATCTGCAGAGCTTCTGGTACGACGAGGCGTTCACCCCGGTCCACGTCCTTCACCCCAGCCTGTGGGCGACCCTGCGCGCGCTCGTGCACAGCGAGAACACGCCGCCGCTGTGGTACTTGCTCGCGTGGGCCGACTCGCGCGTGCTCGGCACGGGCGAGGTCGCGCTGCGCCTGCCATCCGCGCTCGCGGGGATCGCGACGGTGCCCGTCGCGTGGGCGATCGGCGCCGAGTTCGACCGTCCGTCCGCCCGGCGCGCGGCCTGCGCCTGCGCCGCCCTGGTCGCCGTCAACCCGCTGTTCGTGTGGTACTCGCAGGAGGCGCGCGCGTACGCGCTGTTCGTGCTGATGGGAGCGCTGGCGATGCTGTGTTTCCTGCGCGCGCTCTCGCAGCCCACGCCCCGGCGCATCGCCGCGTTCGCGCTCAGCGGCGCGCTGGCGATGCTCACGCACTACTTCGCCGTCTTCCTGCTGATCCCGATGGCGCTGTGGCTGGCATATGAGCGGCGCACGCGACGCGCGGCGCTGCCCGCCATCGGCGCGCTCGCGATCGTCGGGGTCGCGCTGGTGCCGCTGATCTCCGCCCAGGGCGGGCACGGGACCCAGTGGATCGGGCGTTGGCCGCTCTCCGAACGGCTTCAGGCAATCCCCCAGTACTACCTCACCGGCTACTCCGGCGCCCCGCTCGGGCACGGCATCGAGCTGCTGGTCGCGCTGCCGATCCTCGCCGGCCTCGCGCTCGGGCTGGCGCGAATGACCGAACCGGCGCCAGGGGCGCGCTCGGCCCGGTCAGCCGGTGGGGGCGGCGTCTCCGGCGTCTGCGCGCCGGCGCCGCGCGGCGATCGCCAACAGCGTTTGCTGGCGATCGCGCTCGCGATCGCCGCATGTGGGGTCCTGATCCCAATCGTGCTCGTCGCACTCGGCGCCGACTACCTTGCGCCGCGCAATCTCGTCGCGGCGATGATCCCAGTGACCGCCGCGATCGCGGTCGTGATCGTCTGGCCGCGTGTCGGCGAGCGCGGCGAGCCCCTCGTCGCGCTCGCGCTGCTCATCGCCACCGCGCTGGCGTTCCTGGCGATCACACTCGACGTCGACCTCAGCCCGCGCCTGCAGCGCGGCAACTGGCGGGATCTCGCGCGGGCGCTCGTCCGCGGCGCCCCCGGTCGAGACACCGCGATCACGACCGTCGAGCTCGGCTCGACCCCGCTCGAGTACTACCTGCGCGGCCTGCGTGGGCTGCACGCGGGCCGCGCCGTGCTCGTCAGCGAGATCGACGAGACCGGTTACGCGCCCGTGCGTGCCTCAGCGCAGCGGCCGCCCGCGCCCGGCTTTCGCCTCTCGGCGCTTCTGGACGTCGATGGGCTGATCGCCTACCGCTTCGTCTCGCCCGTGCCACGAATCGTCACCGAGGCGACGCTGCGCCGCCACGTGATCACCCGGGCCAGCCCGGAGGTGCTCGTACCCGCGGGGGCACACGTATCGCTAGTGAGGCACGATTCTCTGCACGGGTAACCATTGTGCGTGCAATCAGGTACTGACAGTGGGAAGCAGCCGCGCTTGCCGTCCCTACACGAAAAGATTTAGGTTTCCCACATGCCGCAGTTGAAATTGGAGGCTCGCAGCGAGGCGCAGGTGGCGCTCGAGCTCGCCCGCGAGCGGCTGCTCTCGCTTCAGGAGCACGGTGGCTGGTGGCGGGGGGAGCTGCAGACGAACGTGACGATGGACGCGGAGGACATGCTGCTGCGCGAGTTCCTGGGGATCCGCCGCGCCGACCAGACCGAGCGCTCGGCCGCGTGGATTCGCTCTCAGCAGCGTGCCGACGGCACGTGGGCGAACTTCCACGGCGGCCCCGGCGAGCTGTCGACGACGATCGAGGCCTACTGGGGGCTGCGGCTCGCCGGCGACCCGCTCGAGGCCGAGCACATGCGCGCGGCGGCCGAGTTCATCCGCGAGCAGGGTGGCCTGCAGGCGGCGCGCGTGTTCACGCACGTGTGGCTCGCGCTGTTCGGCCTGTGGTCATGGGAGCAGGTGCCCGCGCTGCCGCCGGAGGTGATCCTGCTCCCGCCCGCTGTCCCGCTGAACGTCTATGACTTCGCCTGCTGGGCGCGCCAGACGATCGTCGCGCTGTCGATCGTCAAAGCCCACCGTCCTGTGCGCGCGCTGCCCTTCCGCCTGGATGAGCTGAGCGCGAGCGGGCCGATCCACGCTGACGCGCCCACGCGTTCGCGAAGCGCGGGCTCCGCTCGCGCCAGCTGGCTCGGGCGCCTGGACAGGCTGCTGCGTGCCTACGAACACCGGCCGCTGGCGCCGCTGCGGAGGTTCGCGCTCGCGAGAGCCGAGCGCTGGATCGTGCGTCGCCAGGAGGCCGACGGGTCATGGGGCGGCATCCAGCCACCATGGGTCTACTCGCTGATGGCGCTTAACCTCGCCGGCTATCCGCTCGAGCACCCCGTCATGCGACGCGGCCTGGAAGGACTCGACCGGTTCATGGTCGAGGACCACGACGACGCCCGCGGCGTCGGCGCTCCGGCCGGAGACAGCAGGCGCCTGGAAGCGTGTCAGTCGCCCGTGTGGGACACCGCGCTCGCGATGGTCGCGCTCAGCGACGCCGGCCTGCCGGGTGACCATCCGGCGATGCTCAGCGGCGCGCAGTGGTTGCTCGGCGAGGAGGTCGTCCAGCAGGGCGACTGGTCGGTCAAGCGGCCACAGCTGGCTCCCGGGGGCTGGGCGTTCGAGTTCGCGAACGTCAACTACCCGGACGTTGACGACACCGCCGAGGTGGTGCTCGCGCTGTGCCGTCTCACCGTCGGGGTGCCACTTGCCGCGCGCGTGCAGGGCGCGATCGACCGTGCGCTGCGTTGGGCGCAGGGGATGCAGAGCGCCGGCGGCGGCTGGGGCGCGTTCGACGCCGAGAACACGCGCGCGCTCGTGCGCGAGCTGCCGTTTCTGGACTTCGGCGAGGTGCTCGACGAGCCGAGTGCCGACGTCACCGCGCACACGATCGAGATGCTCGGCGTGCTCGGGCTGGGAGAAACGGAGCCCGCGCGGCGCGGCGTGCGCTGGCTGATCGACCAGCAGGAGGACGACGGCTCGTGGTTCGGGCGCTGGGGTGTCAACCACGTCTACGGCACCGGCGCGGCCGTACCCGGCCTGATCGCCGCCGGCGTGCACCGCTCGCACGCGTGCATCCGACGCGCTGTCGATTGGCTCGAGCGCCACCAGAACGAAGACGGCGGCTGGGGCGAGGATCCGCGCTCCTACGATGACCCCAAGTGGATCGGACGCGGCCCCAGCACCGCCTCGCAGACGGCGTGGGCGCTGCTCGCGCTGCATGCCGCCGGGGAGCGCTCGCAGGCGCTCGCGCGCGGCGTCGACTGGCTGGTGTCCACGCAGCGCGAGGACGGCGGCTGGGACGAGCCCCAGTACACCGGCACGGGCTTCCCGTGCGACTACTACATCAACTACCACCTCTACCGGCTCACGTTCCCTGTCATGGCCCTCGGCCGCTGTCTGGCCCTCGACGCCCAGCAGCACGACGCCTCCCGCAACGGCAGCCAGCCACGGGAGTGACGCTGACCGCCGACGCGCCCCTGTACGCCCCCGCCGCGGAGGCGGTGATGGCGCGTGCGGGGAGCGAGAACTTCCCCGTCGCGAGCCGCGTGCTGCCGCGTCGCGTGCGCCGCCACCTGCTCGCCGTGTACGGGTTCGCGCGCCTGGTGGACGAGCTGGGCGACGCTGGCGCGCACGGCGACGGTGGCGTCGAGGGGCGCCTGGCCGCGCTCGACTGGCTGACGGGCGAGCTCGAGCGGGCATTTCGCGGCGAAGCCCGCCACCCGCTGCTCGTGCGCCTCGGCGCGACCGTGCACGAGTGCGGGCTCGCGCGCGAGCCGTTCGCGCGTCTGATCGAAGCGAACCGAGTGGACCAGCGCGTCAACCGCTATCAGACCTGGGAGCAGCTGCGGGGCTACTGTGCACTGTCGGCCGATCCCGTCGGCGAGCTTGTGCTCGCGATCCTCGGCCTCGCGACCCCCGCGCGCATCGCCCTTTCCGACTCGATCTGCACCGCCCTGCAGCTCACCGAGCATTGCCAGGACGTCGCCGAGGACTTCGCCCGTGGCCGCGTGTACCTGCCGAGCGAGGACCTCGCGCGTTTCGGCTGCCCGGAGACGGACCTCGCGGGCGCGCACGCGAGCGATGCGCTGCGGGAGGTGCTCGCCTTCGAGGTCGCGCGCGCACGGGCGCTGCTGGACGACGGTGCGCCGCTGATCGCGCAGCTGAACGGTCGGCCCAAGCTCGCTATCGCCGCGTTCCTCGCCGGCGGACGCGCCGCGCTCGGCGCGATCGAGCGCGCTCGCTATGACGTGCTCGCCGACACGCCGCGAGCCGGGCACTGGAGGCGCGCGCTTGCCCTGGCGGCGACGCTGCGCGCCAGCACCAGCACGACCCGCGCGCCGGCGAGCCGGGAGGGGACACCGTGAGCCAATCCGTGGAGCAGTGAGCGCGACCGTGGACGTCGCCGCGGCCTACCGGCACTGCGAAGCGGTGACGCGCACGCGGGCGGGCAACTTCTTCTACGGCATCTGCCTGCTGCCAGCGCAGCGCCGGCGCGCGATGTGCGCCGTGTATGCGTTCGCGCGCCGCGTCGATGACATCGGCGACGGGACGCTCGCGCCGCCGGAGAAGCTGCGCCGCCTGGACAGCGAAGCCCGTGCGCTCAGCGCGCTCGCACCGAGCGCCGCTGCGCAGCGGGCGCATGCCGGTGTGCCCGATGGCCCTGCCACGAGCTACGGCGCCGCCACGCTCGGCGGCGAGGACCCCGTGATGGTGGCGCTCGCAGACGCACTGCGGTGGTTTCCGCTGCCGCTGGCGGCGCTCGACGAGCTAATCGAGGGGGTGCGCATGGACATCACCGGCGTCAGCTACGAGCGCTTCGAGGACCTCCACGTGTACTGCCGTCGCGTCGCCGGCGCGATCGGACGCCTGTGCCTGGCGATCTTCGGGCTGCGCGAGAACCCGGGCGTCGACGCCGCCCGCGCCGAGCAGCTCGCCGATGACCTGGGCGTCGCGCTGCAGCTGACGAACATCCTGCGCGACGTGCGCGAGGACGCGCTGGGCGCCCGCGTGTACCTGCCCGCCGAGGATCTGCGCCGCTTCGGCCTGATCGACGCCGATGAGGCCGCGCAAGCCGGCCAGCCAGCCGCCGGCGTGGCCCTCGCCGGGCTCACGCGGGCGCTCGCGAGCGCCGCCGATGGCGTGCCCGATGCTGCTCACGCGGAGCAGCTCGAGCAGCTGACGTCGCTCGTGCGCTTCGAGTGCGAGCGGGCACGGGAATGGTTCGCGCGCGGGCTGGTGCTCACGCGCATGCTCGACCGCCGCAGCGCCGCGTGCGTGCTCGCGATGGCCGGCATCTACCGGCGCCTGCTCGAGCGCATCGACGCGCACCCCGAGCAGGCGCTGCGCCGGCGCACCTCGCTGCCGGCGCACGAGAAGGGCTGGGTCGCGCTGCGAGGCATGCTCCCCCTCCGGGGACGATGCGGAGTTGGCGCGTGAGCAGCTCGCAGCGGGTCGTGGTGATCGGCGGCGGTCTCGCCGGCATCGCCTGCGCGCTCGACTGCGCGTCCGCGGGCGCGAGCGTGACGCTCGTCGAGGTCAGGCGCAGGTTGGGCGGCGCCGCATACAGCTTCGAGCGCGACGGCCTGCACATCGACAACGGCCAGCACGTGTTCCTGCGCTGCTGCGGCGCCTACCGCGCGCTGCTCGCCCGCCTGGGCAGCGAACAGCTGACGTCGGTGCAGCCGCGCCTTCAGATTCCCGTGCTCTGCCCAGATCGTGCCCCGGTTTTGCTGCAACGCGGATCGCTGCCCGCCCCGGCACATCTCGCCGGCGCGCTCGCACGCTATCCGCATCTGACGCTCGCCGAGCGCCTTGGTGCAGCACGGGCGGCGTTCGGACTGATGCGCCTCGATCCCGATGACCGGGCGCTCGACGCGAGCACGTTCGGCGCGTGGCTTGTCCGCCACGGGCAGGGCCCGCGGGCCGTGGGTGCGCTGTGGGACCTGATCGCGTTGCCGACGCTCAACCTGCCGGCTGCGCAGGCATCGCTCGCGCTCGCCGCATTCGTGTTTCGCACCGGGCTTCTGTCCTCGCGCGACGCCGGCGACATCGGCTTTCACCGGGCGACGCTCGGTGAGACGATCGACGCGCCGGCGCGGCGCGCTCTGCGCGACGCCGGCGTGCAGGTCAGGCTCGGCTGGCGTGCGCGGCGCCTGGAGCGCAGCGCGAACGGGATCGAGGTCCACGGTCAGCACGCAGACGGCCCCGACGGCCTCAGCGCGCGGGCGGCCGTAGTGGCCGTGCCGCACACCCGCGCGGCGAGCCTGCTCGAGCCGCTGCTGGGCGAGCCGGCGCGCCGGCTGAGCGAGCTCGGAAGCTCGCCGATCGTCAACCTGCACGTCGTCTATGACCGGCGCGTATGCGATGTGCCGTTCGCGGCGGGGGTGGGCACGCCGGTGCAGTATGTGTTCGACCGCACGAGCGCCGCCGGCGCGCCCGCCGGATGCCAGTATCTGGCTGTGTCGCTGTCCGCCGCCGAGCGTGAGATGGCAATGAGCGTGGATGCCCTGCGCGAGCGCTACCTGCCCGCGCTGCGGGCGCTGTTCCCGCGCGCCCGCGAGGCCAAGGTCGAGCGCTTCCTGGTCACGCGCGAGCACGCCGCCACCTTCCGCGCCGCCCCCGGCGTGGCCGCGCTGCGACCGGTGAGCGTGAGCGCCATTCCTGGACTCGCGCTCGCGGGCGCCTGGACGGCGACCGGCTGGCCGGCGACGCTTGAGGGCGCCGTCCTCAGCGGCCACGCGGCGGCCGCCAGCGTCCTGGGGGATCTTGGCTTGGACACGGCGTCAGTGGGCGGTGCGGCGCTCAGCGTGGATAGCGCCTCCGGCAACGGCGCGCGCGCCGGCTTCACGGGAGCGCTCGCGCGATGAGCAGCGTGAAGGGCACCGCGGATGGCGGGGGGCGGGCAGGCGAGCTGCTGGTGGCTGCGCCGATGCGCATCGAGGCGGTGCTGATCTCCTCGGCGACCAAGCGGGCGATTGTGCGCAAGACAGGCATGGGGCCGGGGCGCTCGAAGGCGGCCGCGGGCGAGCTCGCCGGCGCGGCGGCGAGCGCGATGCTCGTGCTCGGCTTCTGCGGCGGCCTGGACGCGAGCTCGGTGCCCGGTGAAGTGATCGTCGCCGAAGAGGTGTACGCGGCCGGCGACGAAGGTCACGCCGAGGAGCGCATACGCTGCGATCTGGCCGACCAGCTCGTCCCGCGCCTGACCGGCCTCGGGTTGAAGGTGCGCACCGGCAGCGTCGTATGCGTTTCGCGCCTGGCACTGGGGGAGCGCCGCGCGCAGCTGCACGCTGGCGGCGCGATCGCCGTGGACATGGAGTCGGTGTGGCTCGCCGCCGGCGCGGGCGGGCGGCCGTTCGGCGTCGTACGGGTCGTGCTGGACAGCCCCGAACACGAGCTGCTGCGGTTGGGCGCCGCCGCCGGGGCGCTGCGGGCCGCGCTCGCGCTGCGCCGCGTGGCGGGCGCGCTTCACGAGTGGGCGCCCGCGCTCTAAGGTTGGCCCATGTCCGTCCGCTTCAAACAGAGCACGCGCATGGGCTGGTATCTGATGCGCCAGCGGCTGGCCAAACGCGACAAGTTCCCCTTGATCGTGGAGCTCGAGCCGCTGTTCCAGTGCAACCTCGCGTGCTCGGGCTGCGGCAAGATCCAGCACCCCGAGCACGAGCTGCGCAGGCGCATGCCGGTCGCACAGGCGGTCGGCGCGATTGAGGAGAGCGGCGCGCCGATGGTCTCGATCGCCGGCGGCGAGCCGCTGATCCACCCCGAGATCCATGTGATCGCGGCGGAACTGATCAAGCGCAAGCGCTTCGTCTATCTGTGCACGAACGCGCTGCTGCTCGAGCAGAAGCTCGCGAACTTCAAGCCCAGCCCGTACTTCGCGTGGGCGATCCACATGGACGGCCTGCGCGAGCGCCACGACGCCTCGGTCGAGCGCGAGGGCGTGTTCGACAAGGCGGTCGCCGCGATCCGCGCCGCCAAGGCCGCGGGCTTTCGCGTCACCACCAACACGACCTTCTTCACGCACGACACGTCCAAGACGGTGCGCGACGTGCTCGACTTCCTCAATGACGAGCTGCAGGTCGACGAGATGATGATCTCGCCCGCCTACGCGTACGAGAAAGCCCCCGACCAGGAACATTTCCTCGGCGTGGCGCAGACGCGCAAGCTCTTCAGCGAGGCGTTCGCCGGCGGAAGGCGCAAGCGCTGGCGGCTGAACCACAGCCCGCTGTTCCTCGACTTCCTCGAAGGCAAGGCCGACTTCGACTGCACCGCCTGGGGCATCCCCAGCTACTCGCTGTTCGGCTGGCAGCGCCCCTGCTATCTGATGTCAGACGGCTACACCCAGACCTACAAAGAGCTGATCGAGACGACCGACTGGAGCAAGTACGGTCGCGGCAAGGACCCGCGCTGCGAGAACTGCATGGCCCACTGCGGTTACGAGCCGACCGCGGTGCTGCAGACGACGCGCTCGCTGCGCCAGTCACTGCGCGCGCTCGCCGGCTGAAAAGAGACCCTGAGGGCCTGCGTCCCCGGGCTGTCGGGTCGTGCACTACGGTGCGCTCAGATCTTCTCGTCGCGGGCCTCGATCGTGGTCTCACCCTCGACGGTGCTCGCGCTCGTGCGGATGTCCTGCCAGGACAGTCCCTCCTTGAGCAGCGCGGGGACGCCCAGCGCGAGCGCGGTCACCACCTCGACCGCCTGCAGGATAATGCCGTACGCGATGCCCTGGCCGGCCCCGACGCCGTAGGCGGCGAGCACCACCAGGCAAGCGGCCTGGAAGACGCCGACGTTGGACGGGGTCGCGGGCAGCACCGCTGAGAGGTTGACGGCGAGCAGGATCGCCGCGGCCGCCACGAGCCCGCCGTGCGACTGTAGCCCGAGTGCGAGCAGCACCATGTAGCACGCGAGCCACTGCAGCGCCCACGCCGCCAGCTGGAAGGAGATCGCCGTGAACCCGTAGCGCGGGCGCGCGAACACCACCAGGCCGCGGCGCGCGAGATGCAGCAGGCGCGTGACCGCGTCCGCCGCGCGCGCGAGGCGGGGCGAGCGCGCGTTGCGTCCCCGCACCAGCAGACGCGGTCCGACCAGCACCAGCACGCATCCCAGCAGCGGCACGATCAGCGCCCCGGCGATGCCGCCGACGTGTCCGTGCAGCAGCGGCACGCTGGTGAACGTGATCGCCAGCAGGATGCCCAGCGCGAGCAGGTTGATAAGCGTCTGCGAGAACACCGTTCCCGCGACCACCGGCACGAGGCGGCTCGTGCGCCCCTCGAACCTGCGCGAGAGCACCAACACTCGTGTGGGCTCCCCGAGTCTTCCCGGGAACACAGCCGAGCCCATCACCCCGATCATCGTCGCTCGCATCACCGGCGCCCATTGGACCTGCACGTTGGGCAGCGCGGCGCGCAGTGTCTCATGCCAGGAGATCGAGCGCAGCACCAGCGAGAACGCCATCAGCGCGAGCGCGAGCGCGATCCAGCCGGGGGTCGCGGTGATCAGGGCGTGACCGACGCGCGGGAGGTCGAGTTGAGCGAGCGCGAACGCGAGCAGCCCGCCGAGCGCCAGCACCGCAAGCACGATCGCCCAGCGCTTGCGCAGGCGCCCGCGCGATCGCAGGCGAAGGTTCTCCGGAGCGCCCATTTTCCGGGGTCTATCAGGTCCGCCAGCTATTCTCGGCCGCGCAGCGATGAGGCCCGCTCCATAACTGCGGCTCACCGGGCCGCTGATGGCTTCTACGTCACCGTCACTCGAGCGTCAGTGAGGGCGTGTTGTGGAACGCGAAGCCAACACTAAGAGCAGGCCTGAATGGGCCTGCTGGCGCGCGCCTTCGCGCAGGCTCGCGGCCCCCGACCTGGACCGTCAGGAGCTGGCCGCGATCTTCGCGGGCGGATGCGTTGGGGCGCTCGCGCGTGCCGCGCTCGCGCAAAGCCTGCTCACGCGGTCCGACGAGTGGCCTTGGGCGACGTTCGCGGTCAACCTGCTGGGCGCGGCGCTGCTCGGCTTCTTCGTCACGCGCCTGCAGGAGCGCCTGCCGCCGTCGCTGTACCGGCGTGCGTTCCTCGCCACGGGCGTGTGCGGCGCGCTGACGACGTTCTCGACCGTGATGGTCGAGCTGGTGGCGATGCTCGAACGCGGGCACGTGGTGCTCGCGAGCGTTTACGCGTGCGCGAGCCTCGTGGGCGGCTTCGTGGCGATCTTCCTGTCCACCAAGCTCGTGCGGCGTGCGAGGCTCACCGCGTGAGCTTTCTCGCGCTGTGGCTCGGCGTCGCCGTGCTCGGCGGCCTGGGTGCGGTCGCGCGCTTCGCGCTCGACGCGCTCGTGTCGGCCAACGCCAGCGCGCGCTTTCCGCTGGGAACGCTGCTCGCCAACCTCTCCGGTGCGCTCGTGCTCGGCGTGCTCGTCGGCCTTGCGCCGAGCGGCGACGCCTACCTGCTAGCCGGAACCGCGGTGATCGGTTCCTACACGACCTTCTCGACGTGGATGCTCGAGTCTCATCGCCTCGCCGAGGACGGCCGGCACTGGCTGCTGGTGGCGAACGTCACGCTGAGCCTGGCGCTCGGCGTCGGCGCGGCGGCAATCGGGCGGCTGCTCGGGGGCGGCTGATGATCGCGGACGGCCTGCGGCTGACCGCGTACCTCGGTGAGCGCGACCGCGCCGAGGGGCGGCTGCTCGCTGATGTGCTGCTCGATCTGTACGCGCAGCATGGCATCGCGACGAGTGTGCTGCTGCGCGGGATCGAAGGGTTCGGCATTAAGCACCGGCTCGTGACCGAGCGTCTGTTGACGCTGTCCGAAGATCTGCCGCTGCTGGCGCTCGCCGTGGATACGCCGGAGCGCATCGAGCGGGTCCTGCCGCATGCGCGCGCGCTTCACCGCCACGGGGTGATCACGCTCGAGCGCGCGCGCCTGCTGAGCACGCCGGAGCACGGCGCGCGGGTGGCGCGCGATGCCGATGCGGGGCTTGTGCCGGACTCACACGCGGTCAAGCTGACGGTCTACACCGGACGCCAGGAGCGGGTGGCATCCCGACCTGCGCATCTGGCGGTGGTCGACTGCCTGCACGGGCACGGGGTTGCCGGTGCGAGCGTGCTTCTGGGGCTCGACGGGACCGTGCACGGCGCGCGCCAGCGGGCGCGTTTCTTCGCGCGCAACGCGCAGGTGCCTGTGATGATCGAGAGTGTCGGCGAGAGCACGACCATCGAGCGTGCGCTCGGCGACATCGCGAGGATGTGGAGCGAGCCGCCGAGTTCGAGTGAGCCGCCGATGACGCTCGAGCGCGTGTTGGTGTGCAAGCGCGACGGCGCGCTGCTGGCCGAGCCGCTGCAGCCGCCGGCCACGGACCCGTCGGGGCTGGCCTACTGGCAGAAGCTGGTGGTCTACACGAGCGAGAGCGCCCGCCACGAAAACCAGCCGCTGCACAGCGCTCTGATTCGCCGCCTGCGCCGGGAGGGTGCCGCCGGCGCGACCGCGCTGCGTGGCCAGTGGGGCTATCACGGCGATCACCGGCCCCACGGTGAAGCGTTCTGGTCGATCCGCCGGCGCGTGCCGGTGCTGACGGTGCTGCTCGACACGCCCGCCAACATGCGCCGCTGGTTTGCAATCGTCGATGAGATGACGAGCGAGGGCGGCCTGGTCACCAGCGAGCTCGTGCCCGCCCTGCGCGCGGTCGGGCCGGGCGTGGAGCACGGGGGGCTCGAGCTCGCCGCACGGCATGGGGGCGGGTTCGGCTGAGCACCACCGACGCTAGCCGCGCCGGCGCAGCCGCCACACCAGGTAGGCCACGATCAGCGCGTTGACCACCACCGCGCCGAACTTCAGCAGGGAGGCGCTTTTTGTGAGCTCCCAGATCTCGGGGACGAACAGCAGCGAGGTTGCCAGCACGGTCAGCCACTCTCCCCAGCGGCGTTGGCGGAACAGGCCGTATGCCTCGAGGCCCTCGAGCGTGCCGTACGCGAGCGCGGCCACGCCGAACACGACGTCTTCGTGGGCGTGGATCTTCTTGATCTTGTCGATGATCCGCTGAATCCAGTTGTCTTTGGGGTTCAAGCCCATGTGCTGCGCCAGCCGCGAGATTTCGCTCGCCCAGTTCGCGTGCGGGTGGGTCACCAGCACGACGCCGACCGCGAGCAGGACGACCGCCCGCAGCCCGCGCTCGGCGGCGATCCACGGCAGCAGGCGATCGCGGCGCTCGGACGTGACTTTCACTAGGTGCATCGACACAGCTTCGCCGTTGGCGCGGCGGGCTGCGTGCCGGCCGCTCGCCAGCCGATCGCGGGGAGCGTGCCCGCGCCGTGAGATTCACTACGCCGCGCCCGCGGCTGGGAAGTCCGGCGCCCACTCCTCCGGCTGGACACGCACTCCGTTGCAGATGTAGGCGATCAGGTGGTAGAAGCCGGCGGCTACGATCAGCTCGAGCAGCTGGGCGTCGTCAAAGCACGCGGCCAGCTCTCGCCAAAGCTCGTCGGAGATCGTGCTCGTCTCGTGCAGCTCGTCGGCGAGGCGAAAGACGAGGCCCTCATCTGGCTCCCAGCAATCGTCGCTCCACGCTCCGTGCACGGTGGAGCGCAGCTGCTCCTCGCCGAAGCCCAGCGGCGTGCCGAACGCAACCGCGTGCACGCCCCACTCATAGCCGGCGCCCGTCAGCGCGCACGTGCGGTGGATCATCACCTCGCGCAGTCGCGGCGCGAGCTTCGCGCCGGCACCGAGGATGCCCGCGCCGAGTGAGCGCATGCGGCTCGAGAGGCGCTCGTGCACGACCAGCGTGCGGAACAGAAGCAGCGGCTCGAGCGCGCTGTCAGGGGGCATCCACTTGCGCAGCGCGGCCTCGATGTCGGGTGGATATGGCGGCTGCAGCGGAGAGATGCGCGGGGTCTGGCGGGGCATCGGCGTTACACTCCCTTCCGTATTGCTTCTAATTTCGCAGCGGAGGAAAAAAAAGTTATCATCATCGCTTCGATTTGCGAAGCGCCAGACGCTGACTCTGACAAGTCGATGACCCCGAGATGACGCGCAAGCTCGACCCCGAGGCGATCACCCCGAGGCCCGGCCGCGCGGTGCGCGGCTCGCCCAGCGGCCGGCCGATCATGGCGCTGCTCGACCTGCTGGGGCGGCGCTGGACGCTGCGCGTGGTGTGGGAGCTGCGCGAGGGCTCGCTGGCGTTTCGTGTGCTTCAGGAGCGCTGTGCGGGCATGTCCTCGAGCGTGCTCAACCAGCGGCTGCACGAGCTGCGCGCGGCAGAGATCGTCGAGTTGGGGGACGATGGATACTGCCTCACCGACGAGGGCCGGCGGTTGCTCGAGGTGTTCGCGCCGCTGAACGCGTGGGCGGAGCGCTGGGCGGCGCGGACGCCGCACGGCTGACCCGGTTACGGGCCTGGGCTGGAGCCAGACCCCGCTGCGGGTCCCAGCTCGAGCAGCACGGTCACCGGCCCGTCGTTGATCAGCTCGACCTCCATGTGCGCGCCGAAGACGCCGCGCTGCGCACCCGTGCGCTCGCAGAAGCGCTCGTACAGCGGCTGCGCCTGCGCTGACGGGGCGGCCGCGACGAAGCTCGGCCGGTTGCCCCGCCGTGTGTCCCCGTAGAGCGTGAACTGGCTCACGCACAGGATCTCGCGGCTGCCCAGCGGCTCGTTCATGTGACCGTTACCGTCGGCGAACACGCGCAGCGCGAGCACCTTCTCGGCCAGGCGCTCGGCGGTCGCGTGATCGTCCTCGCGGGCGATGCCGAGCAGCACGAGCAGGCCGGGCCCGATCGCGGCGATCGCGCGGTCGTCCACCCGCACGGCGGCGCGGCTGACCCTCTGTACGAGCGCGCGCATCAGGCGGTCGAGTATGGCACTCGTGCGCGCTTGCGCGCGGGGCTAGTCGTCGAGTTTTGGCCGCCGGGACTCCAGTTCTGTCAATGACCATTCGAAGCGGTTGCGTGCGCGTAAGTGGCAAACACCTTCGCCTGGGCGAGCGGCTGGGGCTGACGCGGCAGGTGGCGCTCTTGAGCCTCGTCCCGATGGTCGTGTTCGGCTTCGTGCTCGCGCGCGTGCTGCAGGCCCAGATCGTCTCGCGCGCGCTCGGCGCCCGGTGGTGGTCGACGGCGTCGCCTTGAACATCGAGGCGAGCATCGGCATCGCGGTGATGAGCGATCGCGCCGACAGCGCGGAGCTGCTGCTCCAACGCGCCGACACCGCGCTCGCCCGGGCGCGGTCGCGTGGGACGAAGGTGCACGTGCACTCCCCGCGCTGCTAGTACTTCGACGCGGAGGGCTTGATGCTGCTCGACCCCGACCTGCCCGCGCGGGTGAGCGAGCTGCTGGATCGCTATGAGATTCCCGCCGAGCGCCTGACGGCGGAGGTCACCGAGAGCGCGGCGCTGGTGGATCCCGAGCGGGCGGTGGCGGTGCTGGCGGCGCTGCGGTCGAAGGGCGTGGGTGTGTCGGTCGACGACTTCGGCACGGGCAACGCCTCGATCGAGTATCTCACGACGCTGCCGGCGAGCGAGCTGAAGATCGATCGCTCGTTCATCATCGACATGCTCACGGACGCGCGTGCGGAGGCGATCGTGCGCTCTACGATCGACCTTGCTCGCAACCTCGAGCTGACGGTCGTCGCGGAGGGCATCGAGACGCAGGAGGTGATGGACCACCTCGCCGCCCTTGGCGCCCAGACCGGGCAGGGGTATCTGATCTCGCGTCCGCTGCCCGCCGAGGAGCTGACCGAGCGGCTGGTCGCGGCGTTTGGCATCGCGGCTGAGGCGCAGGGCGCGTACGCGGGCGCTGCGCCGATGGCTCGCACGGCTTCTTGAGCTGGCATTCTGGCTCGGCCCGTTATGCAGCGTCCTCAGCGAGCGCTCAGCCGCCCACGCGAGCGCGACGCTCTGGGACGGGCTCGTCTAGCATTGCCAACCGGCGATGTCGATCACCTCGCTTCGCGCGCTATCGGGAGCACTCGTCGTGGCTGGCGCGTTGGCGGCCGGCGCGCTGCTTGTCGGCGGCGGTGGGGCGCACGCGAGCGAGGGCTGGTGGACGCTCCCGGCGGCGCCCACCTGGTACTGGCAGCTGCAGGGCAAGGTCAACAACAGCGAGCCGGTGGCGGTGTACGACATCGACGGGTTTGAAAACAGCGCCGGCGAGGTGGCGAGCCTGCACGCACAGGGCAAGCATGTGGTCTGCTACATCGACGTGGGCACGGCGGAGAACTTCCGCCCCGACTACTCGCAGTTCCCGGCCTCCGTGCTGGGAGACCCGAACGGCTGGCCGGGCGAGCGCTGGCTGGACGTCCGTCAGCTGTCGGTGCTCGAGCCGATCATGGCGGCGCGCTTTCAGATCTGCCGGGAAAAGGGCTTTGACGCGGTCGAGCCGGACAACATGGAAGGCTACGCCAACGAATCCGGCTTCCCGCTGACGGCGCGGGAGCAGCTGACCTACAACGAGTGGGTCGCCCAGGAGGTCCACTCGCTGGGCATGGCTGTGTTGCAGAAGAACGACGGCGAACAGACCGAGGAACTGGAGCCGTACTTCGACGGCGCGCTGAGCGAGCAGTGCAACCAGTTCCACGAATGCGCGGACTTCGAGCCCTACCTGGCGGCGGGCAAGCCTGTGCTGAACGCGGAGTACCGCCTGAAGACGACGAGGTTCTGCGCCGCCGACAAGGCGGCCGGGATCATGGGTGCGCGCTTCAATCTTGCGCTCAACGGCAAGCGCTTCGCGCCCTGCTTCTAGGCGCAAGCGATGCGCGGACGACGACGTGGAGACAAAGCGACGCGGTCCCGGGCCGTTTGAGGAACCTTTCCCGTCCGGCCCTAGGGCCTTCCGGTTCCGGTGGCGCGGCCTCACACCTCAGTGGCCTCGCTCTTTACGGCTCGGAAACCGCGTCTAGTGGCAACCTAAGTGCAGCGCGCGGCGATTGCAAGACCCTCGGGGCGAGCATTCCGCACCTTGCGAGGAAAACTCGCTGTCGGATGCCGTCGTGGGCGGGACGGCCCGTGAGGCGCTCCTGCGCCGGCGGGTGAGACGCTTGATGCCTGGGGGCGTGGGCGAAACCTGCACTCAAGCTGGGCGGTGCGGCATGTCGATGTCGAGGTGGTGGCAACCATCTCGACGCAAACGACAGAGACCTCCGCGGCGCCCGCGCGCCCGCAGGCGCCTGCGGGCGCGCTCGCCCCGTCGAGCCCGATGGCCACGGCCGCACGGGCGTTCGGCGACGACTACCCGCCGATAACCCGTCACTGGCTCGTGCGCGGTGCGGGGCTCGCGTACCTGGCCTCAGCGGCGATCTACCTGCCCTGGCT
>Ga0208565_1000824_pt1 | contig 20666 bp, 17 predicted proteins | sample Sb_taG_7_FD_187706 | JGI IMG/M metagenome (GOLD analysis project Ga0208565, IMG submission 187706) | Peat soil microbial communities from Weissenstadt, Germany - Sb_50d_2_FS metaG (SPAdes) (version 2) | ecosystem: Environmental > Terrestrial > Soil > Wetlands > Peat | place: Germany...
AGGCTACCAGGTGCTCGGCGACGGCGGCCCGATCTCGTTCCAGCCCAACGATCACGACATCAACATCAGCCAGAACGGCATCATCACCGTACGCGAGGGCGCCAGCACCACCGACTCGCAGCGCGGCAAGCTGCAGATCGTCGGCTTCGATCAACCGCAGCTCCTGCAGAAAGACGCCAGCTCCACCTTCATGGCGCCGAACGGCGTCAACGCCGGTCCGCCGCCGGCCGGCACCCGCGTCGTCCAGGGCGCGGTCGAGAAATCGAACGTCAATGCCGTCGCCGAGATGGCGCGCATGATCCAGATCACCCGCAGCTACAGCGACATCGCCGCCATCCTGCAGCAGCAGGGCGACCAGCGCCGCAACGCGCTGCAACAGCTGTCGCAGCAGCCGACCAGTTCCTAAGGTCCAGGAGAACGTAACATGCGTGCGCTCGATACCGCAGCGACCGGAATGGCGGCGATGGACCTCCAGGTCCAGGTCATCGCCGGCAACATCGCCAACATGAGCACGACCGGCTTCAAGAGCCAGCGTGCGGAGTTTCAGGACCTCATCTACGAGCACGTGCAGCGCATCGGCGCCCAGGCGTCCGACCAGGGCAACATCCTACCGGTCGGAATCGAGCTCGGCTCCGGCGTCAAGACCGTCGGCACGCCGCGGCTGATGACCCAAGGTACGCCGTCGCAGACCGGCAATACGCTCGATCTTGCGATCCAGGGCACCGGCTGGTTCAAGATCCTGATGCCCGACGGCACCTTCAGCTACACGCGTGATGGCTCGTTCCAGATGGATGCCCAGGGCCGCATCGTCACCGCGGGCGGCAACGTGGTTCAACCGACCATCACCGTGCCGCCGAACTCGAGCGGCCTCACCATCAACAACCAGGGCCAAGTCTCGGTGACGCTGCCCAACAGCACGACTTCGAGCATCCTCGGCCAGTTCACGCTCACGACCTTCACCAACGATGCCGGCCTGCAGGCCAACGGCAGCAACCTGTTCACCGCGACACCGGCGTCCGGCACGCCGCAGGATGGCCTGCCGGCGACGAACGGGTCCGGCACCCTGCTGCAGGGCAGCCTCGAACAATCCAACGTCCAGGCCGTGACCGAAATCTCAAACCTCATCGCCGCGCAGCGAGCTTACGAGATGAATTCCAAGGTCATCACCGCGGCCGACGAGATGCTGCAGACGACCTCGCAATTGATGCGTTGAGAAAGGTCATTGTCATGATCCGCACCCGCATCCTCACTTTCGGTTTGCTGCTTGCGCTGGCGTCACCGCTTGCCGATGCCGCCGCAGCACAGAGCGGACCACCGGCGCTGCGCTCGAGCGTCACCGTCACCGGCGACGTCGTGCGCATCGGCGACCTGATCGACAATGCCGGCGCGGTGGCCGATGTGCCGATCTTCCGCGCGCCCGACCTCGGCACCCGCGGCGCGGTGGCGACCGACCGCATCGTCGAGGCGATCCGTTCCCACCAACTCGTCGACATCGACACCCGCGGCTTGACCGAAGTCATCGTCACGCGCGCCAGCCGCACCATCACCGCGCAGGAAATTTCGGCGCGCGTCTCGCAGTCGCTGTCCGGCCATTTCGGCCTGGGCGAAGCGCGCAACGTCACGGTTTATTTCGACCGCGACGTCCGGGCCCTGCAAGTCGAGCCCGACGCGACCGACGATTTGCAAGTGCTCGGCCTCACCTATGACCCGCGCACGACGCGTTTCGACGTGACATTCGACCTGCCGTCGAGCGCGACGCTGCACCGGCAACCGGCGCGTTACACCGGCACCGCCATGGAAACGATCCCCGCCGTGACGGTGCAGCACCCGGTGGAACGCGGCGAGGTGCTCAAAGAATCCGATCTCGCCGTCGCGCGGCGGCCGAAGACGGAAGGCGGCGCCATCACCGACATGAGCGCCGTGGTCGGGCTCGCGGCACGGCAGCAGTTGCGCCCGGATCAGCCGTTGCACATGGCCGACCTGATGAAGCCCGAGATCGTGGCGCGCAACGACACCGTGACCATCGTCTATCAGGCGCCGGGGCTGGTGCTGACCTTGCGCGGCCAGGCGCAGCAAGCCGGCGCGCTCGGCGACACGATCGGCGTGCTCAATGCCGAATCCAAGCGCATCGTGCAGGGCGTGATTTCCGCGCCGGGCCGCGTCACCGTCGGCGCCGTGACCACCCGCGTCGTCGATAACGCGCCGAAGCTCGCGTCCGAGCCGAATGAAGGATCCGAGTGAGTAGAGCTTGAGTGAAAGGTAGTCCGATGTCGAAACGCGTTGTGCTGCTGCGTTGTGCGCTGCTGTCGACCGTGGCTGTGATCAACTCCGCCTGCTCGTCACTCGACCGCCTCAAGGCGATCGGCGAGCAGCCGCCGCTTTCGGCAATGGACAATCCGACCACCAAGCCGGGCTACAAGCCGGTGCAGATGCCGATGCCGACGCCGCAGCCGGCGACCTACAATCCCAATTCACTGTGGCGCAACGGCTCGCGCGCATTCTTCAAGGACCAGCGCGCCCATCAGGTCGGCGACATTTTGACCGTCAAGGTCAACATCAACGACACCGCGCAGTTCGAGAACGAGACCCAGCGCAGCCGCAGCACCACGGAAGATTCCGCCATCACCAATTTCATCGGCGCCAACACCATCACCAATCCGGCCAAGGCGGTGCTGCCGGGCGCGCTGCTGACCACCAACGGCGAGTCCTCGACCGACGGCAAGGGCTCCATCAACCGGCAGGAATCGTTGCTGACCAATATGGCCGCGGTGGTGACGCAAATGCTGCCGAACGGCAACCTGGTGATCGAGGGCAAGCAGGAGATCAGGGTGAACTACGAAATCCGCGAGCTCATCGTCGCCGGCGTGGTGCGCCCGGAAGACATCGACAGCGACAACACCATCGAACTGCCGAAGATCGCCGAGGCGCGCGTCGCTTATGGCGGCCGCGGCCAGATCACCGACTTCCAGCAGCCGCCTTACGGCCAACAGGTGATGGACGTGATCTTGCCGTTCTGACCTCCCCGCGGCTGAGGTCGAGCTAGCACGACCAAAGCCGCGATACGGCGCGGCCTCCGGCAGCTCCCCGCCGGAGGCCGCGAGTCTTTTTGGTGCCGTTCCGTCGTCCTTCGAGGGCCGCTACGCCGCCACTTCGGGATGACGGAAAGTGCACGCCAATTCACGCCGCAGCGTTTCGACCACGCTCGTCCAATCGCCGAATGCCGGCTGGCGAAACAGCCGCGCGGTCGGATACCACGGGCTGTCGTCGCGCTCGCGTAGCCAGCGGAAGTCGGCGCCGAACGGCAGCAACAGCAATAGCGGCTTGCCCATGGCGCCGGCGAGATGCGCGACCGCCGTGTCCGCTGAGATCACGGCGTCGAGCAACGAGACGACAGCCGCGGTATCGCCGAAATCGCGGAACCGATCGCCGATGTGAACGATGGCCGATTGGTCTTGAAGGAGGCCAGCGTCTTCGTCGCGCACTTCGTGCTGCAGGCTGACAAAGGTCACGTCCGGCGTACGCAGCAAGGGCAGCAATGTTTCAAGACGTAATGAGCGATTGCGGTCGTTGTCGTGCGAGCGTTCGCCGGACCATGCCAGGCCGATCAGCGGGCCGCGGCGCGGCAGGCGCTCACGCCACAGCGCGACGTCTTGATCCGCCGGCGCGATGTAGGGGATTTGCGCCGGGATCGTCGCCAACTCCGTGGCAAATGCCAGCGGCAGGCTCAGCAGCGGACAATGACAATCGAACGGCGGCAAAGATTTGCCGCGCGCGATCACCGCGGCGACCCCCGGCAGCGGCGCCAACAGCCGTGCAAGCTCAGGCTGCACTTCGAGAACGACGTTGGCGCCGCGGCTGGCGAAGAGCGGTGCATAGCGCACGAACTGAAGCGTGTCGCCAAAACCCTGCTCGGCATGCAGCAGAATGGTCTTGCCGTCGAGCGACGACTCGCCAAGCCAAAGCGGCGCGGTGAAATTGCGCCGATGCGACGCCAGAAAGCCGACGCCCCAGCGCGCTTCGTAACCGCTCCAGCCGGAAAAATCGCCCAGCGTCAATCGGGCGACGCCCTCGACGAATCTGGCCTGGGCGAAATCCGGCCGGCTGACCAGGGCGCGGCGCGCGCTCATCACCGCTTCCTGCGGGCGATCGAGCCGGCGCAGCGCGGCGGCGCGGTTGGTGAGAAGCTGGGCGTTATCGGGCGCGAGCGCCAATGCCTTGTCGTAGCTGGCAAGCGCGTCCACGGGACGATTGAGCTTGATCAGCGCGTTGCCGCGGTTGCCGAGCGCTTCGAGATGATCGGGATCAGCCGCGAACACGCGCTCGAATTCCTCCAGCGCCTCGCGCGGCCGGCCAAGCTCGAGCAGCGCCACGCCGCGCCGGTTGAGAAGCTCGGCGTCGCCCGGCGCAAGGCGCAGGCCTTCGTCGTAGCTCTTGAGTGCCCGCTCGAATTGCTTGAGCGCGTGAAAGACGAGGCCGAGACTGGAAAATCCATCGGCGCGTTCGAGATCGGCCTTGAGCGCCGCCTGGATCAGCGCCAGCGCCGCGTCCAAGCGCCCACGCCGATAATTGATGAGGCCGAGACCGTGCAGCGCGTCGAAATTATCGGGCTGAATATGCAGGACCGCGGTGTAAAGCCGCTCCGCCTTGTCGAATTCGCCGTGCTCGTGCGCGCGCAATGCGCGGCGCAACGTCCGGTTCTGCTGCACGCCCTGTCACCCGCCGGTCGGTGGTTAACGACCGGTAAGCGAACATGATGAACAAAGGATTAAGGAGCGCGCCGGCCGCCTAGTCGTCGCGGTAGACGCGCTCGCGGCGCTCATGGCGCTCCTGGGCCTCGATCGACAGCGTCGCGATCGGCCGCGCTTCGAGCCGCTTGATCGAGATCGGCTCGCCGGTCTCCTCGCAATAGCCGTAGGTGCCGTCTTCGATGCGCTGTAGCGCCGCGTCGATCTTGGAGATCAGCTTGCGCTGCCGGTCGCGGGCGCGCAGCTCGATGGCCCGGTCGGTTTCCGAGGAGGCGCGGTCGGCGAGGTCGGGATGATTCTGGCTCTCATCCTGGAGATGCTGCAGCGTCTCCTTGGCTTCCTTGAGAATGTCCTCACGCCAGTCGAGCAGTTTTAGGCGGAAATACTCCCGCTGGCGCTCGTTCATGAAGGGCTCTTTGTCGGTGGGCCGGTACAGCCGCTCCATCGGCAGCACGCTCTTACCGTTCCTACCGTTCTTGTCGTCGGCTTTGCCGTTTTTGCTTTTGAGCAACTGCATTTCCCTACTCCGCACACTCGACTGGTGCGAGATCCTCCCCGCGAGGCTGGCCTATATATCGATGCTGCGTGACAGAGACAATAATGATGATGATGTCGCGGCAGCGCGCTGCGGCGGCGCCCGGAGAGCGGCGTACTGCCCTGCCCTTATTCCTATTTATTCAATTATTTCAATGTTTTGTGATCAGCTCATGCCGGCTTTGGCGAGTTCGACCGCAACGCGGAGGTCGATCTCGGCCAGCACCGAATCGAGCTTTTCGTCGCCGGAACCGTCCTTGAAATCGGTTGCCAGGGATTTCAGCCGCAACAGCGTGCCCTGATCCAGCGTCCCAGCCAGTAAGCCGAGCTTGAGCTCGTCGAGGGCGTCGAGCGCGCGGCGGCCATGCTTGACCGCGCGCCGGCGCCGTTCCACCGGCTCCTCGATTCCCTGCAATGCGATAAGCGCGTCGATGCCGCCGAGCGTCCGCAACGCCACCGCCGCGCTTTGCGCCTGTGGCGGCTCGGAATCCGATAAGGCGAAGGTGCCGCTCGCGCTGCGCCGCGCCGGGGCTGGTGCCGTCGCAACCGCGGTACCGTTGGGTCCATAGACGCGCATGATAGAGAAGGTGTGCCCTTATGGTTAATGGCCGGTAAAAGCCCGGCAAAACTTGCCGAAGCCGGCAAGGGCTGCTCGCCGGACCGCGTTGGCACGCCGACGGCTCGAACAAAACATCGTTTCATTTCAATGGTTTACCGCCGCGAGCGGCGTGGCACGCAATTGGCATTGTTACTGGCGTCCGACCTCTTGGGGAGCAGGAGATGACTAGGACGCTTAGAGCCACGCTGACCGCGTTGGCTGTCCTCGGCTGTGCCGTTTCGACGGCGGCAGCGATGTCGCGCATCAAGGATCTAGCCAGCATCGAGGGGGTGCGGCAGAACCAGCTGCTTGGCTATGGCCTGGTGGTCGGGCTGAACGGCACCGGCGACACGCTCAACAATACGCCCTTCACCAAGCAATCCCTGCAGGCCATGTTGGAACGCCTCGGCGTCAACATCCGCGGCCAGCAGATCCGCACCGGCAACGTTGCCGCGGTAATGGTGACGGCCAACCTGCCGCCGTTCGCCACCCAGGGCACCCGCATCGACGTTACCGCCTCCGCCATGGGCGACGCCAAGAGCTTGCAGGGCGGCACGCTTCTGGTCACGCCGCTCCTGGGCGCCGACGGCAATGTCTATGCCGTGGCGCAAGGCTCGCTCGCCATCGGCGGCTTCGAGGCCGAGGGCCAGGCCGCCAAGATCGTGCGCGGCGTGCCGACCGTCGGGCGGCTGCCGAACGGCGCCATCATCGAGCGCGAGATCGATTTCTCGCTCGCTTCGCTCGGCACGTTGCGGCTGGCGCTGCGCAACGCCGATTTCACCACGGCCAAGCGCATCGCCATCGCGGTCAACGACTATATCGGCTCGCCGGTCGCCGAACCGCTCGATCCTTCGACGGTGCAGTTGACGCTGCCGAAGAAATTTCCGCAAAACGTCGTCGCCATGCTGACCGAAATCGAGCAACTGCAGGTCGAGCCGGATACCGCGGCGAAGATCGTCATCGACGAGCGCTCCGGCGTCATCGTCATCGGTCGCGACGTGCGCGTCTCCACCGTGGCGGTGGCGCAAGGCAATCTCACCGTCACCATCTCGGAAACCCCGCAGGTGAGCCAGCCGGCGCCGTTCTCGCGCGGCCGCACCGTCACGGTGCCGCGCACCCAGGTCGGCGTGCAGGAGGAAGGCAAGCGCCTCGCTTTGGTCAAGGAAGGCGTGTCGCTGCAACAGATCGTCGACGGGCTCAATGCGCTCGGCATCGGGCCGCGCGACCTGATCGTGATTTTGCAGGCGATCAAGGCCGCCGGCGCGATCCAGGCCGACATCGAGGTGATGTGATGAGTGGCGCGGCCCAACTCGGCGCTTCGCTGTCCTCGCTCGGCGACGCACAAAACTCACAGATCGAGGCCATGCTCAAGATCAAGGGCAAGGCGAAGAGCGCGGCGAGCGAATTCGAAGCGATGTTCCTCAACTCGATGTTCGAGCAGATGAACACCAAGGTCGACGGCGACGGCCCGTTCGGCGGCAGCGGCGCGCTGAAAGTGTGGCGCTCGTTCCTGACCAATCAATACTCCCAAATGTTCGCCAAGGCCGGCGGCGTCGGCATCGCCAAGCACGTCTATGACGAATTGCTCAAGCTGCAAGGCGTGAACGCGTCATGAGCCCGATCACGACCACGGCCGAAGCCGAGCGGGCGATCGCCGATTTGAGCGCGCTGATCGAAAAACTCTCCGGCCTGATGGAACAGGAAACCGCCCTCGTCCATGCTGGCAAGGTATCGCTTGCGGTCGGCCTTGGTCAGACCAAGTCGGAGTTGGCGCACCAGCTCTACACGGCGGGCGAGCGCTTGAAGGTGAACGCGAAATTTCTGCTGCAATCGGTGCCGGCGCGCTGCGCGGCGCTGGCGCGCGTGCAGGAGGCGTTCCGCGCCGTGCTGCAAAAGAATCTGATCGTGCTGGCGACGACGCATGCGGTTTCGGAAGGCATCATGCGCCGGCTGTCGGGAGACCTGGCCCGCAAAAGCGCGCCGCAAATCTATGGCGCCTCGGGGCGGGCGACAGCGCCGCATCCGAGATACGGCCAGCCGCTCGCAGTCAGCAAGAAGTTGTAGGTTGGCGGCGGCTGGCGACGGCGGCGAGTTCGCCGCTCAGCCGATCGAGCGGGCCGCACCAATCACCGATCGAAGCCTGCCGGAACAGCCGCATGGTCGGATACCAGGGGCTGTCGGTGCGGTCGAGCATCCAGCGGAAATCCGGCGAGAACGGCAGCAGCACGGCGGTGGCTTTGGCCATGGCGCCGGCAAGATGCGCCACCGAGGTGTCGACGGAGATGACGAGATCGAGCATCGCCATGACCGCGGCGGTGTCGGCGAAATCCGCGAATTCCTGGCCGAGCTGAATGACGCCGTGTTTGTGCAAGATCGCCGCGTCGGGCGCGCTGACCTCTTTTTGCAGATTGACGAAATCGACCCCGGACACCGCGAACAGTACGGCAAAGCGCGCGAGCGGTATAGACCGATTGCCATCGTTCAGGTGCGCGCCGCTACCGGCCCAGCAAACGCCGACACGCAGCCGGCCGTTGGCGGGCAATCGGTCGCGCCACTTCGCGGTCCGTTCCGCCAGCGGTCGGAGATAGGGAACGCTCGCCGACAAGGTTGAAGGCCCGGCAAAGGCCAACGGCAAGCTCAACAGCGGACAGTGCAGATCGAATGCCGGCAAAACTTCGCCGCGGGCGATCAAGCGCGCAGCGCCTGGAATATCGCACAACAGGTTTTTCAGTTCGGTCTGGCACTCGACAATGACCGTGGCACCGCGCCGCGCCACCAGCGGCACGTAGCGAACGAACTGGATGGTATCGCCAAGCCCCTGCTCGGCATGCAGCAGGATCGTCTTGCCTTCGATCGGTTCGGCGCCGAGCCATAACGGTGCGGTAAAATTGCGCCGCTTGTCGGCCCAGTCGGCCTTGCGCCAGCGCCACTCGTAATCGCGCCAGCCGTTTTCGAAATCGCCGAGCCGCAATCGCACCAGGCCGGCATTGTAATGCGCTTCGGCACGGTCCGGCTCGATGATGATGGCGGCGCAAAAGCTCGCCAGCGCCTCGTGGTAACGCGTCAATGCACACAGCGCGGTGCCCTTGTTGATGAGGAGCGTCGCCGATTTCGGCGCGTGGTCGAGCGCGCGTTCATAAAACGCCAGTGCCGCTTGCGGACGGCCGAGCCGCGCGTTAATGCCGCCGCATTCGTTGAGCGTGCCGATGTCGTCAGGCGCTTGCGCCAGCACGGCCTGGTATGCGGCGAGCGCCTCTTCGTATTGCTTGGCGCGGGTCAGCGCGGCGGCCCGATCCTTTAGCGTATCGAGGCGATCGGAACGCGGCGCTCCCGCCCCGGCGGCGAGCCTCCCTGCCCTCATCGGATGCTCGGCGGCCGGTGCGCTAGATCCGTGAGCTCGGTATGGACCTGTTCAAGCGGCCCGTCCCAATCGCCGATCCTGCTCTGCCGGAACAGCCTCGCCGTCGGATACCACGGGCTGTCGCTGCGACGCAGCAGCCAGCGGAAATCCGGCGAGAACGGCAGCAACAACGCCACCGCCTTGCCCATCGCGCCGGCAAGATGCGCGATCGACGTATCGACGCTGATCAGAAGGTCGAGCATCGCTACGACCGCGGCGCTGTCGGCGAAATCGGCGAATTGCTGGCCGAGTTGCACGACGCCATGCTCGCGCAAGACCGCCGCCTGGGTTTCGCTGACGTCTTTCTGCACGCTGATGAAGTCGAGGCCGGGGATCGACAAAATCGCGGCAAAGCGGTCGAGCGCGATCGAGCGATTGCGATCGTTCAAGTGCATGCTGCTGCCGGCCCAGCAAAGTCCGACGCGCAGGCGGCCGCGGTCCGGCATTCTGCCGCGCCACTGCGCGAGCCGCGATTCAAGCGGCCGCACATAAGGAATGTTCGCCGGAATGGTGGCGAGCTCGGTCTCAAATGCCAGCGGCAGGCTCAAGAGCGGACAGTACAGGTCGAATTGCGGCAGCGGCTCGCCGTCGCTGAACACCTGCGCAACGCCAGGCACCGTGGCCGCCACGGCCCTGAGCGGATGCTGCACGTTGAGGATCACCTTGGCGCCGAGCTCGGCGACCAGCGGCGCGTAGCGCATGAAATTGATGGTGTCGCCGAGGCCCTGTTCGGCGATCAGGAAGATGGTCTTGCCGCGCAAATCCCTCTCGCCGCGCCACACTGGCTGCGAATAGCCGAAACGCTGCGACGGGAAATTCTTCGTCTTCCATCGGTATTCGTATTGCCGCCAGCCATTGCGAAAGTCGCCATTGCACAGCCGCGTCATCGCCGCGTTGAAATTGGCGTCGGGATGTTCCGGCTCGAGCGCCAGCGCCTCGGCGTAACTGGCGAGCGCCTCTTCCATGCGCGTGAGCTTGAGGAGTGTATTGCCGCGATTGACATGGGCGGCGACGACATGCGGCTCAACGGCCAGCGCGCGCTCGTGCGCGGCAAGCGCTTCCTCGAAGCGGTCCATTTCGGCAAGCGCGACGCCGCGATCGGTCAGCGCCGCGGCCTGGTCGGGAACGATCGCCAGCGCCTTGTCGTAGTTGTCGATCGCGTCGGCGAAGCGCTTGTCGCGGATGAACGCGTTGCCGCGATTGACCAGCGCGGTGACATTCTGCCGATCGCGCGCCAGCACCTTGTCGAAGCTGGCGAGCGCTTCGTCATGGCGTTTAAGATCCAACAACGCGGTGCCGCGATTGACCTCGATGTCGACGCGATCGGGCGCAATCGCCAGCGCCGCGTCGTAGCTCGCCAAGGCCTCGTCGAACCGGCGCAGCTTCGACAGAACGACGCCGCGGGTGTTGTGCGCATCGGCTTGCGCCGGATTCCGACGCAGCACCGCCTCGCACGGCTTGAGCGCCGCCTCGAAGGCGCCGAGCTCGGCCAGGGCATTGGCGCGATTGTGCAGCGCGCCGAGATCGTCCGGATCGACGTCGAGCGCGGCGTCGAACTTTTCCAGGGCTTCGGACGGCCGCTCAAGCCGCATCAGCGCCAATCCCATATTATTGAGCGCGTCGGCGCGCCGCGGCTCGAGCGCGAGCACCGCCGCGTAGCTCGAGCGCGCCTCCTCGAACCGATCGAGCGCGCGCAGCGCATTGCCGCGATTATAGAGCGCGTCGGCATAGGCCGGCCGCAGTGCAAGCGCGCGCTCGCAGCTCTGCAAGGCTTCATCGAGCCGGCCGAGCGTCACGAGCACCACGCTGCGATTGCTCAGCGCATCGACATTATCCGGCGCGACGGCGAGCGCCGCGTCGTAGGCCGCGAGCGCCTCCTCGGGCCGCTTCAGGGCGTTGAGCGTATTGCCGCGCCGATTGAGCGCGCCGACGTGCCGGGGCCGCAGCAATAGAGCTTTTTCGTAATCGGCCAGCGCCTCGTGCGGCCGGTTAAGCGCCGTGAGCGTATTGCCACGATTGTACAGCGCGTCGACATGGCCGGGGACAAGCTCGAGCGCGCGCTGATAACTGGCCAGGGCCTCGGCGTAGCGGCCGAGGTGCTTGAGCGCATTGCCGCGGTTGTAGTGCGCGGCGGCGTCACCGGAGCGCGCCGCCAGCACTTTGTCGAAGCTTGCCAATGCCTCTTGGTGGCGATCGAGCGCGTCGAGGATGACGCCGTAATTGCTGAGAACGTCCGTCGACCCTGGCTGCGCCTTGAGCGCGGCGGCGACCAAGCGCAGGGCTTCGGCCGAGCGGCCCTGCTGATGCTTCAAGACGCCGTTGAGATGCAGCGCGTCAAAGTGGTCCGGCTCGCTGCCGAGCAAGGCGTCGTAGATTTTGCCGGCGTCGTCGAGCCTGCCCTGCCGGTGCAGCACCAGAGCCTGCTCGATGGACTGCGCCGCAGGCGAGCGATGTGTTGCGTGCTTCGCCATGCGTTCGTCACCCAGACCCGGCGATCGACATCGATCTGACAAAGTCGGGCAAGTTGGTTAATCAAATGTAAATACGGCCGCGCACACGCCAAATTAACCGCATTCCGGCAACAACAAGACGGCGGCGATCGGCACGATTGAGTTGGCAAGGCGCATGGGCGTTGGCAGCATCTCGTTCTGGCAGCAAGACCAGAACTACTGGAACCGGTCGCAAGCCCAGACCCAGTCGCTGGCGCAAAGCGACTCGCTGATCACGGTGATGGCCAACGCCATGACGGCCCAGTCTCAGGGTTTGGCGAGCATCGCCAACCAGACCGCTCTGGATCGCGTCAACACCCAGCTGACGGCCGCAGTCCAGAGCGCGCTGCAGGGCACCACGAGCAGTTCGACCGCGCCGTCGAGCACATCGAGCAGCAGTTCGTCGGATTCCAGCACGTCCACTTCTCCTAGTACGCAGCCCGTGCCCGCCGCTCCGGCGACCGGAACCGGCACGGCGCCGGTGTTGACCAGCACATCGCTGTTCACGCTCGGGATCCTGGCGAAAGGTCAGATCACCGTCAGCGACGGCACCAATACGACGTTCTACAAATCGACCGGGACCGACACGGTCGGCGATCTGATCAACGCCATCAACGCCAACGTCTTCGGCAATGCCAACGTCGCCGCGGGTCTCAACGCCAATGGTCAACTGGTGCTGACCGCCAAGGACAATACCTCGACGATCATCGTTGGCGGCGCCTACGCCCCCAATATCGGCTTCGGCGGCAGCAACGATACCTTCCTGCCGACCGCTCCTACCCCCAGCGCTTCCAGCGCTGCAAGCTCGTCCAGCAGTTCTTCGAATTCGGCGGCGAGCGGAAGCGGCTCGTCCACGCCGAGCGCCTCAACCCCCACGTCTTCCGGGATTGCGAGCAATTCGGCGTTTGCGCTGCAGACCGGCGGCACGGCCGCTTTGCTGCTGGCCAGCAACGGTGGCGCCGGCAGCCTAGTCAATCTCCTGGCTTGAATTCTGCGGCCGCTCCGCCGCCGCGAATTGCGACGACAAGTCGCCGCTGAACGCTATCGGCCCGATGTGTTTGAGCTTGCTGTCGAGATCAGCCCAGATCTCGCCGCCCATATCGGTCCAGCGCTTACAGAAAGCGAAGTCTTCGCTGAGATAGGTGCCGCCTTCGTCGATCATGCATTCGAACAGCGCAAAGCGGTTGTCGCTTGCGGTCGCGGCATCGATCGAGTGATCGCGCTTGTATTGCAAAAGCGGATATTGCGCGCACATTTTCTCCAGCGCCTCGCGCCGGATCATGAGGAACCCGGTGCCGGCATAGCGCACCTTGACGAAGCCCGACCTGGCAATGACCGCGTTGGGGTCCTCAACCTCAAATACATATTGTAATGATGCCGCCGCGGCATTGGGCCGCGCTCCCTCGATTGTCTTTTTTACTTTGTCCCAGTCGATCCGCTTGATCGGATAGACCGCCGCGCACATCTCGGCGCCGCACTGCACCAGGCGCATAACCTGCTCCGGCTCGAAACCAATGTCAGCGTCGATAAACAACAGATGGGTCGCGCTCGGGTCGTCGAGGAATTGCGAGATCAGGCTGGCGCGGGCGCGCGTAATCAGCGCATCGCCATCTTTGAAGATCAACTTGAGGTTGATATCACTGTAGGCCCGCAAAAGCGTCTGCAGCTTGAACAGCGACGCTGCGTAGAGGACGGAAATCTGACCGCCGAAGCAGGGCGTGGCGACGACGAGGTTGATCGCCGCGGACGCCGCCGCGCTCGAGCCCGACGCGCCTGCTTGCGCGGCATCGGATCTGGCGCCGGGCGTGGCGGCGCTCCCCGGCAAGGCGCTGCGTGTAGAGCGGTGCTCGGCGACGATCGGCGCGGTTCTCATTCTGGCAAAGGCGGGCATGGCGGATCACCCTTCAGTCGGTCGGCGCGGCCGTTGTGGCGGCGGCGTGGAAAGACGGTGCGAGGCAAGCTGAAGGGCGCTTGTTCCCCATCGTACCGCGCGACTTTCCAATCACGGTTAAGCAATTACCAAGGGAAATGGTTAACGGGCGTTTAAACGGACGCGCGAAATCTGCCGAACGGATCGAAACGCTTGTGGAACGGGCGTGGCAAGCCTGCGGCGCGGGGCACTTGCGGTTGCCCGTCGCGGCGCACAAAACGCCAAAGACTACGCTGATTTACATGTCTTTAAGTCGATTGAGGCAATCCTTCCGGCAGCCGATCGTGCGATCGGGGAGAAGCACTCGCCAGTACGGGACGTACAGCAAGTGCAAGCCAGTACGGCCTGTAACCAGAAGGGTACGCTACCATGTCTAACATCACCTTGAGCGCCGGAATTCGGCAGAACCTGCTGTCGCTGCAGGGCACCGCCGCAAACCTGACGACCACGCAGGAACATCTCGCGACCGGCAAGAAGGTCAACACGGCCTTCGATAACCCGACCTCCTACTTCACCTCGCAGTCGCTGACCAACCGCGCCAACGACCTGAGCGCGCTGCTTGACCAGATCGGCCAGGCCCAGCAAACGCTTGACGCCGCCAACAACGGCCTCACCGGCCTGACCAGCTTGCTGGAACAGGCGCTCTCGACGGCGCAACAGGCGCAGCAAGCCTCCAACGACACCGCCGGTTCGACCACCGGCACGGTCAGTCTGACCGGCAACACGCTGGCAGCGGGCAACCTCTTGATCGCGACCGGGGGCACGACCTACACCGTCGCCATCGGCGCCAGCGCTGCGGTCTCCACCATCGAAGCTGCGATCAACGGCACCTCCGGCCTCGGCAGCTCGGGCGCCGTGACCGCGACCGACGACGGCTCGGGCCACCTGATCCTCACCGGCAACTCACCGAACACCACCTTCACTGCTTCCGGTGCGGAGCAAGCGGCGTTTGGCCTATCCGGCAGCGCCGTCAGCGGCACCAGCTCGACGCGGACCACGCTGCAGGGCAACTACAATGCCCTCTTGAAGCAGATCGATCAGCTCGCCGGCGACGCCTCCTACAACGGCGTCAACCTGCTCAACGGCAATGACCTGACGGTCAACTTTAATGAGAATGGCACCAGCTCGTTGACCATCGCTTCAGTGACCTTCAACTCGGCTGGTCTCGGACTCACGTCGATCGCCGCTGGAGGCTTCCAGTCCAATTCGACCGTTACAGGCGTGGAAGCTTCAATTAACACCGCGATCTCCACGGTGCGCGCGCAGACCGAAACGTTCGGCACGAACTCCTCGACGATCCAGACTCGTCAGACGTTCGAGCAGAACATGATCAACACCCTGCAGACCGGCGCCAGCAATCTCGTGCTGGCCGACCAGAACCAGGAAAGCGCCAACTTGCTGACGTTGCAGACGCAGCAGCAACTGGAAATCTCGGCGCTGTCGATCGCCAACCAGGCGAACCAGTCGGTGCTCAAGTTGTTCCCGTAAGACCTTCTGGACCAGGCCTACTGAAGGCGGCGGGGCAAAAGCCCCGCCGTTTTCTTTTGCCGACCGGTGATGCCGGATTTTTACGCTTCGCGCGCGCCGCGCGCTTAGCACCGCCTTAACCGGAATGGGCAACCATGAACGTCAGCGGCGAGGTTTGAACGTGGCCCTCAAAATCGAGCTCAAGCCGTATGAGCGCTTCATCCTTGGCGACTGCGTGGTCACCAATGACGGCCAGCGCACGCGCCTGGTGATCGAAGGCAAGACACCGATCTTGCGCGAAAAAGACATCATGCCGTTGAGCCGGGCGGATACCCCGGCGAAGCGCATCTATCTCGTGGTGCAGCTGATGTATACGTCGAAGGCCACGCAAGATCACGAGGCGCTGTACCGCAAGCTGACGCGGGAAATGCTCAAGGCGCTGCCCGACGCGCGGCCGTTCATCGACGTTATTAATAATCAAATCTTAACAGGCGACCTGTACAAAGCATTGAAGGAAACGCGCAAGCTGATTGCCTACGAGGAGAAACATTCCGACATGAACTACGCCAGCAAGGCCTATGCAAAAACCGCCAAAGAGGCCGCAAGTCCGCGCGACCTGGAAGCCAGCCTGCTTCTGAAGGCCGCCGCGAGATTGCAGGAAGTGCAGGAGTCCTGGACCGACAAGAAGCCGGCCGGTCTCGACGAAGCGCTGCTGTACAACCGCCGGCTGTGGACGGTTTTCATCGACGCGGTGATGAATGAGGACAACAAGTTGCCGAAGCAGGTCTGCCAAAACCTCGCCGCGCTCGGCATGCGGGTCATGGGCGACACGTTCTCGATGATGACCAAGCCGCAGCCCGAGCAACTGACGTCACTGATCAACATCAATCGCGGCATCGCCGCCGGCCTGCGCGGCAAGGCGTAAATAGCACAAGCGAATTGCCGACAAAAACGGCGAGCAGCACCGCTGCTCGCCGTTTTACTTTTCACCATACGTCGTCCGACTAGCCGGTCGACGGCGCCAGATAATTCACCAGGCTCAATTGCGCGAGCCGCGCCGTGACCGACAGCGACGCCGACAGGCTGTTCTGCAGCGTCAAGATCTGCTCGCCGATCTGATTTTGGTTCACGCCGTCGATGTTCTGCATCATATCGGTCAGCGTACTCTGCGTCTGGGTATTGAGCTTGCCGGCGTTGCTCATGGTCGTTTGCGCGTTGGCGAGATCAGCCGCGATGTCGCTGATCTGCTGGACGCCCGATTGCGGGTCGAGATTGGCCGTCACCTTCTGGCTGAGCGCGTCGTAGCTCGCCTGCGCGTTCGCATTGCCCGGCGCATAGGTCGTGGCCGCCAACGCCGCGACATTGGCGACCAGGGTGCTGATCGACTGTTCGCTGGCGCGCATGCCATAGGCGATGGTCGTGCCGGGCCCGACCTGCGCGGTCGCGGTTTGCCGCGGCGGCGTGGCGCCGGACTCGCCCGTGTACCAGAACACCGTATTGGCGGGCGTGCCGGCGACCAATGCGGTGGCGGTTGCCGGCGCTCCGCTCACCCGCAGCGGCGGGTTCGAGCTGAAAAAATTGTCGGCCGCGGCGATCGCGGACGCGGCCGGCAACGCGGTCTGCGCCAGATTGCCGACGGCGGTGGTCAGCGCCGCCTGCAGGTTGGTGGCGGTCGCCGCCGGAGTGGCGCCGATCGTGAACTGGTTGGCGCCGGGCGGCGAATTCGCCGTGGCTTGCAGCGAAATGTTTTGGCTGGTGCCGTCCGGCAGCGTGAAATTGAACTGGATCGAATCGCCGGGGTTCGGCGTCGCTGCCGTCAGATCGACGGAGATCGAGTTCGGCGAGCCGGACGGGCCGGTGACAACCGCGCCGGTCAGGGTCGAGTTCACGCTGGCGAGCTTGAAGCCGAACGGCGAGCCCGCGACATCCTCGCCGACCGTGACCACCGAACCGCCGCCGGTCGCGGGGATCACCAGGCGGCCGAGCCCGCTGCCCAGATCGGCCGCCTGGCGCTCGCTAATCACCTGCGTGAGCCCAGCCTGGGCGCCGTTGCCGTTGAGGATTTCACTGGTGCTGGCGACCGACGGCTGGGTCGTTGCGCTGCCGGAGAAGATGTAATTGCTGCCGACCTGGGTGTTGAGCATCGACAATATGTTGTCGAGCTGCGTGATCGCCGCGGCCTGGATCGACGTCTGGCCGTTATTGTTGAGCGTGAACGCGCCTTGCTCGTTGATCGACTGCTGCACCGCGGTTTCCGTGCTGCCGAGCTGCGTCAGGACCGATTGCGCCACGTTCAGCGTGGTGCCGACGGTGGTCGCCGTGCTGCTATAGCCGGTGAGCGCCGAAAGCTGTTCGTTCAGCGCCAGCGCCAAGCCGGCTTGCGAGCCGAGACCGGAATAGGTCTGCGCCGCCTGCCCGGTACCCAGCTCCTGGCTCAGCGTATTGAGCTGGTTATTCATATTGTTCACGGCCTGGATATTGGCGGCCGTGATCGATCCGGGTCCGGTAATGCTCATTACTGCACCGCCTGTAACAACGTCGACATCATTTGCTGGATCGTCGACATCACCCGCGCATTGGCGCCATAGGCGCTTTGCAGCGCGATGAGATTCGACAATTCAGTGTCGATGCTGACGCCCGACGTGCTGTTGAAGCGCTGCTGCAAGGCGCTGACCACAGTGTCCTGGCCCTGCTGCAAATTGGTCGCCGCATTCGCCGCCTGGCTCTGCTGGCTCATGATCGCGCTCATGTAGTCGGCGAGCGTGCCGCTGAACGGCTGCTGGGCGCTGCCGATGCCGGTGGTCGGGGCATAAGTCAGCGTGGCGCCGGTCAATTGGCTGAGCAAAAAGTTCGGCCGTGTCGGATCGCCGGCGGCGGTGTTGGCCGCGTAGGCGACGAGGCTTGCCGGCGCGGCGGCGACCGCCGCATTCACCGCGATGCGCCCGGCAAGGCCCGTGGTCTGGGAGCCGGCCGCAGTGAGTGCGCCGGTGATCGGCGTCGTGCCGTCGAGGAACAGCGGCAATTGCGCGCTGCCGCTGCTCAGCGACGTGACCGTCGCCGTCGCCGACAGCGCGTTGACGACATTGGTGGTGGCGCTGGCATTGACGGCCTGCAACACCGTGCCTGACGGATTGGCGAACTGCAGGTTGGTGCCGAACGCGGCATTGAGCTGCGTCACCACCGCGGCCATGCCGCCGGCAAAATTGACGCCGAGGATTTGGTTGTTCGGATTGGACGGCGAGGTCTGCAGCGGCAGCGAGCCGCCGGCACCCAGCGCCACCAGCGTGATCGTGTGCTGGACGCTGCCGGCATCGGTATAGGTGAGCTGCACCGAATTGCCGGCCGACAGGCTGCCGACGTCGACGCTGAATCCGGTCTGGCTGCCGGAGACCACCGGCGTGCCCGCCGTGGTCTGGTTCGACAGCGCCTGCGACATTTGATTGGCCAATTCGTCGAGCTGGTTTTGCGCCTGCGGCAGGATGGTGTCGCGCATCTGCAGATAGGCGCCGATCTCGCCCGACTGGATCGCGCCTGAGGCGATCAGGTCGCTTTGGCTGCCCGAGGGCGATGTCAGCGTGATGGTGCCGGCGCCGTCCTGGCTCGGATTGGCGCTCCACAGCGACGTCGCCGACAGCGTGCCGACATTGTTGAAGCTGAGCTGCGAGGCCTGCGTGCCGCTGACCAGCTGCTGGCCGCTCGACGTGAACAGCGCATATTGGTTGTTGCCGGTTTTCTGCACGCGGACGTTCATCAACTGCGACAGTTGCGCGACGTCCTGATCGCGCTGGTCCTCGAGCGTCGCGGTCGCGGCATCGGGCTGCGCCGATTCAAGTTTCTGGTTGATGTCGGCGATCTGCTTGAGCGCGGTGTTGGCGGTCTGCACGTCGCTGGATATTCCCGCCTCGGCCTGACTGCGCAATTGCTGGATGCCGGTCGTCATCCCGTTGAGGTTTTGCGCCAGCGACTGCGCCGCGCCGACGACCGCGGCCTGGCTTGAATACGAGCTCGGGCTGGTGGCGAGCGCCTGCAACGCGCCGGTGAAATTATTGTAGATCGCATCGAACGACGACGACGATCCCGGCGTGCCGTAGATCTGCTGCAGCTGCTGATAAAGCTGCGAGGCGGTGTCGGCATAGGAGCCGCCGGAGCTTTCGGTCCACAGCTGGCTTTGCAACAGCGCGTTGAGATTGCGGTTGATGCCGCTCGAATCGACGCTCGCGCCAGAATTCCCGCCGCTTGCGACTTCGACCGGCGTGACGGTCTCGTCGACATAGCCGGGCGTATTGGCGTTGGCCACATTGCCGGCAATGACCGACAGGCCCTGCTGGGTGACCTGAACACCCGCCAGTGCGACAGACAGCGCTTGGGAAAGGCTCATGGCTCTAGCCGTCTGCGCCAATCGTCACGGTCATGCCGGCGCGGAGCCACCGCCCCTTACTGGATGACCGTGAGCAGGCTCTGGATCATCTGATCGGCCGTCGTCATGACGCGCGCATTGGCCGAATAGGCCTGCTGCGCCACGATCAACTGGCTGAACTGGGTGGCGATATCGACGTTCGAGGCCTCGAGCGAGCTGCCGACGACGCTGCCGGTACCCGAAAAGTTCGGATTGCCCGATTCAGGCGTGGCCGCGAAAGCCTCGCCATTGAGCGACTGCAGCGAATCCTGGCCGTTGAACGTCGCCACCGTGACGTCAGCCAACGCGACAGTTTGGCCGTTCGAGAATGAGCCGACGATCTGGCCCTGAGCGACCGAGAGCGATTGCAATGAACCGGCGCCAAAGCCGTTCTGGGTCAGGCTATTGACCTGCACACTGCCGGTCGAGGATGCGAATTGCGTCAGGTTGCCGCCGTAGTTCAGCGTCACATTGCCGACCGTGTCGCCGTTCACGGCCAGACCCGTCAAATTCAGACTGCTCGCAGCGGGCGAAGTCAATTGGCCGCTTGAATTGAACGTAAAGGTCGTGCCGACGTTCTGCCACGCGACCTGGGTCCCGGTCGCGTTCGTGTTCGTTTGATAGAACAGTTGCCACGAGTTATTCCCGCCGGCGCTGGCGGTTTCGGCCCAACGGAGCTGGACATTGACCGGATTGCCCAAAGAATCGTAGGCGGTGATGGAACCGCCGTCGAGCGATTGATTCGTGAATGTGGTGGCGTCCTGGCCAATCACCGTGCCGCTCGCGGTGTCGAGGGGACTGTAGCCGACGGTGTAGTTGGCAGGGTTGAGCACACCCGTCGGCGGAGCGCTTGGCAGGTTTGCCGCGTAATCGATGCTCGACGTCGCCTGTGCCGGGAGGAAATTGTTGTTGAATTGCAAAACCTGGGGAGAGCTGCTGGTAGCGGCCCCCGTAGCGGGATTGACCGGAATGCCCATCAGATAATAGCCGGCGCCGTTGACCAGATAACCGTTTTGGTTCAACTGGAAATCACCGCGACGTGTATAATAATTGACGCCAGTGAATTGCGGTTGACTGCCTGAAGATCCCGAGGGCTGCTGCACAACG
>Ga0208565_1000827_pt1 | contig 20602 bp, 24 predicted proteins | sample Sb_taG_7_FD_187706 | JGI IMG/M metagenome (GOLD analysis project Ga0208565, IMG submission 187706) | Peat soil microbial communities from Weissenstadt, Germany - Sb_50d_2_FS metaG (SPAdes) (version 2) | ecosystem: Environmental > Terrestrial > Soil > Wetlands > Peat | place: Germany...
ACGACGGTCGAGGGGGCGATCCAGGGCGCGTTCGGGTACGTCATCATCCAGAAGCTCCTCGGGTACGCGCCTCCCCAGTTCGCCAACCTGACCTTCGTGCTCTTCGCCTTCGGCGCGCTGACCTATGCCCAGCACCCCGAGGGCATCTTGGAATTCCAGAAGCGACGCTCCATGCAGCGCTTCGAACCGTTGTTCGAGCGCTGGTTCCCGCGACCGGCGACCGATCCGGGCCCAGCGGCCAATGCGATGATGGCCGGCGGCCTGGGCGAGGAGGCGGTCCATGGCTGAGCAGCCGCTCCTGGCGTTACGAGAGGTCTCGAAGTCCTTCGGGGGCGTCAACGCGGTGCAAGGCATCACGTTCGACGTCCGGGCCGGGGAGAGCGTGGGCCTGGTCGGGCCCAACGGTGCCGGCAAGACGACCCTCTTCAACTGCGTCTGCGGGCAGCTGAAGAACGACGGCGGTAGCATCGAGTTCGAGGGCCGCTCGCTCCACGGTCTCCCCACGTACAAGCGGGCCCGTCTGGGCATCGGGCGCACTTACCAGCGGGCTGAGGTCTTCGCCGACATGACCGTCCGGGACCATCTCATGGTCGCCGAGCGCGCCCGCACCCGCACCGGCCGGCTCTGGAAGGACCTCTGCGGCATGAGCAGCCCGACGGACGAGGAGCGCGCGAAGGTCGACAGCACCATGCAGCTCGTCGGACTCACCGAGCTGGCGGACACCCCCGTCTCGGCCCTGGGACTCGGAAACTGCCGCCTCGTCGAGCTGGCCCGGGCGCTGGCCGGCGAGCCGAGGCTCCTGCTGGCCGACGAGCCTTCCTCCGGTCTCGACGAGCACGAGACGGCCGACCTGGCCGCGGTGCTCCGCATCATCCAGCGGGACCGGGGCACCGCCGTCCTGCTGGTGGAGCACGACCTCGGCATCGTGGCCGACGTGGTCGACCGGGTGGTCGTGATGGACGTCGGCGCCAGGATCGCCGAGGGGACCTTCGCCGAGGTGATGAGCAACCCGCTGGTCCGCCATGCCTACCTCGGGCAGTCGGCGTGACCGGCGCCGGCCAGGACCTCGCCCCGGGCCCGATTGGCTCGGCGACGCTCGACGACGGTGCCATTCTGGAGGTGGCGCACGTCTCGGCCTCCTACGGCCCGTACAGGGCGCTCTTCGACGTTTCGTTCAGCATCCCCGCCGGCGGCGTGGTGGCGCTGATCGGCTCGAACGGCGCGGGCAAGTCGACGGTGGCCCGGACCATCACGGGCCTGGTGACCGCGACCGACGGCTCCGTCCGCTTCGCGGGGACCGACGTGACCCGGACGTCCACCTGGAGGATCGCCCGGCTGGGTATGGCACACGTGGTGGAGGGCAGGGGCATCTTCTCCAGCCTCACCGTCGAGGAGAACCTGGTGCTGGTCTTCCGCCAGCGCGCAGGCCGCACCAGCGTGGCGGAGAACCTGGCGCGGGCCTACGAGGCCTTTCCGATTCTGGGCGAGCGCCGCAAGCAGGCCGCCGGGACGCTCTCGGGGGGACAGCAGCGCCTGCTCTCGCTGGCCAAGGTGTTGGTGGTGCCGCCGAAGCTCCTGGTCGCCGACGAGCTCTCGCTGGGTCTGGCGCCCGTCATCGTCGATGTGGTCTACGAGGGTCTCGAGGCGATCAACCGCAACGGCACGGCGATGCTGGTGGTGGAGCAGCAGGTCGACCGGGCGCTGAAGCTGGCCAGCAAGGCGCTCGTGCTGGACCGGGGGCGGGTGGCCTACGACGGAAGCCCGGCGGGAGCGGCCTCGGCCGTCGACCAGCTCCTGTCGCGGCGCGAGCAGGCGGGCGCACGCGCGGCCGCCCTCGTCGAGGAGAGTGAGCGCGTCCCAGTGAGCGGGGACAGGGTGGCGGAGGTCGTGGTCGCTGACCGGGACAGAGAGGAGCGTCCATGAGCGGGGCACGAGAGCCGGTCATCGTCGACGTCGTACGCACGGTGTTCGGCAAGCGTGGCGGGGCACTGGCGCACTGGCATCCGGCCGATCTCCTCGGATTCGCCCTGACCTCGCTGATGGAGCGAACCGGCGTCGACCCCGAGCGGGTCGACGACGTCATCGGCGGGTGCGTGAGCCAGGTGGGTGAGCAGAGCACAAACATCGCCCGGAACGGATGGGTGTCTGCGGGCCTTCCCCAGAGTGTGCCGGCGACCACGGTCGACCGCCAGTGCGGGTCGTCCCAGCAGGCCGTGCACTTCGGGGCGGCCGGGGTGGCGGCCGGCCACTACGACCTGGTGGTCGCGTGCGGCGTCGAGGTCATGAGCCGGGTCCCGCTCGCCTCCAACGCGCGCGGCGGCACCGGTCCGTTCCCGCCGTCGTTCATGGAGGCGGTCGACGGGCGCCTGTGGACCCAGTTCCGGGTGAGCCAGGTCCTGGCCGACCGCTTCGGGATCTCGCGGAAGGAGATGGACGCCTACGCCCTCGAGTCGCACCGTCGGGCCGCCGAGAGCTGGGACGACGGGCACTTCGAGCGCGAGGCGCTCGCCGTGCCGATCCGGGCCGAGGACGGCAGCCTGACCGGGGAGTTCCTACGCGCCGACGAAGGGATCCGCCGCAGCTCCACCATCGAGACGCTCGCCGCGCTCCCGCCGGCCCAGCACTGGGAGCCCGACACGGCCCCCGCCATCACGGCGGGCAACTCCTCGCAGACCACCGACGGCGCCGCAGCCATGCTGATTGCCGACCGGTCGGTCGCCGAGGCGCTCGGGCTGCCGATCCGCGCCCGCTTCGCGCACTTCGCCGTTGCGGCGGACGACGCCGCCATCGTGCTCTCGGCGCCCGTGCCCGTGACCCACAAGCTCCTCGAGCGCTCCGGGATGAAAGTCGAAGAGTTCGATGCCGTCGAGTGCAACGAAGCCTTCGCCGCCATCGCCCTCATGTGGCAGAAGGCCTTCTCCTACGACCTGAGCCGCCTCAACCCTCGTGGTGGTGCCATCGCCATCGGCCATCCGCTGGGCGCGAGCGGGGTGCGCCTGATGGGGACGCTCCTGAACCACCTGGAGACGACCGGTGGACGCTACGGGTACCAGACGATGTGCGAGGGCGGCGGCCAGGCCAACGGCACCGTCATCGAGCGGCTGGGCTGACCCCCGTCCCGGCCGCGTCGGCCGCCTGGGCGGCGATCAGCGGCTGGATCTTGCGGGTGACCACGAGCCACTCGACGAGGAAGGTCACTCCGGGCAGGAGGCCGGCGGCGAACATCAGGATGATCCACGGGATGTGCAGGCGCGCCTTGAGCGCGAGGAACCCGGCGGTGATCAGGTAGACGATGTAGAGGTAGCCGTGGCCGACGCCGAAGATGGCGAGCTCGGGCTTGAACCCTCCGATGGCGAGGTGCAGGCCCGTGAAGAAGAACAGCGGGATGATGAGCACGCCGACGATGTTGGCCATGAGCTGGTAGCGGAAGAGCGCCCCGGTCAGGCCGCGCTCGGTGAGCCGCCTCACTGTGCCCGTCGGACCACGACCGGCTCCTTCTTGCGCCAGGTCTTGGGTCCCGCGGCGGACAGCTCGGCCAGCCGCGCGTTGTAGGCGGCGAGCTCGGGATCCCCCTCGGCGGCCGGGGCCGGTGCCTCCGCCGCGATGGTCGTCGGAACCGGCGAGGCGGCCACACCCGGTGTGCCGTCCGCTGCGGCCGCCTGCGCCTGCTGGCGCCGCATGCCCTTGAGGCCGACCTCCTCGTAGTCGGTGTGGATCAGCATCCACCAGAAGTACAGGCCGAGAAGGCCAAAGACCGGCCACATGACCGAGTAGAGGTAGCTGAGCTGGTTCCCGTCCTGGGCCCGGCCGATCTGCCACCACGCCGCGATGGCGCAACCCGGCACCAAGACGAGCACGGCCACGTGGAGCGACACGGCCCGCCCGGAAAGCCACCGTTCACGCACGCCGGCCATGCTACCGGCCCCCGATCAGCGCAGGATTTCACCGCTAGCCTGGGGTGATGCTGTCTGCAGTGACCCGGCCGGACCCCCCGACGACCGGCGACGAGCGGCCGATGCTGACGGTCTGGCTCGACTTCCAGCGGGCCACCCTGCTGTGGAAGTGCGAGGGGCTCGACGGCGCCGCCCTGGCGCGTCGCGGCGTGCCGCCGTCAGCGCTCTCACTCCTGGGCCTGGTGCGGCACATGGCGATCGTGGAGTGGTGGTGGTTCGACCACATCTTCACGGGGAGCTCGTCGCCCGAGCCGATCTCGACCGTCGAGGACATGGACGCGGACTTCAACGACGTCCATCCGGACCGGGCGATGGCCGACCTGGACCTCTTCGGGCACCAGTGTGACGTGTCGCGTTCGATCGCCGCCGCCGCCGAGAGCCTCGACGTCCCCTCGGTGTCGACCGAGAAGCCGACCGTTTCGCTGCGCTGGATCATGATCCACATGATTGAGGAGTACGCACGGCACAACGGCCACGCCGACCTGCTCCGCGAGCAGATCGACGGGGCCGTGGGGGAGTGAGCACGGTCGCAGCCGCGGTGTCGGCGGCTCCCCGGGCAGCCTCCGAGACAGCACTGCCGTGAAGTTCTCCTTCCGCCAGATCCTCGCCTCCGTCGGGGGCGCGGTGATCGCCGCGATCATCGCCTCGACCTTCGGGGTCAAGGGCACCATCATCGGCGTGGCCATCGGGTCGGCAGCCGCCACCATCGGCACCGCGCTCGTCGCGCAGTCCATTGAGCGAGGTCAGCAAGCCGTCAAGCAGGTGGTCGTCCGCGCCCCCGACTCGTCCTCCCTGCTGCGCAAGCTGGGGGCGACGGGTCTGAGCGGCGGTGCGGCATCGTCCGTCGATGCCTCCTCCGCCCCGACCGAGGCCATGGCGACGGGCGGGGCTGCCGAGAAGGTGGAGATGGAGTCGAACACGGCGTCGGACGAGACCGGGCGCTTGGAGATCTCCGCCGTGGCCGACGCTCCGGCCACCGAGCAGCTGCAGGCCACCACCACACCGATGCAGCCGGCGGTGCCGGGAGCCCGGACGGGCGCTCGGCGACGGTTCTCCTGGTCCGCCATCGCCGGGACGGCGGCCATCGTCTTCGTGCTCGCCCTCATGCTCATCACGGCGATAGAGCTGATCTCCGGCAAGCCGCTGGCGTCCATCTTCGGCAACGCGGGGAGTGGGACCAGCGTGGGGAACGTCGTCACCCCGCCGCCGGCGGCGACCACGTCAACCACGTCGACCACCACGACCACCACGTCGCCGTCGTCGACGTCGTCGACGTCGTCGACGTCGTCGAGCACGACCACGACATCCCCGAGCGCCACGACAAGCACCACTGCGCCCTCGGGCACCTCGACCACCTCGACCACCCCGGGTGCCTCGACGACCACCACCACCAGGGTGGGCTCATCGTCATCGACATCGACATCGACATCGACAACGGTGGCCGGGGCTACCAGCCCTTGAACTCGGCGGGACGGCGCTCCACGAAGCTGGCGATACCCTCCTTGGAGTCCTGCGTGTTGGTGACGAGCTCCTGCCCCATGGCCTCGTCGTAGAGCGAGGTAGCCCGGTCGACGTCGAGAGCGCGGTTGGTCAGCCACTTGGCGATCCAGATGGCCTTCGTCGGCCCCTTGGCCAGGCGGCCCGCCAGGTCCTCGAGCGTCGATTGCAGCTCGGCGCGCGGCACCAGGCGGTTGACCAGCCCGATCCGGTAGGCCTCGGCGGCCGGCACGTCGTCGCCGAAGAAGAAGAGCTCCTTGGCCTTCTGGATCCCGACCAGTCGGGTGAGGATCCAGGCCCCGCCGGCGTCGGGGGCGATGCCGCGCCGGACGAAGACCTCGACGAACTTGGCCTCCTCGGCCATCACCACGAGGTCGCACGCCAGGGCCAGGTGCATGCCGCCGCCTGCGGCGGTGCCGTTGACGCCCGCGATGACCGGCTTCTCGCAGTCGAGGATGGAGGTGACCAGGCGCTGCCATCCGTCCCGGATCATGCGGGAGCCCTCGCCCACGACGCCCTCGGGGGCGTCATCGGGCTTGGGCCGTGGAGGCAGGCGTCCGCCCCGCAGGTCGGCCCCGGTGCAGAAGGCCCTGTCGCCGGCGGCGGTGATGACCACCACCCGGACGAACAGGTCAGACGATGCGTCGCCCACCCACTCGGCGATCCGGTCGCGCATGAACTGGGTCATCGCGTTCCCCACGTCCGGTCGGTTGAGGGTGATCCAGCAGATCCCGTCCTCGATCCGCCGGGTGAGGTCGTTGCCCACCGGGTCGTCGGTCGTGTCGCTCATGGGTCTCCTTGCGTGTGCTCCGTGGTCGTGCCGGGCGCTCAGGCCAGCACGACAAGGGCGTCCGCCGCAACTGCACCGTGCGGGCCGGCCAACAACGGGTTGATGTCGACCTCGGCCACCTCGTCGGAGAGGTCGACGGCCAAGTGCTGCATCTTCATCAGCACGTCCACCAGCGCGGCGCGGTCCGCGGCCGGCTGCCCCCGCACGCCGCGCAAGAGGGCGGCGGCGCGCAGCTCGTCCAACATGGCCGTGGCGTCACGTGTCGTGAAGGGGGGGACGCGGAACGTGACGTCGCGCAACACCTCGACGAGGACTCCGCCGAGGCCGAACATGACCACCGGCCCGAACAGGTCGTCGCGGGCGATGCCGACGACGGTCTCGATGCCCTGGACCATCTGGGCCACGAGCACACCGTCCACGTTTGCCTTGGGCGCAGCCTTCTTGGCCGTGGCCACCAGGCGCTTGTACGCGCCCCGGGCGTCGTCCTCGTCGCGCACACCGACCGCCACGAGCCCGAGGTCGGACTTGTGGAGGATGTCCGCCGAGACGATCTTCATCACCACGGGGAAGCCGATCTTCTTGGCCGCCTTGGCCGCCTCCGCCGCCGACGTGGCGACCCGCTCCTTGGGCAGCGCGATCCCGTACGCCTTGAGCAGGGCCTTGGAGTCCTGCTCCGAGAGGGCCTCGCCGCTCGCCCGCCGGGCGCCCCCGGGCGCGATCAGCGGCAGTGCGGTCCGCCGGGCCGGGGTCGGGCGCAGCGCCGGCCGGGTGAAGGCCGACTGGTAGGAGGCGACGAACCGGTGGTGGTCGAAGTAGGCCTTCGCGGCCATCACCGCGTTGGTGAAGGTGCGGAACGTCGGCACCGTGCTCTCGAGCAGCGTCTTGGTGTAGGCATCCTCGGTGCCGACGGGGGAGCCCCACACCACGAAGATGGGCTTGTCCGTCGTCGCGGCCGCGTCGACGAGGTCCTCGCACAGCTTGTTGCCCATGGACGGCAGTGCGCCGGTGATGGGGCACAGGAGAAGGTCGACGTTGGGATCGGCCAGCATCGTCTGAATGATCTTCGGGCCCCGCCAGTCGCGCACGGGGGCGCCGCCGTTGTCCACGGGGTTCGAGACACGCAGGTACGGCGGGATCCACTCGTGCAGCTGCACCTGGGAGGCCTTCGTGAGAGAGGGGAGCTCGAGCCCCGCCGCGGCGACCATGTCGGCCATGTGCGCGCCGGTGCCGCCCGAGATCGAGTAGACGCAGACCCGTCCTCCGGCGCCGCGGGTCAGGCGCCTGATGGCGGCGGGGGCGGGAGCCTTGCTGCGCGCCAGCGCGGCGGAGACGTCGAGCAACTGGTCGAGCCCATCGACCCGCTGCATGCCGTACTGGCGGAACACGGCGGACACGACGTCGTCGGACCCGGTCAGGTGACCCGTGTGCGCCTTGGCCATGGACGTGCCCTCGTCCGTGCGGCCCACCTTCACGGCGACGATCGGGACCTTGCGCCGGGCCGCCGCATCGGCCGCCAGCTGCAGGGTCCGCCCGTTCTTGAAGCCCTCGATATAGCAGGCGACGGCACCCGTCGTCTCCAGGCCCGAGAAGTAATTGATGAAGTCGGCCGATTCCATGTCCGCTTCGTTTCCGGCCGGTGCCCAGTGGGAGAGCTTGATGCCGATCTCCTGCCCCTGGAACACGGGCCGGCCCTGGTGACCGCTCTGGGTGATGAGGGCGATCGCCTTGCCCGGCAGATCGTCGCGGAAGACCTCGAACGCGTTGAGGTTGGTGTTCGGCCCGAGGACGTGGAGCTCGCCGCTCTCGATGATCTTCTCCATCTGGTCCTGGAGCTTCTCGCCCTTGGCTCCGACCTCGGCGAACCCCGCCGCGAACACCACGGCGAACTTCGCGGCGGCCGCCACCGCGTCGCGCAGGATCGGCAGCGGCTCGCCGACCAGGATCGCCACCAGGTCCAGCTGGTCCTCGATGTCCGTCAGCGCCTTGGCGCAGGGCCGCCCGGCCACCGTCTCCCGGTTCGGGTTGACGAAGTACACCGTGGCGCCCCGCTCCTCGGCCCACACGGTGATCTTCTGGGTCAGCGCCGTGTTGGGACGTGCATTGGAGTCCGATGCCCCCACGACGGCCACCCGCTTGGGGCGAAAGAACGTGCCCAGGTCGATGGAGCGGAGGGTGGTCGGCCGGCCTGTGATGTCCGGCTTGTCGCCTGTCCTCGTGGTCCCAGTTGCCATGTCCCTCCCTCGTGCCGCGCCGCCGTGACCTCGGTGCCGGCGCCGGTGCTCGGTGCAGCTTCACAGCCGCGGCCGCCCCTCGTCGGGCTCCGGCGCGGGGCGGTGGGCCCGCAGAGGCCCGCGGGGGCACTCACCGTATATGACGCCGATGTCAGTGTCGATCCCGGTCGGGGCGCGATCGTCCCCGGTGGAGGGCGAATTCGGGCGAATTGTCGGGTCTCCGCCGCCCCCGTTACGGTAGGTGACAGTCGTGTCAGTCTTCTCTCCGGATTGGGGGCTTCATGGGCATTTTGGACGGGAAAATCGCCGTTGTGACCGGGTCGGGCCATGGCATCGGCCGCGGTGAGGCGCTGGAGTTGGCGGCGCAGGGCGCCAAGGTCGTGATCAACGACCTCGGGGGGTCGGCCAGTGGCGAGGGGGCGGACAAGCGCCCGGCCGACGAGGTTGTCGAGGTCATCACGTCGCGGGGTGGCGAGGCGGTGGCCAACTACGACGACGTGTCCGATTTCGGTGGGGCCGAGAACATGATCGCGACGGCCTACGACGCCTTCGGCGGGCTCGACATCCTGGTCAACAACGCGGGCATCATCCGGGACAAGATGATCGTGTCGATGACCGAGGACGACTTCGACTCGGTCATCCGGGTCCACCTCAAGGGCACGTTCGCGGCGACGAAGTTCGCGTGCATACGCTGGCGCGAGCGCGCCAAGGCGGGTGAGCCCGTCTGGGCCGCCGTCGTCAACACGGTCTCCTCGGCGGGGCTGCAGGGCAACGTCGGCCAGGCCAACTACGGGTCGGCCAAGGCCGGCATCGCCGCGTTGACGATCATCACCTCGCTCGAGGGGTCCCGCTACGGGGTCCGGGCCAACGCCGTCGCGCCGGGAGGGGTCACGCGGCTGACCGGTGGAGTCCTGAAGGACGTCGAGCTGAAGGAGCCGGATCAGTACGGGGATGACGAGTTCAGCCGGCTCAACCCGCAGAACTCGGCGCCCATGGTGGCCTGGCTGGCCTCGGACCAGGCCCTCCACGTCACCGGGCAGGTGTTCCGCGCCGTGGGCGCCAACATCGCGCACTACGAGCCCTGGCGGCTCGGCGGGACCATCGACAACCCCAAGGGTGAGGACAAGTGGGACCCGGCCGACATCGCGGCCGAGGTCAACGCGCAGATCTTCCACTCGCGTCACCCGGGCCTGAAGATGGGTGGCGGCTGATCGCCGGTCTGCCCACCGGGCCCTAACCTGACCGGATCACCGGTCCACGGACGGAAGAAGGAGAGCAGGAGAACCATGGCCAACCGCCGCGTGGCGATCGTGGGCGCATCGACGTCCGACTGCGGTCGTGTCGATGACAAGACGGCCTTCCAGCTGAACTTCCAGGGCACCACTCGCGCGCTGACCGATGCCGGGATCGGAAAGTCCGAGGTCGACGGCTTCATGTCTCTCACCGGAGCGTTGCCGCCCGTCGAGCTGGCCGAGTACTTGGGCATCCGGCCCAACTGGGTGGACTCCACCGGGCACGGCGGCAGCATCTGGGAGTTCATGGTCGAGCATGCCGCCGCGGCCATCGCCCAGGGACTGGTCGAGGTCGTCGTGCTCACCTACGGGTCCACACAGCGGGCCGACCTGAAGAAGAAGCTGCGCATGGCGAACCTGTCGTTCGGCACCCGCGGGCCCGTGCAGTTCGCCGCCCCCTTCGGCCATCCGGTGGGCTCCCACTACGCCATGGTCGCCCGCCGCCACATGCACGAGTTCGGCACGACCATTGAGCAGCTGGCGGAGGTGGCCGTGTCCACCCGCTACAACGCGGGCCTGAACCCCGACGCCTACTACCAGGAACCGATCACGATCAGTGATGTCGTCGACGCCCCGATGGTGTGGGACCCGCTCACCAAGCTGCACTGCTGCATCCGCTCGGACGGGGGCGGGGCCATCGTCCTGACCCATGAGGAGCGCGCCCGTGACTGCGCCAAGGCGCCGATCTGGGTGCTCGGCACCGGCGAGGCGGTCTCGCACACGACGATGAGCGAGTGGGAGGACTTCACCGAGTCTCCCTGCGTCCGCTCGGGCCAGATGGCCTTCGAGCGCGCCGGCGTCACGCCCGAGGACATCGACACCGTGCAGGTCTACGACGCCTTCACCCCCATGGTCATCCTCACCCTCGAGGGGCTCGGCTTCTGCAAGAAGGGGGAGGGCGGGCCGTTCGTGGAGGACGGCAAGATGCGGGTCGGGGGCGCGCTGCCCACCAACACCGACGGCGGCGGGCTCTCGTCCTGCCAGCCGGGCATGCGCGGCATGTTCCTCCTCATTGAGGCGGTCAAGCAGCTGCGGGGCGAGTGTGGGCCGCGCCAGGTGCCCGACGCCCAGTTGGCCTGCGTCAACGGGACGAGCGGCTGGTTCACTGCGGCCGGCACGGTCATCCTCGGGCGCGACTAGGCGCAGGCGCCCCGTAGCCTGGGGCGATGCCCGCGCCCTACGACCTCACGCGGGACGAGCTGACCCGGCTCCTCGAGGGCGAGCCGGCCTACCGGGCCCGCCAGGTGTGGGAGGGCCTCCACGCCAGGGCACAGCGGCCCGAGAACATGACTGAGCTTCCCGCGGCGCTGCGCGCCTCGCTGGAGTCGGCACTCCCGCCGGCCCTGCGCGAAGTGTCACGCCGCACGGCCGACGGCGGGCAGACGACGAAGTGGCTGTGGGCTCTCCATGACGAGGCCAGCGTCGAGACGGTGCTCATGCACTACCCCGACCGGGTCACCGTGTGCGTGTCCACCCAGGCCGGGTGCGCCATGGCCTGCCAGTTCTGCGCCACCGGGCAAGCCGGGTTCCAGCGCCACCTGACCGAGGGCGAGATCGTGGAGCAGGTGGCGGTCGCCGTGCGGGAGGCGCGGCCGCGTCGGCTCTCCAACGTCGTCTTCATGGGCATGGGGGAGCCCCTCGCCAACTACGACCGGGTGTGGGGTGCCGTCGTCCGGCTCAACGGCGAGATGGGCCTCTCGGCACGCCACCTCACCCTCTCCACGGTCGGCATGGTGCCGGGGATCCGGCGGCTCGCCGCCGAGGCCCTGCCGGTGAACCTGGCCGTCTCGCTGCACGCCGCCAACGACGCGCTGCGTGACGAGCTGGTGCCCATCAACCGGCGGTACCCGCTCGCCGTGCTCGCCGACGCCTGCGCCGCGTACGTGGAAGCGAGCGGCCGCCGCCTCTCCATTGAGTGGGCCCTCATCGACGGTGTCAACGACCGCGGCAGCGACACGTCCGAGCTCGCCGCCTTCGCCCGCCCGCTGGGGGCCCACGTCAACCTGATCCCGCTCAACCCGACCCCCGGGTACCCGGTCGTGGGCTCTCCCGCGGACCGGGTGCGGCGCTTCCGCGACGAGTTGCGGGCGCTCGGCGTGAACGCCACCATCCGCGCCACCCGGGGGGCGGATATCGACGCCGCCTGCGGGCAGCTGGCCGCCGCGGTGGCCGGCTCGCCGGCGAGGGCGGAGGCCGTCCGATTGCTCCCCGGCGCCCGCGGTCGCTAGAACAGCGGCATGGCAAAGGCGAAGCGGTGAGGCGGTCGGGCGCGGTGCGCCCGTCGTGGCTGTGGTTCCTCCTTCTCGACGGAGGCATCGTCGTCCTGACCACGCTGGCCCTCAGCAAGACGGCCCACGACAAGGCGGGTGAGATGACCGGCGACGTCCTGCCTCCGCGCGACGTGCTGCAGGTGATGCTCGTCGGGACCGCCGTCATCCACGCCGGCGAGGCGCTGGCCGCGGGCCGCATGGCCCGCCGGCGCGGCCTGCCGGTCCGGGGCTGGCGGCTGCAGACGTTCATCGTCGGCTTCCCGTCCCTCCTGGCGATGCGCCGGAGCACCCCGACCGGCTGACCCCCCCGGCCGTGCCGCGCGGACAGCCGGACGGTACCGAACCGATCCGCATCCCGGAGCGTCACTCCTTTAGCACCGCATCCGCACGCTCCGGGAGGATCACGACATGGCCGAGGAACCGGCAGCCGTACCGCGCAGGTCACGAGTCAGCGGGAAGGTGGTGCTGGCGACCCTTGGCGCGTTGCTCGTCGTCGGTGCCGGTCTCGGACTGGCGCTCAGCGATGCCGGCGCCAGCACCCCCGCGGTGGTCGCATCGGGCTGCGGCTCGACGAACCCTCGCCTGACGGTGCAGGGCACTGGACAGGCGTCGGGCACGCCGGACGTCCTCACTGCTGTGTTCGGGTTCAGCACGACGAACGGTTCCTCCGCCTCGGCCCTGGCCGCCAACAACGCCAAGGTCAACCAGGCGCTAGCCGCCCTGGCTACAAACGGGGTGGACCGGCACGACGTCCAGACGACCGGGCTGTCCCTCTCTGCCCAGTACGCGTACCCGAAGGGCGTGCCGACGCTCATCGGCTACCTGGTCAGCAACACCGTGGCCGCAACACTGCGTGACACGAACACGGCGGGAGCGGCGATTGATGCCGTGGTCAACGCCTCGGGAGACGCCGTGCAGATCAACTCGCTCACCTTCTCGTTCGGCGACCCCGCCAAGGTCGCGGACGCAGCACGGGCCGACGCCGTCCACCAGGCCGTTGCGCATGCCAGCGCCATGGCAGTGGCAGCGGGCCGGAAGCTCGGGCCGGTGTGCGCGCTCACCGACGACACCCAGCCGTCTCAGTTCCCGCCGAACCTGGGCGTCGCCGGTGCCGGGACCTCGGCGCCGTCCTCGGCGGTGCCGGTGGAGCCGGGCACGCAGGTCGAGACGGACCAGGTCACGATGGTCTACGCACTGGCGCAGCGATAGGCCGCGGGCCCGCCCGGTCCGCACGCGGCACGCGGCCCGATCCCGCGCCGGAACGCCACCACCGGTACGGTGGGCCATCCGCCCACTCACCCCCTGGAGGCCGACAGCGTGCTCGGCGACATCTTCGGCCCGGACATCTTCGTGGTGTTCATCGTGTTCGTCCTCGGCCTCGTCGTGCCCATCTGGGCGATCGTGGATGCCGCCTCGAGACCGTCCGGTGCGTTCGCCGCCGCGGGGTCGTCGAAGGCGATGTGGATCACGCTCATCGCGGTCTTCTGGATCCTGACCGGGCTGATCGGCTTCATTCTCGCCTGCGTGTACCTGGCGTCGATCCGCCCCCGGGTGGCGGCGATCGGCGGGTAGCCGGGCCTAGCGGTTCTTCCAGTTGGGGAGCCGCTTCTCGGCGAAGGCCAGCGGGCCCTCGGTGGCGTCCTCGCTCGAGAAGACCTCGCCCGAGATCTCCGACTCGATCTTGTAGGCCTCCGGCATGTTGGTGGCCAGGCCGCGCAACACCGACTCCTTGGTCTTGCGGATGGCGAAGGGGCCGTTGGCCGTGATGCGGTGCGCGTAGTCGTGGGCCCGTTCCATGAGATCCGCCGGACGGCACACCTCATTGAGCAGCCCCATGTCGTAGGCGCGCTGGGCCGGCACCTGGTCGGCGCACAACAGGAGCTCCATGGCGGCAGGGTAGGGGATCTGGCGGGGTAGCCGCACCGTGGTGCCGCCCCCGGCGAACAGCCCGCGCTTGGGCTCCATCACCCCGAAGGTCGCGGTGTCGCTCGCCACGCGGAGGTCGGTGCCGCCGAGCATCTCCATGCCGCCGGCCACGCAGGTACCGTTGACGGCGGCGATGATCGGCTTGTACAACTTGGTCCCCCGCAGCACCGCCTTGACCCCGTCGTCGAGCCGGTAGCCGCCGATCTCGCTGACCTCGCCCGCTTTCGTCTTCTTCTGCAGCTCGGTGATCTGGGGGATGTACGTCTTGAGATCGGCGCCGACGCAGAAGTCCCTGCCGACCCCGGTCACGATGGCGACGTAGGCGTCGTCGTCGTCCCCGAAGCGCTCCCATGCGGAGCGCAGCTGGAAGAAGTGCTCCATGTCCAGCGAGTTGCGCGCCTCGGGGCGGTTGATGGTGATGGTGACGATGTGGTCGTCACCGGTGGCGTAGTCGATCGACATGTGCTCCGGTGTTCTCAGTAATCGGGTACGGGAAGAGGTGGCCTCAGTCCGCGGCGTGGCCCCGGGACAGGCCCGAGGTGAAGCTGGAGATGCTCACGATGCCGTCCTCGTTGGTCGACGTGTGGCCGCGGGCCCTCGACACCAGCGAGGTGTCGACATCCGCCGCCTCGGCCCGCAATGCCTCCACCGTGCACTTCTGGCGCGGCCGCACACTGAAGGGGTCGTACTGGAAGTGCTTCATGGCGTTGAGGTGCGTGATCTTGTTGATGTCCTCGTCGGGCACGTCGGCCAGGTACTTCATGCACGCCTCCGGCGCCGTCGGCCACGTCGAGTCCGAGTGGGGATAGTCGCACTCCCAGGTGATGTTGTCGATGTTCAGGTAGTCCCGGCTTGCGACCCCGAAGGCGTCGTCGATGAAGCAGGTGATGATCCGGTCCTTGAAGACCTGGCTCGGCAGCATGTCGCCGAAGTCCTGACCCGTCCACTTGTGGTGGTGCTGGTACACGTAGTCGATGCGCTCGAGGGCGTAGGGGATCCAGCCGATGCCGCCCTCCGAGAGGGCGAAGTGCAGGTCCGTGTACTTGCGCAGCACGGGCGACCACAGGAGGTCGGCCGCCGCCTGGACCATGTTCATCGGCTGCAGGCTGATCATCACGTCGATGGGCGCGTCGGCGGAGGTGACGAGAATCTGGGACGACGAGCCGAGGTGCATGCAGATGACCGTGCCCTCGTCGGCGCAGGCCGTCCAGAAGGGGTCCCAGTGGCTCGAGTGCAGCGAGGGCCAGCCGAGCTTCTCGGGGTTCTCCGAGAAGGTGACGGCGTGGCACCCCTTCTTGGCCACCCGGCGCACCTCGGCCGCGGCGAGCTCGGGGTCCCAGATGGCGGGGATGGAGAGGGGGATGAAGCGGCCGGGCTCGGCACCGCACCACTTGTCGATGTGCCAGTCGTTGTAGGCGCGCACCATGGCGAGCGCCTCGTCCTTGTCCTGGCGGCGGGCGAAGAGCTGGCCGCAGAACTGGGGGAAGGAGGGGAAGCACATGGAGCCGAGCACGCCGTTGACCGACATGTCGCGCACCCGCTCGTGGACGTCGTAGCAGCCGACCCGCATGTCGTCGAGGGACATCGGCTCGATCCCGTACTCCTCGGGCGGGCGGCCGACGACGGCGTTGAGGCCCACGTTGGGGATCTCGTTGCCGTCGTAGTACCAGTAGTCGGTCCCGTCGGGACGGCGGATGAGCTGGGGCGCCTTGTCCTGGTACTTGGCCGGCAGGAGCCCGTCGAACATCCCTCGGGGCTCAATGACATGGTCGTCCACGCTGACCAGGATCAGATCTTCGGTGCGCATTTCTGTCCTCCCCGTGCCGTTCCCTGACACTCGTGTCATCCACCTTATGCGCCGTCCCGGTGTCGGTGCGAAGCGGGTCCGCCCTCGGGGCCGGTGGGTGGATTGCCGACGAGGTGGGGCCCGTCAGGGCAAGCCGTCCGCTCGCGCCGGTTCAGGCGACCTTCACGCGCTCGCCACCTGCAGTTCGTGTTCGGGCGCGCACAGGCCGCGACGGGGGAGGATGATGTCGTCGATGATCCCGTAGTCGCGGGCCTCGCCCGCGGTCATGTAGTGGTCCCGGTCGATGTCCTGGGCCACCTGCTCGACCGGTCGTCCGGAGTGGTGGGCGATGATCTCGGACATGCGGCGGGTGAGCGACAGCACCTCGCGCAGCTGGATCTCCATGTCCGACGGTGCCCCGCGTGTCCCCGCCGAGCCCTGGTGGATCATGATGCGCGCGTTGGGCAGCGCGAAGCGCTTCCCGGCCGCGCCGCCGCAGAGGATCATGGCGGCCGCCGACATCCCCATGCCGACGCAGATGGTCGACACGTCAGGCTCGACGTGCTGCATGACGTCGTAGATCGCCATGGCCGCGTAGGCCACGCCGCCGGGGGAGTTGATGTAGAGGTAGATGTCCCGCTCGTTGTTCTGGGCCTCGAGGAAGAGCATCTGCGAGATGATCAGGTTGGCCACCTGGTCGTCGACCTCCTGGCCGAGGAACACGATGCGCTCGCGCAACAGCTGCGAGTAGATGTCGAAGGCGCGGTCGCCCCGGTTCCCCTCCTCGATCACCGTGGGGACGAGGACCTGGTGCAGCGGGTCGTGGGTGCTCGGGCTGTGCGGGCTCATTGGCGGTGCGCTCCTCGTGCTGGCGGGGTCGTTCCCACGTTATATCAAATGTGAGATAATCGGTCTCGTGAGCGAGCGTCGGCATCCCACCGTGTTCCCGGGCTTCGCGGAGATGGCGTTGCGCCGGCACTCGGTGTCGGGGCAGCTGACCTCGCTCCGCCGGGAGCTGGGCCTGTCCCAGGCCGAGGTCGCGGCGCGCATGGGGACCTCGCAGTCGGCCGTGGCCCGTTTCGAGGCGGGTGAGCTCGACGCCCGGCTCTCGACCGTGGAGCGCTACTCGACGGCGCTGGGGGCGCGGCTGGAATGGAGGATCGAGCATGAGTGAGCAGTGGCCTGTGATCGGGCCCGGGCCGGGACCCGAGCCCCTCTCCGAGTCGCTGGCCCGCCGTCTCCTGGCCCAGCGGGTTGTCCTGCTGCACGGCCCGCTCGACGACCTGTCGGTCACCCGGGTCTCGGCGGAGCTCATGACGCTCGATGCGGAGGGCGACGATCCCGTGTCCCTGCGGGTCGACTGCGGCGAGGCCGGTCTCGCCCCGGCGCTGACGCTCATGGACGTGATCGAGCTGATGGGTGTGCCGGTACGGGCGCTGTGCCTCGGTCAGGTCGCAGCCGGTGCGATCGGGGTCGTGGCCGTCTGCGCGCACCGTGCCGCCATGCCGAGCACCCGGTTCTCGCTCAGCGAGCCCACCACCCGGATGGAGACCCACGTGCGCAACGTGGCCCAGTGGGCCGAGCTGCGGGCCGGCGACCAGCGCCGTTTCTGCGAGCGGGTGGCCGCCGCCGTGGGCAAGCCGGCCGCCACCGTCGAAGAGGATCTGGGGCGTGGCCGCTTCCTGAGCGCGGCAGAGGCGGTCGAGTACGGCATCCTCGACGAGGTCTGCCGGCCCGACGCCCCGATCCGCCAGCTGCCGGGCTCCGAGCCGCCGCCCATGGGGTTCCGGCCTCAGCGCTGACCTGCGCCGAGGCTGCGTCGAGGCCGCGACGAGCGCCTCCGAGACCCGGCCCGGCCTGCGTGCCTACGATGCGGCGATGACCGCACCCGGACCTCGCATCCCGCCGCTCGCCGCCGGCGAATGGGACGAGCGGTTGATCCGGCTGCTCGAGCTGTCGCCCGGCGGGACGGACGAGCCGATGCACATCTTCACGACCCTGGGCCGGGCCGATCCGGAGCTGTTCCGGCGTTGGCTCGCCTTCGGCGGGGCGCTCCTCTCCGGGCGCCTGCCGGGCCGGCTGCGCGAGCTGGTGATCCTGCGCACCGCCTGCCGCTTTGGCGGGCGCTACGAATGGGCGCAGCACATCGGGATCGGCGAGGCGCAGGGCGTCACCGAGGCCGAGCTGGCCGCCCTCGGCGGTACCGCGCCCGGTGACCTCGATGCGGTCGAGTGGGACCCCCTCGAACGGGCCGCGCTGCGTGCGGTCGACGAGACGGCCGACGACGGCGCGGTCTCCGACACCACCTGGGACGCCCTCGCTGCGCCGCTCGATGAGAGCAAGCTGATTGAGCTGCTCATGCTGATCGCCCACTACCTCATGCTGACGACGGTGCTGCGCTCCTTGCGCATCGAGCTCGAGCCCCGGGCCGAGGCGCTGGCGCGCCGCGTGCCGGGCGGCCCGGCCGACTGACCCGATGAGCCCGCTCCTGCAGGGCCGCTGCATCACCGTCGTCGGTGCCGGCACCCAGCCCTCACGCGACCCCGACGCGCCCGTCGGCAACGGCCGAGCCATCGCCGTGCGCTCCGCCCGTGAGGGTGCGTCGGTCGTCTGCGTGGACCGTGACGAGGCGGCGGTCGAGGCGACCTGGCGCATGATCACCGAGGAGGGCGGCAAGGCGGCGATCGTGGTCGCCGACGTGACGACCGAGGAGGGGTGCCGCCTGGCGGTGTCCGAGGAGCCCGGCCTGACGCCCGACGGGCTCGTGCTCAACGTGGGTACGGGATTCGGCATGGGCGTCGCCGGGACGTCGCCCGACGAGTGGGACCGGACCTTCGCCATCAACCTGCGCTCCCACTTCATGCTGGTGCGCCGCGCCCTCGTCACGCTCCCCGACGACGCGTCCATCGTGTTCATGGGCTCGGTGGCCGGCCTCCGGCCCGGCAGCCGCATCCCGGCCTACGACGCCTCCAAGGCGGGGCTCATCGGACTCAGTCGCCATGTGGCCGTGGAGGGCGCCCGCCGCGGCATCCGGGCCAACGTGCTCGCTCCCGGGCTGATCGACACGCCGCTCGGCCGGGCCGCGTCCGCCGGCCGGCCGTCGCGCACGCGCTCGCCGGTGCCGCTCGGCCGCCAGGGCACCGCCTGGGAGGTGGCGGCCGCGGCGGTGTTCCTGCTCTCCGACGAGGCGAGCTACATCACCGGGCAGGTGCTGGCCGTCGACGGGGGGTTGACGCTGGTATGAGCGCCCATTCAGCGAAGCCGCGGTCCGGCCCGCGCGTTGCGCAGCACCCGCCGCGCCTCGGTCGCCGCGTGGCGCGCTTCAACCGGGCGGTGACGAACAAGGTGTCCATCCACCTGGCGGGGGTGCTGCCGGGCATGGGGATCGTCATCCACGTCGGGCGCCGGACGAGGAACGTGTACCGGACGCCGGTCAATGTGTTCCCGACCAAGGACGGGTTCCGGATCGCGCTCACCTACGGCCGGGACTCCGAGTGGGTGCAGAACGCCCTGGCCCACGGCGCCGTGCGGCTGGTCAGCCGGCGCAAGGTCTATGAGCTGACCGATCCCGAGGTCGTCACCGACGAGCACCGCCAGCACGTCCCGCTGCCGGCCCGGGCCGTGCTGCGCCTCCTTCGGGTGTCCGAGTTCCTGGACCTCCGCCGCGCCGGGTAGTGCGTCAGGCGATGATCTCCATCCGCAGGTCCCGCTCGTCGAGCTCGCCGCCGAGGGACAGGTGGGCACCGGCCACGTAGCGGCGGGCCGTCCAGGCGCCCACCATCGCATCGAGCACGTCGTCCCGCTTCGCTCCGGCCGGCGGGGGGGCGAGGACGAGGCGGTCAACGTCGCCGAAGGTGGACCGCAGCGCGGACACCCGCTCGGCCCGGCCCTCGGCGGTGCGCTTGTTCGCCCGCATCGGGGCGCCGGCGAGGACCGTGAAGCTGAGCTCGGGGTGCATCTCGAAGAGCCGGGCCTGGAGCCAGGGTGATTGCAGCCGGTCGATCTCGCAGACCTTGGGCAAGATGTTGAAGAGCTGCTTCGAGACCGCCCGGCCGCAGGCGCGGCGGGAGAGGTCACAGGCATCGCCGTACGTCGGCGCGCCGAGCACGCGGCGCGCCGGCGCGGGGAAGACCGAGCTGCGCCGGGGGCCGAGCAGGCGCCGCGCCTCCGTGTCGCAGGCCCGTGGCCCCCGCGGCGGGAGGCCGATCGGGATGTCGATGGCGGCGGCGGCCATGCGGCCGGACTCCAGGGCGGCCAGGAGCGGGTCGAGGTCGGCGATCACGGTGACGGCGAGCGCCCCGGCGACGGGCCCACCCCCCTCGGCGGGGGCGGTGACGAGCACCCAGCCGGCGGCGCAGCCGTCGAGGCCGCCCACGACGTGACTGGTCACGGCCTCCTCAGGACAGCCGGGCCACGTTGAGCTGGTCCTGCGGCGTCAGCGTCACGTGCCGCCCGATCAGCTCCTCCACCTCGACCGAGCGCAGCACGTCGGGCCCCCCGTCCAGCACGGCGTAGCAGCGCCCGCCGCCGGGAAGGTCGCAGATGAGCAGCGCCCGCTCCGGCGCGCCAGCGCGCCCGTGCAGCACCGAGTAGGTGGCGACGCTGGCGTCGCCCTCCGGCGAGGCGACGATCCCCAGCGGCTCGGCGGCTGCGACGTAGGGCGGCGCATCGGGCGTGGCCGGCCCCGGCGCCGTCGACCAGACCCCGTACGCATGCTTCTGCATGTGCATGCCCACGCCGCTCACGACGCCGTAGGCGCCGGGGTCATCGCGCAGCGTCTCGGCCATGGCCGCCAGGGAGTGGGTCATGTAGTTCGAACCCGGCCCCCCGTGATAGGGCAGGCCGCCGGTCTGGGTC
>Ga0208565_1000829_pt1 | contig 20549 bp, 16 predicted proteins | sample Sb_taG_7_FD_187706 | JGI IMG/M metagenome (GOLD analysis project Ga0208565, IMG submission 187706) | Peat soil microbial communities from Weissenstadt, Germany - Sb_50d_2_FS metaG (SPAdes) (version 2) | ecosystem: Environmental > Terrestrial > Soil > Wetlands > Peat | place: Germany...
AGCGGACCTCCGGCCGCACCGCCGCCGAACGACAGAAATGGGCCAGCGAACCAGCCGATTACACCCTCACCATCGTCCCGTCAAATCTCCCGAAAACAGACGTAAGTCCCGGAAGTTAAGGGCAGTGCCGGCAGGGGTAACCCGCGCCTGTCACAGCCGAGTGCCGCCTCGGGAAGCATGATCAGCTCGCGGCCCGATGCGGACCGCCGAGCGCGTCAGCCCTCCAAAAGTGAGCGCTGATCCTGGCATGGAGCGCCGCCCCCAGCCTGGAGCGAGCTGCACAAAGCCGTCGGGTTTCGACGGGCATGAATCGAGACGGACGACTCATTGTTGTGGGACACTACGCTGCCAAAGCGACGTTCCACGACAATACTTCGCGTAGGGCGCCGGAGCCCAAGACGGCGACGAATGGACTTTCCCCCGTGCAGCTTCAACTACCGTCCTGAGGCGACCTTCCCAAGATGCGTGATCTCAACTGCTCATAAGATGGTAACGACGCATAGACATTCGAAGGGCGCCACTCAATAGAAATTACGCAGCGAGGCACTTCACCTGGCGGATTATCGGGAGACTTCAGTCGCTACCGAACTGGATGATCGGTACTCGGATACGTGACAGGTGGGCCAAGTCCATAACGATACCGATTCGGTCTGGCGTGCCTTTCTGGGGCCTGCCTTGCGGTGACCGGCCAGGCGGTGGTGACCTGGCGTGACGGGCGGGCGCGATCTTACGGTGGAATGGTCAGTTCTTGCTGGGACCGCGGTCGGCCCGGCAGCCTTCCGGGTCTCAGCCCGATATCGGGAGGTCCGATGACCACCACCATCCCCTCTACCGCTGTTGTCCTGGCCAGGCCGGTGCTCAGTGATCAGGAACGCCAAGCGCTTGGCGGGTTCCTGGCCGGGTACACCGGCCTGACCCGCGAGGCGTACGCGCTGGACCTGCGCCAGTTCACCGCCTGGTGCGCGTTCCATTCCCTGCGGCTGTTCCAGGTCCGCCGGGCCGATATCGAGTGCTTCGGCCGGGACCTGGAAGCCAGGGGCCGGGCCAGGGCCACGGTCACCCGCCGGTTATGCACGATCGCCGGTTTCTACCGCTACTCGGTCGAGGAAGACCTGCTCGACCACTCCCCAGCCGCGCATGTCCGCCGGCCACGGCTGGATTATGAGTCCCATGCGACCGGGCTGGACCGTAACGAGGTCGGGGCACTGCTGGTCGCCGCCGGGCTCGGACCCGCGGCCGAGCATGCGCTGATCTCGCTGCTGGCCCTGAACGGGCTGCGGGTCTCCGAGGCCACCGGCGCCGACATCGAGGCGCTGGGCACAGAACGCGGGCACCGGACCCTTGCGATTGTCCGCAAGGGCGGGAAGAGAGCCACCATCCCGCTCGCGCCGCGCACCGCCCGCGCGATCGACCTGGCGATCGGCGAGCGCTGCGAGGGCCCGGTCTTCCTCACCCCGGCCGGTGCCCGGCTGGACCGGCACGGCGCCGGGCGGATCGTCCGCCGGGTAGCCCGGCGGGCAGGGATCACCAAGAACGTCGGGCCGCACACGCTCAGGCACGCGTTCATCACCGCCGCGCTTGACGCCGGCGTGCCGCTGCGCGACGTGCAGGAAGCTGCTTCCCACGCTGACCCCAGGACAACTATGAGATACGACCGCGCCCGGGTCTCCCTGGACCGCCATGCCACCTACATCGTCGCCGCGTTCATCGCCGGGGCTGCCCGCTGACGTCCGCGCCAGCACACCGCCCGGCGCACGCCGCGCCGGGCGGTCCCGGCGTCAAGGGTGACGGATCCGCAGCAGCCCGCGCTGGAGCACCGATACTGCCCCGGCCAGGCTGCCCGGTTCGGCGAGGCTGGCGAGGTCGGTGATCGCCTTGGTCACAGTGACGGCGGACTGATCGGCGAGCCGCAGCACGATGATGCCGGCGTGGCTGCCGGGCGGGTAGCTGCGGATGTCACCCAGGCCGCGGTCCAGGGAGATCAGGATCCGACCCTCTGCGGTGGCCGCAGCGACGACGTCCTGATCGGGCGCGCCGGTCAGGCCTTCGGCGCTGACCGTGTCGACGTCGTGACCGCCGTCGGCCAGGACGGCCCCGGCGGATACCGGGAGGTTCTCGTCGAGCTTGAACTTCACCGTGACTGCGGGATGGGCAGCAGTTCCTCCCGTGCCAGGGCAGCCCCGTACGCCGCTGCGGCCCGCACGCCCGGGGCGGTCACAGTGGGGTACTCTGCTGTGATCTCCTCGGGAGTCAAACCGGAGGCCAGGCAGTCCAGGATCACGCTCACCGGGACCCGTGTCCCGGTGATCACGGCCTGGCCGTGCATGACCTGCGGGTCGGTCGAGATCATCTCCATCTGCTCGGTGGTCACTATCCAAGTCTGCCCTGCCTGTCGCCCGGATGCGACATCGGGCACAAGCCGTGTCCGCCACCGCGTCACGCCGCACATTCTCTCGGCACCCGACTTTCGGCACCCGAGGACGCTGATCACGCCGAGCGGCACCAGGCAGCGCGAGATCCGCCGTTCGGCGCGCCGATCGCGGTCGGCCGGATGGCCGTAGCGTGCGGACCGATTAGATGTTCGGAGCGAGCGCTTCTGTCCGGGAACCGACAGCTCCGCTACCAACGAGGCTAGACAGCCGACCTGCTCCCCGAGTGAACAGCATCGGCCAAAGTATCCCGAGGGCTAGGCGCTGGGGCTGACCACGACCCCCACATGGTCCGCGCGGAGAACCTCATTGGCCAGAAGCTGAATTCGGAACAGGGATCGTCGTCCACGTGTCATCTGTCTGGCCGATCTCAACAGTACGCCACTTGATGCGTTCTGCTCGGACGTCGACTAGCACGCCGATCTTGTACGAGTAGCCGCTGTGGCTGGCGTCTGAGATGAGGAGTTGCTCGACGCGCGACCGGAGCCGCGCAAGCGTTCTGTTCCTCGCGTTCTTCTTCCACTCCATGACAAGGATGTTGCGGTCATCGTCTCCACGCCCGTGGACAACCAAGTCGGGTCGGAATCTGGCCGCCTTTCTCCGGTCATCACGGGGGTCCAGGAACTTGTGCAGGCGGCCGTGACGGTCGTAGTCGATGTCGATGGTGAGATCGTGCTGTGCGAGCATCTGCCACAGATGGCGTTCGAGGTAAACGGCGAAGCGGTGCACTACTGCCAGTTCATGTGCGCGTAGCTCAAGCAGGGCTTGATCCCTGGCTGCCAGGTCGGCGAGGGCGCCAGACACGGCCGCCAGCACAGCCTCTCGGCTGGGATCGTCGCCCTGATGGGAAACAGGAAAGGCAAGACCGAATTCGGCTAGCAGTTCCGTGGTGGTGAGAACTTCGACGTCCTTATCACGCGCTCGTGCCGTCAGACGCTTCTCGTTGGTGATGAGTGCGCAGCCCTCCATGAGCGCGGTGTGCGCAATGAGAGCATCGCGTGAATGCCTGACGCTGGCTGACCGCAGGATGTCGATGGACTCATCGTCATCATCCATCACCCGGCAGAAGTTGACGCGGGAGAAGTCCACGATCGCACCGCTTGTATCGGTCATCCGGCCTAGCGCGAACAGCAAGACGAGCAGCCACTGCCGCTTGTCGAGATCCGGGGTAGCGGCCATCTCGTCGATGGTGACATGGGTGACGAGGATCTCAAGCTCACCCGACTCCACAGCGTCCCTGAGAAGTTCGAAGGCTCCCGGAACGTACATCAACGGGTCCAAGGCGTTCGAGTCCAGCAGTACGCGGCGCATGACGGAACGGTATCGCGGAGGGCAGACATCGGTCAGCCGCGATGTCCGGGGCGAGGAAGATCTCCATGCGAGAGGGCCTAATAGCCACCACGATTTAAGGTTTGAGCTGGCTCCTGATCAAGTCGTGGACCGGTGTCACACGGATCTGGCTGAAGAAACTATCGCAGAAGCTTAGTGCAGCATTCCATGCCCAGAGCGTACAGCCATGACCCCACTGCCCTTAAGTTTCCGGATTCGCGTCCCATTTGGGTAGATTTGATTTCGTGATCTCGATGGTGTAGGTGACTTCTTCGGTGTGCCTCGTGCGGCGTTCGGCGGGGGTGCGGCCGGATGTGCGCTGGCGTCCGGGGCGGTGCCTGGGCAGGGCGAGGATCGCGGTGAGCAGGCCGGCGAGCGGACTGGCAGGGTCGGCGGGCCGGTGCCCGCAGTGCCGGCAGCGGGTGTCAGCTGCCACGTGGGCGCGGACGAGGCCGGGCACGGCGGTGAACGGGATGAGGCGGGGGCTGGTTCCGGCAAGGGCCGCGGCACGGGCAGCGGCTGTGGCCACGACGTTATGAATGAGCAGGAGCGCCCGGGCTTCCTGGCGGGCCAGTTCCGGGGACTGGCCGCGCAGTGAGCGGCGGGCGCCGCGGACGGTTTTCTTCAGGTGGAGGAACGCGACCTCAATCTGCCATCTTTCTGCGTGAAGGGCGGCGATCTCGCGGGCGGGGAACGTCTGGTGATCCAGGAGCGTGGTCAGCACCCGCATCAGGGTGGTTTTCATCCTGCCGCTGCTGGTGCGGGCAAGGATGGTGAAGGTGACCAGCCTCGCCGTGGTGCCGGGGAGCCGTTCCGCGTGCGGGTCGCCGGCGTGGCGGCGCCGCCTGGTGCGCATGCCGTCGGATTCGTGCAGCATGACCAGCTCCGACCCGTCGGGCAGGGCGCGGATCGTCTTGAACGGGACCGATTTCGCGCCGTTCTTGACCCGCCAGGCCAGGTGCGCTCCGGCGGCGGAGAACCGGATCCACCGGTCCATGGAGAAGAACCCGCGGTCGGCCAGGTTGAGCATGCCGGGCCTGAAGGTGCCTTCCAGCTGGTCTGCCAGGGCGTTCTCGCCGTCGTGGTAGCCGCCGATCGCGGCGCCGATCCACCGGAAGGTGGCGGTGCGGACGTGCGCGGCGATTCTCAGCAGCGGTTCCGCGCCCTCGGCGGGGGTGCCGAACTCGCCGTCCAGCGCGTCATTGCGGGCGAGTTCCATCGTGGTGCCGTCCAGGGCGGTGACCTCCAGGCCCTTCCGCAGGGCGGCGATGCCCAGTTCCGCGTCGCCGCGGGCGGCGTCCAGCTCGAAGGTCCTTTTCATGGCCTGCTCGCCGAGCAGCTTGCGGGCCTGCGAGAACGCCGCCCCGGTGGGCACTTCCGTGCCGGGCCTGAACCGCAGGCCCGGCAGCCCGGACGCCGTGGCGAGGACCGTGTCGTAGCCGGCGCCGGGGAACAGGCAGGCGACCAGCACGCAGATTACGGTCATCTTCGCGTTCAGCACCCGGTCATAGCGGTGCCCGGTGGGTGCCTCCCGCAGCGCCCGGGCGATCACGCCGTCGGCCAGCAGCTCTTCCAGCAGGCCACGACGGTCGAGTTCTTCCAGCCAGTCCGTCCACAGGCCCGGGCCGGACGCGACACGTGCCGCCAGCTCCGCATGCGGCACGGCATCACCGTCCCCGGACGGCGCGGACGGCATGGACGGCGACGCGATCACCATGGCAAACTGGGCAGGCAGCAAAGCTCCCGGGCAGACGGCTGGCGTGAACAACCCCGTCCTTACCAGGAGCTTTGTTCTATTTCAGGGACCGCCGCGCCGAAGCACGCCACCCGCGACCAACATGCCGCCAGACCGTTATCGGACCCAGAAAACCGGACATCGATACCCGAAACTCCGGAAACTTTAGGGCAGTGGCCATGACCCAGGCACCTATCTGGGAAGAACGGATTTCCTGCTCCCGTAAACGGACTTGTGGACGGGAGCTTGCTTTCCAGGCCTCGCAGCCAGCCTTCAGAAGTAGCGGCTCCCGCACCAGCGCGAAACTGCGGCTTGTAGTGGACTAGCTCGTTCCTCAGGTGGACCAGAAGCTGAGCGTCCTGGTATGGCTGCCTACCCGTATCGAATGTCTTATGCCCGAGCAGTAGAAGCGCGAGCTGGAAGCGATCCAGGAGCCTGTTGCCGTCAAGCATCTCTGCGGCGGCTGTGAGGACGGCGCGCTGGGAGGCTGAGAGCGATCCCCGTCCTTCGGCGAGTTCAAGTTCATCATGTGATGCAGAAGCGAACAGCTCGTTTATCGACGCTTCGAGGAAGGCCGCAGATGCGAGGACGGATGCGACGGCGAGGGACCGGTGTTCCCGGTACGTGGCCTCGGTCCAATTCATGCCCTTCGCGAGGTCGGCAGCGCTGGGTGCCGGCGGACTATTCTCAAGTTCGCCGCACTTCCTGGAGAACAGCGCGGCTTCTGCCGCCTGGTCGAGCGAGAACCAGTTCCACACTGCCACGCCACCTGCAGGGGCGTCCACGTCCACGCCTGCCGCGACCCCGTGCTCCTAGCCCTGATCATTCACGCGGGTTGGTCGCCGGCTGGGGCGTGCCGCTGAACGGCGTTGCGGATCTTGATTCTAGGTTCGGGGTATGACGGTGGCCCGGCTGGCGGGCCGGGTGCCGGGGGTTCCACGGCCCCCTGGGGTGTCCTTTCGTGGTCGCAGGGATGGGTTTCCGGTGGTCAGGGTGCCTGGGGCAGGGCGCTGATCCGGTCCCAGGCGGTGGTGATGGCCGGTGCCCAGGGCCAGGTGGCGGCGATTTTGAGGTGCCGGCGGCGGCCGCCGCGGGTGAGCCGGGCGGCGGCGTGGAAGAGGCGGTAGCGCAGGGTTTTCGGCTCTGCTCTGGCGAGGTCGCCGTCCAGGGCCAGGTGCCGGAGCCAGGCCAGCAGGGTCGCGGCGAGCAGCGACGCGGTCAGTCACGCCGTGCTGCGCGGGGGACAGGTTCGATGCCCGCAGGGTGTACCGCCAGCCGTCTTCGGCCTCGAACAGGGTGAGCTGCGCGCCGGGGTGCGGCCGCTCGCGGCGGGCGAAGACCCGCATCGCCGCGGGCCAGCCGGCCAGCTGGTCCCCGCGCCCGTGCCGGAGCAGCGCGGTCAGCTCGGTGACGTGCGCTTCCTCGATCCAGCACCGCCGGTGCGCGCACCCGGTGCCCGCGCAGGCGCCGTCGGCGCGGCGCTCGCGGACCTCGCCGCGGTGATCGACGGCGATCTGCCACGCGCGGGCCGGGACCTGCGTGATCGCTGTCTTCTCCCGCTCGCCGAGCTCCCAGCCCGCGGAGTAGGTCAGCTGGTGCCCGGGCCGGGCGGCGGGGCGTCCAGGCGCGCGATCAGCGCGTGGCTGGCCCCGGCCCCGTCGCAGGTCACCATCAGCCGCCGCCGGCACGCCGGCGGCACCGCGGCGATCGCCTCATCCGGGACCCGGATATGATCGCTGGCGGTGTCCGGCCCGGCGCTGCCCGGGCGCATCATCCCGGCCAGCGGCTCGTCCGTATTGTCACAGTAAGCCAGCAGCGGGTGATGGCCGAACCCTTTGAAGTCGGGTTCCGCTCCCTGTTTGCCTGAGTGCGCCGGGGTGACGGTCGCGTCAAGCCGGATGCACGTCACCCTGTCCAGGACCCTGCCCGCGATCCTGACGCCCGGGATCGCGCCGTGCCGGGCCGCGATCTGCGCCCAGGCCCGGCGCCGGGCCGCGTTCACCGCCGCCGTGATCCGGGCCCGCGCCCGCTGCCCGCCGGCGGCGATCTCCCGCAGCGTCCGCCACGCGGTGGGCACCGACGCGACCAGGCCGAACAGCTCCCTCTGATCGGCCATCACCCGGAAATCGCTGATCACCTCCGCGCCGTCGGCGATCGCGGCGGCCAGGTCGGCCAGCACCCGGCCCCGGTCATGGATCAGCAGCCGCCGGGTGGCCAGCGCCCGCGACAGCCCGGCGGTCAGCCCGGTCTTGTCCGTCAGTTTGCGCAGCAGGGCCAGCCCGGCGTGCGACACGATTCCGTGACCGCCAGCGGTGACTTCCAGGTCCTTCGACCACCCGGTAGTGTGCACTTCGAAGGTGCTCCTCGATCTGAGGCTGATAAGGGCTTCGACACTCTTATCGTCCCAGTTCAGGAGCACTTTCCATTGCTGGCGCGCCGATCAGGCACAGACCCCGGTGAAAAGCCAGGGCTAGTCGCATGGCTGACGCTTTTGGTGCTTGGCATATCGGCCAGGTCATCCGCGCCTATCGGCATCATCCGTTCCACGGTTCACGCCCGCTATCCCAGGAGCTGGTAGCAGGCTGGCTCGGTCTGACCCAGACCCAGCTCAGCCGCATCGAGAGCGGCCCGCCGGTCAAGGATCTCAACAAGCTCATCGCCTGGGCCAGGACACTCAACATCCCTGCTGATCTGCTGTGGTTCAAGCTGCCCGAAGTGGAGGCGAGCACACCGACAGCGCGCCGTCCTCCGCTGGCGCGCATAGTGCCGGAAATAGGGAGCGGCCGATCGGTTCTGCCGCCCATCGACGCCTACGCTGCCAGTTTGAGTGGCCCCGATGAACTGGAGCATGTGACGGTGGCACTCGATGACGCCCGTCGTTACCTCGACGGCTCGGTCGTTGACTACTTCCGTCAGCAGCTCCACCGCAGCAAGACCGATGACGGCGCCTTCGGCCCGGCCAGAGCATTGCCGATGGTGCTGGGCATCCTCAGGGCGATCGCTCAGCATGCTCGCGACGTGACACCCGACCTGCGACCGCGCCTGCTCGCACTCGGCGCAGACAGTGCCGAGTTCGCTGGCTGGCTCTACCGTGATCTTGAGGACCCAGCCAGCGCCGCCTATTGGTACGACCGGGCGATGGAGTGGGCTCAGGCAGCCAACGACACGGCGATGCAGGGCTACGTCCTGCTCAAGAAGTCCCAGATGGCCTTTGACCAGCGTGACGCCTACCGGGTCTCCATGCTCGCTGAGGCGGCGCAACACGGCCCCTGGCAACTCCCGATCAAGATCCGGGCTGAGGTTACCCAGCAGGAAGCGCTTGGCATGGCCATGCTCGGCGAACCGATGAGTGCCATCGAGCGGAAGATCGATGAATCGTGCCGCCTGCTGACGGAGGCATCACCCGACGACGAGGCTGGGCTATCCGGCGCCTATTTCACGGCAGAGACACTCAGCCTGCGCTGTGCCGCCTGCTACACCGAAGCTGGCAAGCCTGCCCAGGCCGCTACCATGTTCGATGAGGTCATCTCCAGAGGCACCCTGTCGCGGCGGGACGTGGGCTTCTTCAATGCCCGCCGTGCCACTGCTCTTGCTCTCAGTGGCGAGCCAGACGAGGCGGCGGCCGTGGGTCTGGCCTCCGTTCGAGTCGCACAGGAGACCCACTCAGAGCGAACCATGCGCGTCCTCGGTGAGGTGGTGCGGACGCTTGAACCGTGGAGCAGCCGACCTGGTCCCCGAGCCCTCAGGGAAGCGGTAGTCGCCTGACCGACCGTTTTTACGACGTCAGCCACTCCGCGACGGTCTGGATCACGAACGCCTGCCACTGCTGGCTCTGCGGGTTGAGGTACTGCGGGTCGTCGTGCACCGCAAAGCCGTGCTGGGCGCCATCGATCTCGATCAGCTCGACATCGGCTGTGAACTGGGTCAGTGCCTCTTTAGAGGACTCGATCGGCACGAGGGTGTCCTTGGTGCCGTGGACGATCAGGGTCGGGGCGGTGATCTCGCCGATGACGGTGTGCGGCTGGAGCCAGAAGACCTCATTGAAGATCGGCCGGCCATGCCGCAGGGTCGGGGTGAACTGGATGTAGCCGTGCTCGTTCAGCTCCGCGGCAGCCTCGTCGCTGATCGAGTCGTCAGACCAGTACGATCGGCTGTCGATAGTGCGCCGTTTGTAGTTCAACTGGGGATTGAGCAGCACCAGCCGATCTATATCGTCTGGCCGCTTGGCTGCGTAGTAGCCGCAGATACCACCGCCGAAGCTGGCTCCGAGCAGACTGACTGCCGAGGCTCCCGTCGCTTCTCGGACGTGAGCCAGTGCCACCCGGATGTCGTTGAGGATCGCCGAGAGCGTCAACTCCTCCTGGCGGCCCTCGCTCTCACCGTGGCCGCGGAGGTCGAACCGCAGGCTCGCAACGCCAACCTCAGCGAGCCCAGCTGCCAGGCGGGTGAAGAAGCCACCCTCCTCACGAGTGACGCCACCACCGTGGACCAGGACCACGGCCTGGTCAGACGGCATCTCAGGAGCGCTGAGGGTACCAGCCAGGTGCAGGCCATCGAGGGTACGGAAGGTCGCAACCGTGTTCTGGGCGGGCATCCGGCTCCTGTCGTCAAGGATGGTACTTCCATCTTGCCGGTTGTCTATTGGCTTGTCGCATAGCAACCTCATCTGTCACAGCGGGTATCCTTCGACGATGTAGCTGAACCTCTGAGGCCGTCATGAGCGCTAGCTTTGTCGAGGCGACATGTTGGACAGGATTGAAGGCCGCAGCCTGCCGAGCAAAGAGGTAGTGATCCTGGTAGCGCTCATCAGTCAGTAATTCCTCACGCTCCGCACCAACGCACTCCACCCACTTGGCGTATGCCTCCCCGTGCTCGGCAATGCACAATGCAGCGAAGACGAATTAATCGTCAGTCGATGCTCCGCAGGTCGATGGACGCCACCCAGCCCACCGTCCCTGGGCCGATCTTGCCGCGCGTCGATATCTCCCCCTGGCCGGTCCCGCCATAGGGCGGCCGCGCGGGCGGCGCAGACGTTGCGCACTAGCCAATATCCTGTGATGTACTCAGTACACGACATCCTGTGATTTTGCCCAGCACGCGAGATCAGGCGGAGGTGGGCGATGGACGATCACCGCAAGCTGCGAGCCTCGGACGACGACCGGCAGGAAGTCGTCGAGCGTCTGCGCGCCGCGATGGAAGACGGACGCGTGACGATGGATGAGTACCTGGACCGGATGGGGCTCGCTTACCAGGCTGTCACCTACGGCGATCTCGCCGTGCTGCACGGTGATCTGCCTGAAGCCGGCTCGATGGCAAAGCGGGAGGCGACTCCGACCGCCGCGGTGCTACCGGAGGTGGCTGCTCCGGTAGCTGCCCGGGATCCTGGTCCGGTGGGTGTCCTTGCCGATATGCCGGTCACGCTCAAAGTGCTGTGGACGATCTGGCTGACCGCCGTGCTGATCAACGTCGTGGTCTGGGCGCTGGTCAGCAGCACCACTGGCAGCCTGATCTACCCCTGGCCGGTCTGGGTTGCCGGTCCGTCCGGGGCCGCGCTGTTCGCGGTGTCGGCTGGCGCCACCCAGATCCGGCATAGCCGCCGGTCCCGTGCCGGGCGCCGGTCAGCCGGGAGAGACTGACGCAGCTTCAAGCGCCACTGGTCATTGCGCGGAGAGAATGGCCTCAAGCTCAGCCAGCGGGTCACGGACGACCGGACCCCTCGTCTCGACCTGAGCACGGTAAATTGTCCCGAGGAACGGGAAGGGTGCGGTGTAGCCGCTGCCGATGGCGGGTCCCCACTCATAGCCGCAGGTCAGCCCGGCACCCACGCCGTTGAATCCGGACGGCGTGAATCGGGGGATGACCTCCCTGGCAACCTGAAGTCCGTCGCAGCTCAGGACGGCGACGCCGCCGAGGCCCGCGTCTTTGGTGAAGACGAACTCGATGTGGTGATCTCCGGGTCCGATCGTTGCACCTGATTCAACCGTGTGCCGTTCCTTGCCGTAGAGGTTGTGTACGTAGCGGAGCTTCGCGTCGATGATGTGCAGCGACCAGCCACCGAGGGCCGACCCCATCGCGAGCAGCACGCCATCGGTCGTGCCTGGATCTGAGATGCCGACATCGACAATCAGCGCGTGGGACCGATTTCGCACGTTCACCGCGACGGACTCAGGTACTTGGGCGCCGCCAGGGAAGTAGCGGAACACGCTGCGTGGCCGCCGACGGTCGGGCTTGGGATTCACGATGGCCCAGAGGACCCGATTGTCGAGGGGGAGGACCTGGTTCTGCCGTGCCTGGTCCCACCACAGCTCGATCAGCCCGGCCAGGAGATCTGGATGCTGCCCGGCGAGATCGGTTGACTCGGATAGATCGTCGTGCACGTGGTAGAGCTCCCAGACGTCCGCATCGAACGGCGCATTCGGATCCTGATCGTCATAGAGCGGACCGACCGGGTGGAACGTCACCGCTTTCCACCCCTGGTGGTAGATGGCGCGCGATCCGAACATCTCGAAGTACTGCGTCTCATGTTGTTCGGGCGCCGATTCCCCATCCTTGCCAAGGAGGTAGGCGAAGCTCGTGCCGTCGAGAGCGGTCTGTTCGACACCATCGATGTCAGGTGGGAGTTCGATGCCCAATAGCTCGATGAGCGTCGGCACGATGTCGATGGCATGGGTGAACTGGCGACGGATGCCGCCCCGCCAGATGGAGCTATTCGGCCAGGAGATGATGCACGGATCAGCGACGCCGCCCTCGTGAACCTCACGCTTCCAGCGTCGAAACGGAGTGTTGCCCGCCATGGTCCAGCCCCACGGGTAATTGTTGTGCGTCAGCGGGCCGCCGATCTCGTCGAGTCGCGCGAACATCTCATCGGGTGCCGCCGGATCGAGATTAACCATGCGCACATCGTTGATCGACCCCGTAGCCCCGCCCTCGGCGCTCGCTCCGTTGTCGGAGACCACCACGACGATCGTGTTGTCCGCTTCACCCAGTTCCGCCAGGAACTCAAGCACCCTGCCGATCTGCTCGTCGGCATGCGACAGGAATCCGGCGAAGCATTCCATGAAACGAGCAGCGACCCGCTTGTCCTGCTCGCCCAGGGATTCCCACGCTGGAACCCAGCCGGGCCGCTCGGACAAGGCGGTCGAGAATCCGAACAGATCCGCTGACCGCTGGCGTTCGAAGACCTGCTCCCGCCACGCGTCCCAGCCGAGATCGAACCGGCCGCGGTAATGCTCGCGCCACCTTGGCGGAGGCTGGTGTGGCGAATGGCACGCGCCGGTAGCGAAGAACAAGAAGAACGGCTTATCGACGTCGACGGCCCGCAGGTCGGAAAGGAACTCGATCGCACGGTCGGCTAGGTCCTCGGTGAGGTGATAGCCGTCCTGCATCGACGCGGGAGGCCGCACGCAGTGGTTGTCGTGATAGAGGGCGGGCGCGAACTGGTGAGTCTCGCCACCGTGGAAGCCGTACCAGCGGTCAAATCCTCGAGCGAGTGGCCAGGTCGCGCGGGAAGCGGCCATGTTGGTCTCGTCCTCAGGGGAAAGGTGCCACTTCCCGACGGCGTAGGTGGCGTAACCCGCGGCGCGCAGAATCTCGGAGAGATAGCCGTTCTCTCGCGGTGGCTTGCCCCAGTAGCCGGGGTACCCGATGGCGAGATCGGCCACCCGCCCCATGCCGCTTCGATGGTGGTTTCTCCCGGTCAGCAGGCAGGCGCGGGTGGGCGAGCACAGTGCTGTGGTGTGGAAGTTCGAGAGCCTGACGCCGGTGGCGGCCAGGCCATCGAACACGGGCGTCTCGATGTCGGACCCGTAACAGCCGAGCTGGGCGTAGCCGACGTCATCGAGCACCACGAGGACCACGTTCGGCGAACCGGCTGGCCGCGTCGGGTCGGTGGGCCACCACGGCACGGAATCTCGCCAGTCCCGGCCGATGCGCCCGCCGAAGTCCGGTGCCATTTCGTCGGCTCCCCTCTCCGCCAGCTCCGATGACGGTCCGATCCGCCCGGCCTTGCCGAATCTAGGCCCTGCCGAGGCCGGTGGCACTCGGTACTTTGGATTCGTGGCGGACGAGCTGGCGGCCTCTGGAACCGGAGGCAATCTCAAGGAGGTGGTCCGCTACGTCCTCGGTCTCGGCCTGGGCGTCCTCGTCCTGCTGCTGCTCTTCGGCAAGCGAGCCGAGCTCGTGGCCGCGTGGCATCAGCTCAGCCACGTTGACCTCGGCTGGATCGCGGCTGCGATCGGCGCCGAGGCCATGTCGCTCTGGACCTTCGCCTATCTCCAGCATCGGGTGCTGCGCATGAGCGGCGCGACTGTCCCGATGACCGCGCTGGCGTTGCTCACCCTGGCGAACGATGCGATCGCGAACACCGTTCCTGGCGAGCCAGCCGTCTCCAGCGCTTACCGCTACCGCTACTACCGACGATGCGGGGTAAGTGGGGCGAGCGCGGGCTGGACCATCTTCACGATCCTGATCGCCCAGGCGATCGGCATGTCGCTGCTCCTCCTGCTCGGCGTCGTCGTGGCACTGGCCACAAGCGCGACCACCCAGACCGGCGTCGCCGTGGTAGGACTCCTCATCGTCGTCGGGGCCGGAGCGATCCTCATCCGCAGGGATCTGGTCTTGCGGCTGATTGGCGCGCTGGTGCGGGGATCGCAGCGAGTCACCGGGCACCCGCGGGGCAGTATGGCCGCACGCTTCGACGCCACGCTGGCGCGGATGCGACAGATCCCGCTGAGCGCTCGGTCGACCGTCGGGATCGTCGCGATTGCCACCTGCGTGTGGTTCTGTGACTTCCTCTGTCTCGTCTGCGGCTTCGGGGCCGTTCACGCAGCGATCCCAGCCGATGGCGTGCTGCTGGCGTACGGCGTGGCTCAGGTCGTCGGCTCGATCCCCGTCATCCCTGGTGGTCTTGGCATCGTCGAGGGCAGCCTCGCGGTGATCCTCGCCGCCTACGGTGCGGGCCGGGTTCCCGCCCTCTCGGCGGCGCTCGTCTTCCGCAGCATCAGCTTCTGGCTCGCCGTCGCTGTCGGCTGGATCAGCGTCGCGGTGATCGCGCGTCAAATGCGTCGACGGAGCAGACGCGACCGAGATCTTGCGCCCGACCCTGATCTTCAGGCGATCGGAGTTCCTCCGCCCGAATGAGCCTTTTCCGATGACCTGCCGGTCGCCGCGTGCCCGACTCACCGTCCGCTTGACTTCAAGTGCGGTTGAGGAATTAGCGTCCTGGATATCAGTGTCCTGATGCTGGTGGAGGCGGACGTGAGCAATTGGGTGCGGGCTGCGGCGGTGGACGACATCAGGGTCGGCGGCGCCAGGTCGTTCGCTTACCTGGACAAGCGGATCGCGTTGTTCCGGACGCCTGGTGGGGTGTTCGCCTGCGATAACCGGTGCCCGCATCAGGGATACGCCCTGGTCCGCGGCGATGTGAGGGACGGCGTGCTCACCTGCGCCTGGCATAACTGGAAGTTTGAGCTCGGCACCGGGACCTGCCGGTACGGCGGGGAGAACATCCGGACCTACCCGGTCCGGATCAGCGGCGGCCAGGTGCTGGTCGACGTCGCCGACCCGCCGGCTGAGATCATCCGGCCGGATCTGTTCCGCAGCCTGACCGCGGCGATGGACGACCTGGACATCGGCCGGGTGGCGCGGGACGCGATGCGGTTGCAGCGGATCGGGACCCCGCTGGCCGACGTGGTGCGCGAAGGCGTCAGGTACGCGGCACCGCGGGCGGAGTATGGCTGGGACCACTCGCTCGCGACGCTGGCGGACTGTCTGCGGATGAGCCAGTTCTTCGACGAGTCGCTGCGCGCGCTGCCCGTGATCCAGGGTCTGTCGGTGGCCGCGGAGGACCAGGTCAGGCGCCCGGCGCGGGCCCGGCCCGAGCCGGTCGACCCGGTCATCGGATACGGGTCGGTCGCCGACGCACTGAGCGCCTATCCGGTGCTGGTCGAGGCCGAGCGGGCCGATGAGGCCGAAGCGCTGCTCCGCGGGCTGATCGCGGCCGGGACTTCGGCTCCGGTGCTGCGGCACACGCTGCTCACCGCGGTGACTGACCATTTCCTGGCGTACGGCCATTCGATGATCTTCGTGCAGAAGGCGTTCGAGCTGCTGGACCAGATCGGCTGGCAGGAGGCCGACGCGGTACTCTCGCCACTGGTGCCCGAGATGGTGCTCGGCACCCGGTACGACAAGCTGCCGTACATGCGCAAGTTCCTCCAGGCATGGCACGGCGCGGAGCCGGATCTGGCTGCCCTGACCCGGCTCGGCGGCACCGGCGATTTCGACCAGGGTGGTTACCGCCGGGCGCTCACCGACGGCTCGCCGCAAGACGCGGCAGGGGCTCTACTGCAGGCCCTGGCGGGTGGCGCGCCGGTGACCGCCGTGATCGACGCGACCGGCCGCGCCGCCGCCGAGCGGCTGGCAAGGTTCGACATCGAGCTGGATCTGGACGACACGAACGAGTGGGGCTGGCTCGACGTCACCCACACGTTGACCTATCTCAACGCGCTGCGCTGGGCGTGGTCCGCTGATCCTTCGCCGCAGGTGCTCCGCGGACTGTTCCACGCCGCCTGGTTTGTGCAGTGGACCGGCCAGTTCGACGAACGGAACCCAGGTCCGGGCCGCGGTCGGCCGCAGCCGCATCTCACTGCGGACGCGGCGCAGGTGCACCAAGCCATTGTCCGCCGCGATCCGGAGGCGGCCGTGGCGCTGGTCGATGGATACACCGGGCCGCGCGCCGCACTGGAGCGATCGCTGATCCAGGCGGCTGCGGAAGATCACTCGACCGCGCCGATCATGGTCGCGCACGTGGTGAAGACGGCGCGGGCAGCGGTGGAGGAGTCACGGGTCCTGGGCGATCAGCCGGGGGCCGCGGAGCCGATCGCGGCGGCCGCGCGGTTCCTGGCCAGCCCGAAACGGGAGCGGTTCGTCTTCCAGTCCACGCTCGAGGCGATCACCACGTTGCGCGGACTGCCCAAGCCAGAATCCGATCAGGTCAGGCCTTAACCGGTCGCGCTAGCAATGTGACACCAAGATCGGCACAGCTACTATGGCTGGCTTGCTGGCCGGGCCGAGCGCCCAGGGTTGCCGTTCCTGGACCGCATGTTGTGGCTAGCGAGCCCCGGATGGCGCGCCGCGGTGTCAGACTTGATCCGCAGGGATCACGGCCGATGCGCTGAGACTGCGTCCCTCGCAGGCCAACGCGAGCCGCGCGAGCCCCTGCGGCCGGCGTGGTGTGGATGCTGGCGCTATCCCGCCCGCTGCGGCTGGCCGAAGCCGCCGGGGTGTTATCGCTGACGACTGACCTGGCGATGGGCCAGCCGCTGGAGCACGACCGCCAGAGGCAGTGAACGCCGTGCTGACCGCGGCCGGGCGACCGAGTCGGCCGGTGCGCCGGCCAGCCGGCCTGTCGGGGCGCGAATGCGAGGTGCTCGCCCTGGTGGCCCGCGGGCTCGCTCCCAAGCAGGTGGCCCGCCCGCTCGGAATCTCCCCGAAGGCGACCACCGCCCGGCCCTGGCCATGCTGTCGGCCGCGATCAGTGCCGGTCGGTGCGACACACTGCTCCTCGCTGGCCTGGGCACGACCAGCAGTAACCCGCGGACCTGATGAGCCTGCTATTCCGGTGCACCCGCCATGGCGTCGCCGTCGAGCTCCTCACCCCGCCCGCGCCAGGGCCGCTGCGGTCGGCACGGTCCCGATGATGGGGGGCCAGGATCGGGCGGGTCGGTGACCTTAGGATGATCTGGTGGCCGCAGACCGCGAACTTGACGTAGTGCTGTTCGGTGCCACCGGTTTCGTCGGGCGGCTGGTGGCCGGCTACCTGGCCGATCACGCGCCGGACGGCGTCAGGATCGGGCTGGCGGGACGGTCTGAGCAGCGGCTGGCTGGCGTCCGGACGGTGCTCGGCGATGGTGCGTCGGGCTGGCCGCTGCTGGTGGCCGATTCGGCCGATCCGGATTCGGTGGCGGCTCTTGCGCGCGCGGCCCGGGTCGTGGCGACCACCGTGGGCCCTTACCGTCGGCAGGGGCTCGCCCTGGTGCAGGCTTGCGCCCGCGCGGGTACCGATTACGCGGATCTGTCCGGTGAAGTGCTGTTCATCAGGGAAAGCATCGACCGGTGCCACGACCTGGCAGCGGGAACGGGCGCGCGCATCGTGCATTGCTGCGGGTTCGATTCCATCCCTTCCGACCTCGGCGTGCTGCTGCTGCATCGCGCTGCCCAGATGGACGACGCCGGAGATCTGGCGGACACCGCGCTGGTCGTAACGGGGCTGAAAGGTGGTGTCAGCGGCGGGACACTGGCGTCAGGGATGGGGCAGCTGGACGAGGTGGCGGCCAATGCGGAGCGCCGCAAGGTGGTGCAGGATCCGTATGCGCTCAGCCCCGACCGGGCAGCTGAACCAGACCTTGGCGATGAGCGGGAGCTGGATTGGTTCAGCTACGACAGCGATCTGGGGAGCTGGGTCGGCCCGTTCCTGATGGCGGGCCTCAACACGCGGGTCGTGCGCCGCAGCAACGCCCTGCAAGGCTGGGCCTATGGCCGTCGGTTCCGGTACCGCGAGGTCACCGGCTTCGGTTCCAGCCCGGCCGCAGCCGCGCAGGCCGTCGCGGTCAGCACCGCGTCCAGGGCACTGACCGCTGGACTCGCGTTCTGGCCAGCCAGGGCGCTGCTCGGCCAGTTGCTGCCAGCACCTGGCGAGGGTCCTGGCGAGAAGACTCGCCGCACTGGCTTCTTCCGGATCCAGATTCACACCCATACTTCGGCTGGTGCGCGATACCTCGGCAAGATCGAAGCTCGCGGCGACCCAGGTTACGCAGCCACATCGGTGATGCTCGGCGAGAGCGCGCTCTGCCTCGCGCTGGACCGTGATCGCCTGCCCGACTTGGCCGGCGTGCTCACCCCGGCGACGGCGATGGGTGCCGCCCTGGCTGACCGGCTCAGATCGGCGGGGCAAACCCTTGAGGTGCAGCGGATCGGCCCCGAGCGGCCAGCAGTGAGATAACGACCCGGCTGGACCGCTGAACCTGGCCGCCGCGAGGAACTCCTCGGCCACGCCATAGCACCCCGCACTTACAGCGGTAGCACCGTCCTGGCGAGGTCGTCGAGTTCGGACTGAAGCGCGTCGGTGAGGATATCGAGATCCGGATGGCACTGCGGGTCAGCAACGATGACCACGACGAGACTCCCGGCATAGGACATCGTGGCGAAGCTGAGCGTGACATTCCCGGTGATGACGGTGAAGGGGAGCAGGTCCGTGATGCAGGCGCCGGCCAGCATCTGCTTGCTGTCGGGTCCGCGGAGGTTCGTCACGAAGACATGGGTCAGCCGCTGGTTGTTGACGAACCAGCGCACCACGCCCAGGGCGGACAACATGCGGAACCCAGGTCGGAGCAGTGCCGCCGAAGCGCCGCGGCTGGCCGTCTTCTGTGCCCTGGTGACGGCCGTGATCTGGGCGAGCTGCTCCAGGGGTTGGCCAGATGCGGGCAGCCGGACGGGCATGATTCCGATCCGATTGCCAAGCTGAGTTGGTGCGGTGGCCGCCCGGCCGGACACCAATACGGAGGCGACCAGGCTGTCCAGGGATTCTCGGCGACCGGCGAGGAACGAGTGCAGCGCGCGGGCCACAGCAGTCAGGACGACATCGTTGACGGTCGCACCCTGTGCGTGCGCCAGATCGCGGATCCGGCGCAGATCGGTCCGCACGACCGTGATCCGCCGCCTGGCGCCCGTGCGGCGGTTCAGCGACGTCATCGGCACCGGGGCAACGGCGTAGAGGTTGAGCTCGGCGACGGCTGGGCGCAGCCCCCGCAGCAGGGCTATCGGCCGGGTCAGCGCACCGCGCCAGGCACTGAGCGCATCGACGGCGAGCTGCGTGCGGGAGGGCACCGGCCGCGGAAACGGCGCCGACTCGTGACTTGGCGCGCCGTCGACCAGGTTGGCGAGCACGGCGAGCCCGCCGATCCCGTCGGCGAGCACATGATGGAAGACGAGGACGACCGCGGCACGAGAGCCGGTCAGACCGCTGACGAATGTCGCCGACCACGGCGGCCGAGACAGCGGCAGCGGCTGGGTAATGATGGCGGCCGCGGTTTCCAGCAGCGCGGCCTCGTCGGCAGGCGGTGGGCAGGTCACCGACCGCACGTGGCGGCTGATCTCGAACGTCGCGTCGTCGACCCAGATCGGGCGTCCGCAGCCGAACGGTACCCGGGCGAGCCGCTGCCTAAGCCGCGGTATCGCCACTATTCGCCTAGCGAAGGCAGTCTGGGCCGATGAGACCTCGAAATCTCCTCGCGCGTCGAGCAGCAGCACCGCACCGACCTGAAGGGGCACCGGCCCGACGTCGCAAGCGAGCAGCATCAGGTCATCTGAACTGGCTCGCTCGATCATGGCACCCGTGCCCGCTGGTACGGAATCCGGACGATCAGCCACATAGTCACCTCGGCAACGAACACTGTTCTTGCTTCGCCGAGTGTTCCTACCCGCACCGGACGGTCAGTCCCGACCGGTCCGCTGCCTTTGCGCTGGTCAGTCCTCGGGTTAAGCCGAGCGTCGCGCGGGCGATAGCGCCGGTCTGGGGCCCGGCCCTGGCTACCACGACGCCGTCCGACCGCCAGATCCCCGAGCGGCCGGCCGCCTGGGCGTAGCTGCCGCCGGTTGACCCGGCGAAGCTGGCGATCGCGACCCAGACCTGGTGGTCAGCAATGATGCGCCGGGCACGCTCCTCCTGGATGGCGGTCTGCGCTGCGGACTCCAGGATTGCGGCGACATAGGCATCGATACCCAGGGCGGCGGTGTCGGACGCGTGCTGCGGGACGCCGGTGTCCTTGCAGATGGCAAGACCGAGCCGCCAGCCGTCAACGTCGAGCACAGCCGGACTGTCACCCGGCGTGAACCGGATGGACTCAGTCGTGGACAACCACATCTTGCGATAGGCCACGACGGCGCCGGTGCCTTCGATGGCTAGCATCGCGATGTGCGACCGGTCCGTCTCGCCACGCACTGGCGCACCTGCCAGGGCCAGTGACCCGGTGTCGGCGCAGGCCTGCGCGATGGGCGCTAGC
>Ga0208565_1000830_pt1 | contig 20544 bp, 18 predicted proteins | sample Sb_taG_7_FD_187706 | JGI IMG/M metagenome (GOLD analysis project Ga0208565, IMG submission 187706) | Peat soil microbial communities from Weissenstadt, Germany - Sb_50d_2_FS metaG (SPAdes) (version 2) | ecosystem: Environmental > Terrestrial > Soil > Wetlands > Peat | place: Germany...
GCGGCGCGCAGGCCGGAGCGCAAGGCGCCCTCCATCAGGCCGGACCAGGCTCCGGCGGTGTGCTCGCCGGCGATGTGCACCCTGCCCAGGGGAGCGGCGATGACCGCGTCGCCGGCCACCTCGCCGTCGCCGGTCAGTACCCGCACGCCCCGGTGATCATGCTCGACCGACCGCACCGGGCTCTGCAGCCAGACCGGCACACCGGGCCAGGTCCTGGTGCGTGGCCGGCGCCGCACCGCGCGGCTCCCGCACGTAGTAGGACATGGTCATGTCCGCAAGCTCCAGGCCGAGCCCGGCCATCACCGCCCGCATCACGCCATAGCCGTCCAGCACGAACTCCCCGCCCCGCTCGACAACGCTGCGCGGGTCACCGGGAACCAGCTCCTGGGACCAGACGCGCCCGCCCACACGGTCCCGCGCCTCGAGCACGACCACCTCATGCCCGGCCTGCGCTACCCGGTCCGCCGCCAGCAGGCCAGCGAACCCCGCGCCCACCACCACAACCCGCACGAACGCCCCCGCCCTCTGCCAGCCCATCTATTGACGCAAGTTACCCCAGTTGTGGCAGATAATTGTGGACCGAATGGGGTCGAGGCAGCGATGGTCAAGCGCGCAGAGGCGCGATACTGGATCTATGGTTGACGACACTGCACGGGACCGGGCCATCTACCATGCGCTGAAAGCGGCCGACGAAGTCGCCGCAGCCCTGCAGACCCACCTCATCGAGGAACATGGGGCTGATCCGGAGCGCGCCGCTCCGGCGAGCCCCTCCACCAACTCCCTCAAGCTGCTGCGGCAGGCTCGCGAGCGCCTGGGCGTGGGACTCCGAGCCGTCCAGGCCGACCACATCGCCGAGTCCGACGAGATCTCCCTTCGCAACCGATAACCCAGGAGGCCCCATGCTGGGAACGCGCGAATGATGCGTGCAGCGCCTCGGGGGACCGGCCGTTGTCACAGGCATCGGCGGCCGGGTGGGAGTTTTTGCGGCCAGGTCACCGAGCCGGACTGTGCCCGGTACCACCACGCGTGCATTCATCCCGCGCAGCCGCAACTGGCGGCCGACGCGAGAGTTGACAAAGCGCATCGCCTCGACCCCGAAGCGCTCGACGAACTTCGCGCAACCCAGGTGCGGGGCTTCGCTGACCTGCAGCACAGCCTGGCCCACGGCGAGCAGGCTCCCTGCCGGGAGGTTGTCGAGGCTGAGGTCCAGGTCGAGATACAGCTGATCACCGGCCAGCGGCATCCTGCCAGTCCCGCCCGCGACAAGCTCCGCCACCCGGGCGTTCATCACCGTCACCTGCCGTTGCGGGTCAGCCGATCCGTCCGGCGTGCTCGTGCTGCCGCGGGTGAGCCAGTTGTCCCCGTCAAGCCCGGCGACCTGATCCAGCACCGCCTCGGCCGGCAGAGATCGCTCGTCCACTGCCGGGCGGCGGACGATCAAGACGAGCCGGCCGCCGTCTTGCGGGGAGTCGCGGATCTGGCTGAGCCCGGCCACCAGACGCTCACGTGAGAAATGCTCCACAGCCTGATTCTCGCCCGCCTCCGATGTCTTGGCCAGTAAATATCCCGCGCGGCCTGCACGGCCGCCTCCCTGCGCTGGCATCACGTGGCATCGCCGGAAGGCACAGCCTGACAGAAGAGCCCGGTATATGACATGTGAGGGTGTTCGCTGGTCCCGGCCGATGACTTGCCGGATCTTCGCATGAACTGAAACACGTTCTAGTCTTGTGCCATGCGTCACGGCATCGTCTTGTTCACCTGCGACCGCGGGATCACGCCGGCCCAGGCAGCGAAGGCTGCGGAGGAGCGCGGATTCGATGCCTTCTACGTGCCTGAGCACACCCACATCCCCGTCAAGCGGGAAGCCGCTCACCCCCGCACCGGCGACGAAACGCTGCCCGACGATCGCTACAAGCGGACCCTCGACCCATGGGTCTGCCTGGCAACTGCGGCCGTGGTCACGTCGCGGATCGGGCTCTCCACCGCGGTGGCACTACCGGTGGAGTCCGACCCGGTCACGCTGGCAAAAACCATCGCCACGCTTGATCACTTGTCGGGTGGCCGGGTCACTGTCGGTGCGGGGTTCGGGTGGAATACCGATGAGCTCGCCGATCACGGTGTTCCGGCCGGGAAGCGGCGCACCGTGCTGCGCGAGTACGTCGAGGCGATGCGCGCGCTGTGGACGCAGGAGGAAGCGGCATACGACGGAGAGTTCGTGAAGTTCGGACCATGCTGGGCTTTCCCGAAGCCGGTGCAGGCGCATGTGCCGCTGATCATCGGTGCAGGCGGAGGCCCGAAGACGTTCGCATGGATCGCGCGGCACGCTGACGGCTGGATGACCACCCCCGATGAGCAGGACATCAGCGGCAAGGCCGCCGCCCTGCGGCGGGCGTGGGCCGCCGAGAACCGGCCGGGCGCCCCCGACATCCGCGTGCTCGTCACCGCGAGACCGTCCTCCGGCGACTTCGCCGCATGGGCCGCGGCCGGCGTCACCGAGCTCCTCTGGGGACTGCCGGACGCTCCTGCCGAGACGGTCGAGGCCTACCTGGACCGCCTCGCGAGCCGAGTCTTGAGCTGACACCGCGACATGAACCATCCTCGTTCGGAACTACCTGCGCCCCTCCCGGCGTCGGTGCTGGGTGAGGGCACCGAACGCTACGACGTGGTGGTCATCGGCTTCGGCATCGCCGGCGGATGCGCGGCCCTGGAGGCGGCCCGGGCTGGCGCCCGGGTGCTGCTGCTCGAACGGGCCGCCGTGCACGGGGGGACCACCTGCATGTCCGGCGGGCATTTCTACCTCGGCGGGGGCACGGCGGTGCAGCAGGCGACCGGTCACCGGGACTCCCCGGAAGAGATGTACAAGTACCTGGTCGCGGTGTCGAAGGAGCCCGAGCACGACAAGATCCGCGCCTACTGCGGGGGGTCGGTCGAGCACTTCGGCTGGCTGGAGTCGCTGGGCTTCGAGTTCGAGCGCTCCTTCTTCCCCGGCAAGGCCGTGATCCAGCCTGGTACCGAAGGGCTGATGTTCACCGGGAACGAGAAGGTGTGGCCGTTCCGGGATCAGGCGACGCCGGCGCCGCGCGGGCACAAGGTCCCGGTGCCAGGGGACACCGGGGGAGCGAAGCTGGTGATGGACCTGCTGCGGGACCGGGTCGAGGAGGCCGGCGTCGAGGTGAGGTACGAGACCGGCGCGGCCAGCCTGGTGACCGACGAGTCCGCCGCCGTCGTAGGGCTGGCCTGGCGTTCTTTCGGTGACACCGGGGTTGTCCGGGCAGCTGCCACCGTGATCGCCGCCGGGGGCTTCGTGATGAACCCCGAGATGGTCGCCACGTACACCCCGGCGCTCGGCGGGAAGCTCATCACGCTCGGCTCGACGTACGACGACGGGCTGGGCATCCGGCTCGGGATGTCGGTAGGCGCGGACCTCAAGCACATGGACGAGCCGTTTATCACCGCACCCTTCTACCCTCCCGCGGTGCTGATCACCGGGCTCATCGTCAACTCCCGCGGCGAGCGTTTCGTGGCCGAGGACTCCTACCACGCACGGACATCGCAGTTCGTGATGGAACAGAGCGGCTCCGCGGCCTACCTCATAGTCGACAGCGCGCACATGGAGCAGCCCCAGATGCCGCTGGTGCCGGTCCTCGACGGCTACGAGACCGTGGCCGAGATGGAGGCAGGGCTCGGCATGCCCGCCGGGTCGCTGGAGAAGACACTGGCCCGGTACAACCACCATGCCGCCCGCGGCGAGGACCCGGACTTCCACAAGAGCGCTGACTGGCTGGCGCCACAGGACCAGGGCCCGTGGGCGGTCTTCGACCTGCGACTCGGCCACGCGCTCTACGCCGGGTTCACTCTCGGAGGGCTGCGCACCACCGTGGACGCACAAGTACAGCGTCCCGACGGTTCGGTCATCCCGGGGCTGTACGCAGCCGGGGCTTGCGCGTCCAATATCGCCCAGGACGGCAAGGGTTACGGCTCAGGCACCCAGCTCGGCGAGGGGTCATTCTTCGGTCGGCGGGCTGGCAGGCACGCAGCTCAGCTCCTGCCAGCGAGCCAGCCTCCGCCAAGTCCGGCACTCCCGACGAGCTGACCGAACACAGCGCACTCATCTCGGCCATGCCGGGCGTCTTCCGAGGCTTGAGCCGCGAAGGCCGTCAGATGTCAGTCGTCAGCTGCGGAGAGCTGCCCCGCAGGGATCTGCACGGCGATCTCCCCGCCGAGCCTGGCCCCCGCGGAAAGGCGGAGATCATCCCCGCTCCAGAACCGGCCAGGGTCATACCAGTCCGGCTGCCGCCGGGCCGGCAGCAGGCCCATGGCCTGGTAGGTGACGGCGACGAGCTGGGCGCAGTAGGCGGTTTCCAGGCTGGCGTCCTGCTCACCCCGCCTGACTGGTGGCAGCCGCCCGCGCAGCCACCCGGAGGCCATCCGGGCCGCGGACGGAAACGGCGTGCCGTCCAGCCGCGCGATGGTGCGCAGCAGCGCGTCTTCCATCTCCCGGGCAGGCGGAGGTTCCAGCTGGCGTAGCCAGGCCCGCTGACCGTACCTGGTGGCCCAGAGGGTGACGGCCGCGCGCAGGTCATGCAGCTGCACACCGCGGTGACGACTGCCCGACCACAGGTCGGACAGCGACCTGCCCAGCTCGGCATGCCACATCAGCGCAGGCAGATCATCCAGCACGACGGACATGCCGACGTGGTTGACCGGGCTGTTGGTCGTCAGCTGGATAGCCCGGTCGGCCGCGGTATGCCCGCGAAACAGCCACACGTCACCCGTGCGGGTCAGGTCGAGGGCCTCATCCAGGCCGATGCGCATGCCAGGCACAGTCGTAGCCTAGGCAGATGCGCTGGTGGAAGATACTCGGCCTGGCAGCCTTCGCAAGCGTGGCGGCCACCGGGGTAGTGATCGCACGGGACCAGCGGCGCCGCCGCGCCTACACGCCGGAGGAGATCCGGGCACGGCTGCACGCCCGGCTCGCCGAGGCGTCCGCGACCCCGCCGCCAGCACCCGGCGACTCCGGGGCCATGACACCGCCGAGCGAGAGCTCAAGCCACACCCGCAGGCGCGGATTTGGGCGTTAGCGTGGGGCCTGGCCGCGGGCCGGGCGTCACAGGTTACCGTTCTCCCGGCTGTAGAACGGGATGGCGATCGCGGCGCCGGTTACGTTCCCTGGCGCCCGGATCAGCCACTGCTCGGCTCGTGTCGCGGGGTCGAACCACACCAGCGAGACGCTGCCGGTGCAGCTGGTCGGCGCCTGGATCAGCAGCCGGGAGCCGAGCGCGGTCAGCACGCGGTTGTCGCCCATGGTGTGCGGCACCGTCACCAGCGTGATCGCGCCGCCGCGCGCCTGCCTGAAGACCTGCAGCACGCCGCATGGCCCGGCTGCCTGCAGGTAAAGCCCGCCTGGCAGCTGCCATGCGTCGAGATCGCCCAGGTCGCCGCTGCTGGCGCTGCGCCGCGGCGTCAACGTCGTGGGCCGTGCGCCGCTGACCGGAACCAGCCAGAGCTCCGCAATGGCGCTGTGGGGCGGCACGCAGGACGCCAGCACCGTGCCGCTGTTCCACCAGCGGGCCGGGTTACAGCTATTCGCGCTCGTCCCGGGAACGGGCAGCTCGCGGATTTGCGCACCGCTGTTGCTGACCAGCTTGAGGCCGTAGCTGGTGCCGGTGACGAAACCGGTACCAGAAGGCGTGTACAGCACCTGGCCGTCCGCCGAGTAGCCGAGCGGGCGGGCCAGCCTGCCGGACAGGCTGTACCGGGCCAGGCTGGTACCGGAACCCGCTGGCTGGCCGGCCACGATGTTCAGGCCGTGCGGCGTGGTGTAGCCGATCGGCGTCGCATCACCCTGCAGGGCGAAGGTGCTCACCTGGCCGGTGGCCAGGGTGAGCTGCTCGACGCCGCCCTTGCCGGAGACGACCTGGAACAGCGCGCGCTTGCCATCGCCTGACCAGGCGGCCAGCTGCGGCGCGAACCGCCAGTCCGGCCAGCTCGCCAGCTGGTACCTGGTGCCGCCCGGGCTGATCAGGTACAGCGACGCCGGCCCGGACCCGCCCTCGGGCGGCGCGGACGCGTATTGAGCCAGGACCCATCCGGCTCCGACGCGGTCCCATGGCACGCTGGCCCGTGCGGTGCCGCCAGCTGGGCGGGCGGCAGCGACGCCGGCCGTGGTCCCGGCGGCGAGCAGGACGGCGCTCACCACGGCGGTCACAATCGCGGTCAGGGTCGCTCGCCACAGTCTCATGCCTTCATGACGCACTCGCGGCCCGGGCGGTTGCGGCACACGAGATCACAATTCGCCAGCATGCCGGTGCCCGGCGGTATCGGCGGTCACGCTCATGAATCTCTCCTCGGCCGCCCGGCGAATCTCACAGCAGGCTGACCGCGGTGTCTACCGCGCCGGCCACGTCGTCGTCGGCCGGGTAGAGCAGGGACCGGCCCGCGACGAGCCCGAGGACGTTCGGCAGCCGCAGCGCCTTGCGCCAGCTCGCGAACGCGGACTCGGGGTCGTCCGGGACCTCGCCGCCGAGCAGCAGGGCCGGCAGCGTGGAGGCGGCCATGACCTGCTCCATGTCCGGCACCACGGGGACCTTCAGCCAGGTGTAGGCCGAGGTGCTGCCCAGGCCGGAGGCCACGGAGATGGCCCGCATCATCGCCTCGGGGGACAGGTCGTTGCGGATCCGGCCGTCTTCCCGGCCCGCGATGAACGGCTCGATCATCGCGGTCAGCCGGCGGTCGGCCAGGTCGGACACGGCGTGCGCGCAGGCCTGCAGGGTGGCGGCGGTGGCCGGGTCGCGGGGGTCGATGCGCATCAGCATCTTTCCGCCGTCGAAACCCATCCGCGCGATGGCGGGCGCGTCGTACCCGGTGAACCGGTCGTCGATCTCGAAGACGGTCCCGGCCAGGCCGCCCCGGTTCATCGAGCCGATCACCACCTTGCCCTCGAGCGCGCCGAGCAGCAGCAGGTCCTCCAGCACGTCGGCGGTGCCGAGCACGCCGTCGACGCCGGGCCGGCCCAGCGCCACGCACAGCCGCTCGAGCAGGCCGGCGCGGTCCGCCATCGCGGTCTCGCGCCGGCCGGCCCGTAGGATGCCGCGCGCCGTGTGGTCGGCGGCGATCAGCACCAGGCGCCCGGCGAACGCGGGGGCCGGCTTGCGCCCGGCCGCCGCCTCCGCCACCATCTCGGGCCGCCGCGCGCGGGTCTGCCTGATCGCGGCCACCCGGTCAGCGAACACGGCCGCTCGGCGACTCGCTCATCCGGTCGTCAGCAGGAAATCGAGGCAGGACCCGTCCTGCGCGATGTCGATGACGGCTCCGCGCAGCACCCCGGAGGAGTAGTCGCTGCCCGGGTTGACGCACAGCGTCCGGCCGATCTTCTGCGCGCCCCGGGACTCGTGGATATGCCCGTGCAGGGCCACCACCGGCTGATAACGCTTGATGGCCTCGCGCACCGCGTGGCTGCCCACCGGGACGATGCTGGGCCGGCCGCCGCGGATCACCGGCTTCAGCGTGGCGTCGAGCTCGGGAGCGTCGTCGAGCCCCGAGGCGTACGGCGGGCAGTGCAGGTTGAGGATGCACGGCTGGCCGTCGGGTACCGGGTCGAGCATCTCGCTGATCTGCTTGGCCAGCTCGTCCTCGGTGCACTCCCGCTCGGTGTTCCACGGCGTGGTCGGCACCACCCCCAGGCTGGCCATGGTCACCGGCCCGAGGTCGCACAGCTCGAGTTCCGGGCACTCCACCCGGCCGTGCGCCGCCAGCACCGCGTCGGCGTCCACCGGGTCGTCGTTGCCGGGCGTGATGATGCAGCGCACTGCCGGGTCGAGCCGCTCCGCGGCCAGGTCGCACCAGCGCTGCATCTGAGCCGAGATCTCGCGGCGGAACAGCTGGTCGAGCTCCGCTGGATCGTCGGACAGCCGGGCCAGCTCGGCGGCGTCCATCCGGACCGGGTACAGGCCGGCCCTGCCGATGTCGGCGACCAGCCGGTCCCACTCCGCCTCGGGCACGGTAATCTCCTCGCCGCCGACCCGGGCCCGCAGCGAGCCGCCCTCGGTCAGCACCGGGACGATCGCCTTGCCCGCGAAATCACCGCCCAGGATGATCACGTCCGCCTCGTATACCCTGGCCGCGGCCAGGAACTTGCGAAAGCAGACCTCGGACCCGTGGAGGTCGGTGGCGAAGTAGATGCGCAGCCCGCGCGTCTTGGAGCGCTTGGGTTTGCCTCGCAGCATCCGTCTACTCCGGGGGAAGCTCGCGCATGGCCATGTTCAGGTCAAGCGAGTTGCGCTGCCTGCGCACCGAACGGGCGATCACGTAGATCACCGGCCCGGCGCCGAGCACGATCACCAGGGTGAGGATCGACTCCCAGCTGAACTTCCCGTACACGCTGGAGTGCGCGACCAGTTCGTACACGGTGAACAGGGCGAGGACCGTGGTGGCCCCGCCGACCAGCGCGACGTTGCGCAGCCACTTCTTCCTGGCCTCATCCGGCAGGCCGGGCGTCTGGATCAGGTCGGCCCGGCGCATCGGGAGCACGGTTGCCGAGATGCCGCCGGCCAGCAGGATCAGCGCGAAGAACAGGCTCTGCAGGGCCACGATGCTGCCCAGGTTGACCAGGCTGGTCAGGAAGCAGAACCCGATGCCGATCACGAGCACGATGGCGATGGCGACGTTCGGCGCGTGGTTGCGATCGCCGATCTTGGCCACGCTCACCGGCAGCAGCCGGTCGAAGGCCTGGGCGAAGAGGACCCGGGTGGTGACGGTCAGGAAGGCCAGGTTGACCGCGATCTCGGCCAGCGGCACCGCGGTCGCGAACAAGATCTTGGTGATCGGGTCGGTGGACAGCACCATGCCGTAGCCCAGGCCGCCGGACACCGAGCTCAGGCTGGTGATCTTCCCGTAGGCCGCCGGGTTGACCACGCCCAGGTTGGCCTGCGCCTGCATGAAGTTCAGGCCGATCCGCGCGCGCAGCATGGCCCAGACGCCGATCCACAGCACGACGAGCACGCCGATGCTGATGGCCGAGGCGTACAGGTAGGTACGGCCGGGGCGCCGCAGCTCGCCGCCGACGTAGTAGGAATACAGGACGCCGTTGTAGTTGAGCACCATGAACGGGATGATCGCCACCCCGGCCGCGATGGAGGTGCCGAACACCACGCCGTTCGCCTTGCCGCCCGCGATGATGGCCGCGTAGGCGCCCGGGTGGTTACTGTAGGTGGCCAGCGCCGAGGTGAAGTCCGCGTGCGAGTTGGCCGCCAGCACCCCGATCAGCACGATGAACGCCACGACCTGCAAGACGATCAGCCAGAAGATGATCCGTGCGACCACCCGGACCGAGAACAGCGACAGCGCGGCCACGATCAGCATGACCACGACGCTGAGCCAGGCGATGGCGATGTTGCTGGTCAAGTGGTTGCCGGCGTTCGCGACCGCGGTGCTGTGGAACGCCGCGCCCAGCCCGCTGAGCATGAACGGGGTGAACTGCGCGGCGAAGTGCGCGTTGGTCGACAGGACGTAGGTGAACACCACGGCGATGCCGAGCCCGGCGACCGCGCCGGCTACCGGCGAGACGATCCGGGACAGGTAGACGTACTCGCCGCCCGCCCGGGGCACGGCGCGCAGCAGGTAGCGGTAGGCGAACATGGCGACCAGCCAGATGATCGCGCCCGCCACCAGCGGCAGGTACATGTCGGCCTTGGCGAAGTCCGTCAGCCCGGCGTTGAAGTTGATGAACGTGTTGACGACGGCGACCGACGCCAGCGAGATGCCCGTCGCCGCCGGGATCCCCAGATCGCGGACGAGGCCTGATGTCTGCCGGACGAACAGCCGGGTGGAAGGGGACGCCCCTGCCCTGGCCGCTCCTGACGGAACCGATGCTTCACTGCTACTTGTCACTGGGCTACCTCCAGCCTCAGCATCACCAGGGCGAGGAAGGCCAGGATGCGGCTGGCAGGACGTTCTACCAGCCCAGACGGCTCCTCAGGCTGAGATCATGGTCAGGCCATGACAAGAGATTGTCAATACCTATGAACATACGTGTGTTCCTACATAACAAAGGGCGCGAGACCTCAGGTGTCACGGCCCGAGCAGCGGTACGGGCAGCGGCCCGGGGGGTGGGCGGAGTGGTGGCCCCGGGCCGCTGCCGTCCTTAGCCGCGGAACAGTTCCACGGCGTTGGTCCCGTCGTTCACCGCGAGGATGCCGGCCGGCGTCGTGACGATGCCGAACAGGTCGCCCGCGCCGTTCTTGACCAGCGTCTTGGTGGTGAGCTGGCGCCCGGCCGGGGTGACCTCGACGGCGTTGCCGTTGTTCCCGTTCACCACGATCAGGTCGCCGTTGGGCGCCAGGGTCATGCCCAGCGGAGCGTCGAGGGCGCCGCCCGCGGACAGCAGCCCGGCCGTGGCCGCCTGGGCGGCGGTCCGGGTGGTCGCCTGCGGGATGGCCGAGATCGTGTTGGTCTCGGTGTCCGCCACGTACAGCGTCCCGTTGTGCCCCAGCGCCAGTCCGGTGGGCGCGAGGACGAGCGCGGCCTTGTTGGCCCGCCACGGGTAACCGCTGCCGACCACGGTAGTGCCGGTGAGCGCCGGCGGCGCGGCGGCGCTGAGGGTGAAGTCGAGGCGCACCACCGTGCAGTTGCCGGTCACCGGCGTGCCGTTGCTGGTGCTGGTGTTGCCACCGAGGGCGTTGGAGACGAACACCTGCGCCGATGTCGCGGTCGACGTCACGGCCAGGTCCCAGGGGCCGACGATGTTCTTGTTCGCGATGGTCTGGACCACCGTGCCCTGATCGTTCAGCACGATCAGGCACCCGGCCGGGTCGAGGCCGGGCAGCGCGCCGCTCTTGGTGGTGGGCAGGCTCCCGACGACCACCCAGCCGCCGGGCAGGATGCCGAGCGCGGTGGTCAGGCCGACGCCGCCCGGGCAGGCCATTCCGGCGGGCAGCCTGGCCACGTTGGCGAACAGGCTGGTCTGCCCGCCCGGGGATACCTGGACGATGGTGGTGCCGGTGCCCTGGACGTTGGCCTTGTCGTTAAAGTTGCTCACCAGGATGTCGCCGGCGGTCAGCCGGCCCGCTGTGGCCGGCACGACGGCGAGCCCGTACGGGTTCACGTCGCCCTTGGCCGGAACGGTCGAGGCGATCTGCGACCCGGCGTGGAGCTGGCCGAGGAAGGACACGGCCGTCTCCGCGGCCGGCTTCGCGCTTGAGGTTGCCGGGGCAGGAGTCGTCGCGGTCGTTGAGTTGGATGTGCTGCTGCATGCCGTGGTCACCAGACCAAGGCCCAGCATGGCGGTCAGAACTGAGGCAAGGTGCCGAGGCCCCACCGTGCTCCCCTCCCTGGAGGGCCCGCGCCCTCCATGGTCCACTGAAATGAATAGGGGGCAGCTGCCATCGGCGCCAGTGCAAGCGGCACTCTGCCCCACGGTCCCACTTGATACACGTGCCGAGGGCTGGCCTGGTTCAACGCGGGGAGCGGATCGGATGTATCAAGCGCCAGTGCCCGGTGCTCCGATTCCACAAGGGTGCCCTCGCACGCGGGAGCGGGGTGCGGGGGTGCCCAGCCCTGCCGGGCGGACCTGCGGTGCCGCCCGGTGGCGCCTCAGCGGAATGGGGGTTACCGATGGATGCCAGCGCGATGTTCCTTGACTGCCCGGCTTATATGGACACGAGCGGTTCGGTCAGGTGCGGGCTGCCGGCCGAGGTGGAAGGCCAGTACCTGATGGGGTCAACGGACGGGCCGCTGGAAAGCGTGCGGATCCGGTGTCCGCGCGGCCACTGGTTCAACGGCCCGGTGGAGTCACTGACGCTGGAAGAACGCCCGGATGCCTCCGCCGAGAGCGAGGCCATCGCCCGGATCAAGGGCGCGGCCGTGCGGCGTCCTGGACCCTGAATCCCCTCGGCATCCTTAGCCGGGACCACAACGGGTACGCTGCTTTGCGGCCGTGACCTTACGTCGTTCGGAGCCCGTCGCTCATGCTCAGCCAAGATGTCGTCGATTCACTGTTCCCGCCTGACCTGCCCGAGCCGGGCCACTGGGAGCAGCGCTACCCGCCTCGTGACCTGCCCGAAGAAGCGAAAGTCACCCGCTTCTCGCCGAGCCCGACGGGCTTCCTGCACATCGGCGGCGTGTACGCGGCCACGATCGACGTGGATGTCGCCAGGCAGTCCGGCGGCGTCTACCTGGTCCGCCTGGAGGACACCGACCAGGCCCGCGTCGCCGAGGGCGCCGCGGCCCAGTTCGCCGAGGCGTTCGCTTACTTCTCCATCGGCCCGGACGAGGACGACCAGAACGGCCACTACGGGCCTTACTCCCAGTCCGGGCGGGCGCAGATCTACCTGACATACGTCCGCGAACTGCTACGCCAGGGCCACGCCTACCTGTGCTTCGCGACCAAGCAGGACCTGGAGGAGATCACCGCACGGCAGCGGGCGGCAGGCGCCCTGCCGGGTTACTACGGCAAGTGGGCGATCTGGCGCGACGCCGATCCGGAGGAGGTCGCCAAGCGGCTGGCGGCGGGGGAGCCCTACGTGGTGCGCTTCCGCGCTCCCGGAACTGCGGGCGCGAGGGTAAGCTTCACCGACGCGATCCGCGGCGAGCTGTCCCTCGACGACAACCGCAACGACGCGGTGATCCTGAAGAGCAGCGATACCGAACCGCGGCTGCCCACGTACCACTTCGCGCACGCCGTAGACGATCACCTGATGCGGGTCAGCCTGGTCATCCGCGGGGAGGAGTGGATCTCCTCGGTGCCGCTGCACCTGCAGCTGTTCGACGCCCTCGGCTTCCCGCGCGTCCAGTACGCCCACATCGCGCTGCTGATGAAGCAGGACGGCGGCAGCCGCCGCAAGCTGTCCAAGCGCCGGGACCCGGAAGCCACCGTGAGCTTCTACATCGAGCGTGGCTACCCGGCGCCCGCGGTCCAGTACTACCTGCGCGGCCTGGCCAACGGCCGGCTCGCCGAGATGCCGCTGGCTGAGGCGCTGGCCGCGCCGATCCGGCTGTCCGAATGCGGCACCGCAGGCCCGCTGGTCGACATGGTCAAGCTGGAAGACATCTCCGCCGATTACATCGCCACCCTGTCCGGCCAGCAGATCCTCGCCGAGGTCAGCACCTGGGCCAGTCGCTATGCCCCCGACCTGGCCGCGGTCCTGGCCGCCGAGCAAGAGCTGGCGCTGCGGGCCCTGGCCATCGAACGGGAGGGCGTTGCCAACCAGCGCAAGGACCTGCGCAAGTGGGCGGATTTCCCCGGCGTCTACGGGTACTTCTTCCCGCAGCTCTTCGAGCTGGTCACCGACCCCGCGGACGCCCGTTTCGGCGGCCTCGACCCGGACCTGGTGCGGGCCGTGGCCCGGGCGTTCGCCGACCACTACCAGCCGCCGGCGCCGGACACCGAATGGTTCGATCAGATCCGCCGGCTCGCGGCCGACCTGGGGTTCGCGCCCAGCCAGAAGGTCTACAAGCAAGACCCGGCGGCCTACCGCGGCTCCATCGCCGAGGCGTCCCAGGTCATCCGGGTTCTGCTCACCGGGACACTGCGCAGCCCCAACCTGGCCCTGGTGACGGCGGCGCTCGGCACCGGGGAGGTCCTGCGCCGCGTCCGGGCCGTCGTGGGGAGTAGCCCCTAGGCGTCGTTTTCTGCGCTGTCCCCGGGGCCATCGTCGGGGTCGTCTTCGGGTGGCCAGGTGCCCAGCGTCGGCAGCCGGTACAGGCTGTCCAGGTTCAGCTGCTGGGCGTCCTTCAGCACGACGTCCTGCTGCTCTTGCGCCTTCTCGGCCGTCTGCTTGGCCAGTTCGGAGGCCAGGCCGCCGAGCTGACGCACGCCGACGTCGTCGATGAGCACGTGGCTGGACGCGAAGATCACGATGCCTTCGACCCGCCGGTCCTTCTGCTCGGGCGGCGAAAGAGCGGCGCCCACCTTCGCCGCCTCGGACGGGTTCGGAGCGTGCGCGGTGAGCTTGTCGCGCTCCTCGAGTACCCACTTGTGGAACTTCATGACCGCCCCGTGCAACGGCAGCTTCCTGACGTCCTCGGTGGCCAGGCCGAACCGCTTGCCCTTGGCGAAGCAGCGGCCGTAGGCCAGCACGGCGGCCGACCAGAGCGCGACCGGCAGCATCGGATCCCGGTCTTCCTCGGGCATGGCCAGCTCGGTGAGCAGCCGCTTGCAGCAGTCCATGACGAACTGAAGATCACTGATGATCGACGCCTGGTCGGCGAGGACATGCGCGGACGGCACGTCGAGGGCAACGGTCGGCATCGGCATCCACTGATCGTCTCACCGGGGACGGCTCGCGCCCGTCTCACAAAATGACAAGTCTCGCAGACGGGACGGATCAGGTGCTCTGGGCCGCCGCCGGCGGGGCGCTGGTGGCCCAGCGGATGGCGCGGACCATGGCGTGGCCCGCCGGGCGGACCAGCATGGTCTCGGTCACCGGGAGCCGGGGCAGGCGCAGCGGCCGGCGCGCCCACCCGGGCAGCAGCGACACCGCGGCCGCGGCCAGCACCCCGTAGGGGGCCCGGGCGACCGCCGGGAGCGGGGGATTGAGCAGCAGGAACCGGGCTGCGTCGCGCGCCTTGGCGGTGGCGGTGAGCTCGGCCCGGTACTGGCCGATCCGGTCGGCGAGCTCGGCCTCGGAGCGCGGCGGGTCGGGCACGCCGAGCGCGGCGCCGATCTTGGCCATGTCGGCGACGTAACCGTCGCGTCCGGCCTGATCGAGGGGCCGGGCGCCGAACCGGCTGTGGGCGCGCAGGAAGCTGTCCGCCTCGGCGATATGCACCCAGGTGAGCAGGTGCGGGTCGGAGGCGGCGTACGGCCGCCCGTCCGGTGCGGTGCCTTTGACGTGCTCGTGGACCGCGCGGACCCGTGCGATCGCCGCCTGGGCGTCATCGGCCCGGCCGAACGTCGTGATGGCCAGGAAATAGCTGGTCCGCTGCAGCCGGCCCCACGGGTCGCCGCGGTAATCGGAGTGCTGCGCCACGGCGGCCATGGCCAGCGGGTGCAGCGACTGCAGCAGCAGCGCCCTGATCCCGCCGACGAACATCGACGAATCCCCGTGCACCTGCCGGACCGGCCGGTCCTGGGCGAACCACCGCTCGCCCGTCTGGTTGATCTGCCGCCTGCGCGTCGGGCCCTGCGGTCCGGCGACCCGCTCGAAGATGGCCGCGCCGATCCGGGCACGAAGACGGTTAGCAGCATCCTGGCTTCCCATGGTTCCAGTATCGGCGGCCAGGCGGCGGATGCGGGCCGGCTCCCCGGGGCCGCGCCGGCGGTCCCTCAGGCGGGCTGCCCGGCCTGCAGTTGCCTGACCACCTCGAGCGCATCGCTGACGTGCTTGTCGGTGTTGGTCATCGAGTTGAAGATGTGCCGGACCGTGCCCGTGCGGTCGATCACGTAGGTCACCCGGCCGGGGATCAGGCCGAAGACCGCCGGCACCCCGTAGGCCTTGCGGACATGGCCGCCCTGGTCGGCCAGCAGGGTGAACGGCAGCTTATGCCGGTCGGCGAAAGCGGCGTGCCTGTCTGAGGAGTCGGAGCTGACCCCGATTACCTCGGCGCCGGCATCGGTGAAGGTCTCATGGCTGTCCCGGAACGCGCACGCCTCGGCGGTGCAGCCGGGGGTGTTGTCCTTGGGGTAGAAGTACAGCACGATCACCCGTTCGCCCAGCCGGTCCTGCAGCCGGACCGGCTCCCCGGACTGCGACGGCAGGGTGAAGTCGGGAGCCTTGTCGCCGACCTGAACGCTGCGTGCCATGCTGGTCCTGCCTCTCTGTGTCCCCCCGGAATCACGAGCTCGCAGCGTAAGTGTAGTCAACCTTCCACTTATAGCCATGACCGGAGCTGACTTAGCGCACGGGTGCCGGGGACCAAGGGCCCTTCTGGCCCTTCCGGGGCAGGGCTAGCGTGCTGCCAGCCGGCACCGAACGCGACGCTGGCCCGACCCCGAAGGGTGACCGGCCCATGATCGGCTCAGCTGTACTGGCCAGCGCCGCCAGTTCGCGCTCTTCCGTTGATTTCAGTCGGCGGCCGATGCTCGTGTTCTGGGAGACCACCCGGGCCTGCCTGCTGGCCTGCCGTCATTGCCGGGCCAGCGCGACCACGCAGACGCCGCCCGGGGAACTCAGCACGGCGGAAGGCTACGCGCTGATCGAGCAGGTCGCGGGCTTCGGACGGCCGTACCCGATCCTCGTGCTCACCGGCGGTGACTGCCTGCTCCGGCCCGACCTGTTCGGCCTCGTCGACCACGCGGTTTCGCTGGGTGTCCCGGTATGCCTGTCGCCGTCAGTCACGCCGCTGCTCGACGCGGCCATGATCAGCCGGATCGCCGGCAGCGGCGTCCGGGCGGTCTCGGTGAGCCTGGATGGCTGCCGCGCGCAGACTCACGACGGCGTGCGCGGTATCCCCGGGCACTTCACCAAGACGGTCGCGGCCATCGCCCAGCTCGTTGCCGCGGGCATGACCGTGCAGGTCAACACCACCGTGATGGACGGGAACGTCGATGACCTGCCCGGTATCGCCGCCCTGGTGGCGCGGGCCGGCGCGCATATCTGGGAAGTCTTCTTCCTCGTCCAGGTCGGCCGCGGGGCGGCGGCCGGGCCGGTCTCGCCGGCCGCGCACGAGGACGTGTGCCACTTCCTGTACGACGCGTCGGCCTACGGCTTCATCGTCAGGACCGTCGAAGCGCCGTTCTTCCGCCGCGTCGTCCGGGCGCGCCGTGCCGGCGGCCAGGCGCCCGGCAGCGCGCTGTACCAGAGCCTGTCAGCTCGTCTGGTCGGCCTGCTCGGCCCCGGAACCGGACGCCCCAGCGCCCATACCGCACCCACGCGCGACGGCAAGGGCATCGTGTTCGTCTCCCACGATGGTCAGGTCTACCCGGCCGGATTCCTGCCGCTGGGCCTGGGCAGCATCCGGACCCGGCCGTTGCGTGAGATCTACCGGGACGACCCGCTGCTGAGGTCGATCCGCGCGGCGAGGTTCACCGGGCGGTGCGGAAGCTGTGAGTACGCTGACCTGTGCGGCGGATCGCGGGCCCGCGCCTACGCCGCCACCGGGGACCCGCTCGGCGAGGACCCGGCCTGCCCCTACCTGCCGGGTGCCGCGATTCCGGAACCAGCGTGCGGACAACTACCGTAGCCAGCGTGGAGAACAAGCATCAGGTGCGGCTCGCTTCGGGCTGGAGGTCATGGAGTCCGCCTCGATCACCCGGCCGCCCCGGCGATGCGCAGCCAGCTGCCCGCCCGTTACCGGTACCTGATGCCGCTCGCCGATCCGGTCCTGGGCAAGACCATGGCCATCACCTTGTTCCGAGCCAGCTCCCCGGGAGCGGCCGGTTAGGGTTCCAGGGCGCGGGCGGCCGGGCCGGTGACCGGAGTTCCGCCGTCTGGGACGACGGCGGGTAGCTGAGCCGGTCCTGGCGCTGAGACCGCATCGGCTCGGCGAGTTCCAGATAGGCGAAGGCGGGCGGCCAGTCGTCCGGGCCGTACCCGGCGCCGAGGTCGCAATGGTGCAGCTCCACTTCGACCAGCCGCCGGGTCAGCAGCTGAGTGGCCGCGAAGGGGGCTGAGTCCAGGATCCGCACCGGCACCTGCCACCCCTGATCGGGCAGCTGCCGGGCGACGGTGCGCAAGGCCATCGCCGAGTCGGCCAGGTCAGCCATCAGCTCACTGGCCCGCAGGCCCGCGCCGTGCTCGATGTCGGCCTGGCGCGCCTCGGCGCTGACGTAAGCCGGACGCTCCTGCCCGGAGCGCACGCCGACCAGCAGGTTCCGCATCGCGTCGGCCCCCCGGGCCAGGTGCGCGAGGACATGCGCCCGCGTCCACCCCGGCAGCCGTGACGGCGCCCGCAGGTCAGGTTCGGTGATGACCCGGGCCTTGTCGAGCAGGCGCTGCGTCGCCTGATCGATCTGGTCGCTCAGCTCCCGTTGTGCTGCGTCCACCAGCTCACCTTAAGCACGTTGGCCTCCGGGCCGCGACCGGGCTGACCTTGCCAATAGTGCCGTCAGACGGAAAGCTGGCCGGTGTGATCGATCCTGACTCGGCGGTACCGCCGTATGAGCAAGTCGCGAAGATGCTGCGAGATGAGATCGCGGAGGGGACCCTCACCAGCCGGATCCCTTCGGTCCACACGATCGCCGAGCATCACCATGTCTCGCACCGGGTGGCCGCCCGGGCCCTGGAAATCCTGAAGGGCGAGGGCATGATCGTCAGCGTGCCCGGCCAAGGGGACTTCGTCCGCCATCCCGAGGCCTGAGGCCCCAGGCATAAAGCCGAGGGCCGCGCCTGCGCCGAACTGCCCCGTGCCATCAGCTCGATCGGCAGTTCCTGCCGCCACGGGCGGACCCGCTCACCGCGCAGCAGCGCGCACAGCCGCCGTGCGCCCTCGGTCCCGCTGAGGGCCAGCGGCTGCCGGACCGTGCTGAGGTCGAGGAAGGCGGCGGACTCGATGTCATCAAAGCCGACGACCGACAGCCGCTCGGGTATCGCCACGCCGAGCCGGTCTGCCGCGGCCAGTACGCCGATGGCCTGGGTGTCGGATGCCGCGAAGATCGCCGACGGGGGATCGGGTGACTTCAGCAGCCGCGCCGCGTGCTCGGCCGCGGTGGCGGCATCATGCGGGCCCCGCCTGATCAGGCCGGGTTCCACGCGGATGCCCGCCGCGGCCAGGGCCTGCTTGTACCCGCGCAGCCGGTTTGCCGAGGAGGTGAAGCCCAGCCCGGCTGGGGGCCGGCTGAACGGCATGTCGCCGACGAAGCCGATCCGGCGATGCCCCAGCGTAATAAGGTGGCCGGTCGCCAGCCGGCCGCCGGAAACGTCGTCGATAACCGTCTGCGGCACCCCGGCGTTGGCGGCGTCCACGCTGACCAGCGCGATTCCGGCCCGGCAGAACTGGTCAAGCTGGTCGCGGGACAGCGGCAGGCCCACGGCCAGCACCCCGTCGGCCCGGTGCGTGGGCAGTAGGGCCTCCAGGTGCCGGTCCCGTTCCAGCGGGCTGTCGACGTTGTAGACGATCGCGTCGTAGCCCTGCTCCTCCAGGACCGCCAGCGCGCTGGCCACCCGCACTACGGTCGACGGCCGGGTCAGGTGGGCGACCATGAGCGACACGGTGCGCGGCGTACCGCGGACCAGAGCCGCCGCCGCGTGGCTCGGCCGGTAGCCGAGCCGGTCGATCGAGTCGAGCACCGCCCGCAGGGTCGACTCGCGCACCTGCTCGCTTCCGTTGAGCACCCGCGAGACCGTGCCCACACCCACCCCGGCGTCGGCGGCCACATCCGCGATGGTGACCCGGCGAACGGGCACCGGCCAGGCCCCCGGCGCCGGCTGCGACTCTGCGGGCAGATCTCCCCCCGGGAGCGTCGATGTTTCCGGGAGGAGAGCGGTTTCTTGGAAGCGTTTCCACGTGAGGGCGGCGGCGTCCCCGCCCCGGGCCGGCGGACCCTCAAGGGCTCTGCTCTGTTCAGCTCCGGCACCCTTACCCGCCTGGCCTGCGTTCTTGTCTGCCCGGCTGGCGTCCCGGCTAAACCCGCCGGTGCTCTCGCCGAGCCGCAGCTTGGCCGGCACCACCTCACCCGGATCATGATCGGGCCCGTGGTCGACTTGCTTCAGCGCCCGGGCCACCACCCGCCGGGCGATGTCGTCGACCGGCATGGCCACGCTGGTCAGCCGCGGGTGCATCAGGGCGCCCGCCGCGCTGCCGTCGAAACCGGTGACGGCGAGGTCCTGGCCGATCCGCAGCCGCAGTTCCGCGGCCACGCTGTAGACCACCCCGGCGAGCCGGTCGCTGCCGGTCACGATGGCGTCTGGGCGCAGGTCCGGCTGGCTGGCGGTGAGCAGCGACCGGATCTTCCTGCGGGCGCTGGTATCGTCCACCAGCAGTTCCCGGTTGGCGGAGATCCCGTGGCTGGCCAGCCCGGCCCGGAACCCGGCCGTCCGCTCGGTGTCCCAGTGGTTCGCCGACCGGTAACCCAGGAAGGCGATGCGCCTGAACCCCCTGGCCAGCACGTGCTCCACGACCGCAGCGACGGCAGCGCGGTTGTCGATGTCGACCCAGTTCTGCGGTAGTCCGGGATTGGTCCGCCCGAAACACGCGAACGCCATCCCCGCCTCGGCCAACTGCACCACCCGGGGATCGTCCGGTTGGAGCTCGGAGAGCAGGAAGGCGTCCACGCTCCGGCTGGCGATGAGGCGGCGTATGTCGTCGCGCGGGTCCGCATCCGGGACGACGATCACCATGCTGTAACCGCGCTGTGCGCTCGCCGCCGCCAGCGACTGGAGGAACTGCTGCATGATGTAGTTGCCGGGGAACAACTGAACGCGCGGCAGGACGTAGGCGAACTGCCTGGTCAGGCGCGAGCGCATGCTCCGGGCGCCATGGTGCGGGTGATACCCCAGGGTGGCCACGGCGTCGAGCACCCGGGCCCGGGCAGTGTCGCCTACTCGCCCGCTGCCATTGAGCACGTTCGAGACCGTTTGCCGGGATACGGCGGCGGCGCGCGCCACGTCCTCGATCGTTACCTGGCGTGCGATGGCGGTTCTGGCCTGGCCTGATCGAGACCTTGTCACC
>Ga0208565_1000833_pt1 | contig 20485 bp, 17 predicted proteins | sample Sb_taG_7_FD_187706 | JGI IMG/M metagenome (GOLD analysis project Ga0208565, IMG submission 187706) | Peat soil microbial communities from Weissenstadt, Germany - Sb_50d_2_FS metaG (SPAdes) (version 2) | ecosystem: Environmental > Terrestrial > Soil > Wetlands > Peat | place: Germany...
CCTGGTCGAGCTGTACGGCGCCGGGCTGGCACAGATCACCGAGATCCTCGGCGCGGACGAATCCGGGCCGAGGCTGCTCGACAAGCTGGTGGCGGATCCGCTGGTGGAGAGCCTGTTGCTGGTCCACGACCTGCATCCGCTCGACACCAGCGCCCGCATCCGGCGGGCCGTCGAGCAGGTCCTGCCCCAGCTCGGCGCGCACGCGGGCGAGATCGAGTATCAGGGGCTCGACGAGGCGGGCATCGCCAGCCTGCGCCTGGCGCGCACCGCCCACGGCTGCCAGTCCACGGCGGGCACGATCCGGTCGGTCATCGAGCAGGCCGTAGCGGCGGCGGCGCCGGAGGCCGCCGGGGTCGCCATCGAGGTGGTCGAGGCACCCGCGGAACCGACGCTGCTGCAGATCACCAGGCGCCCGGCGGGCCTGCAGGGGGCCCGGTGACGACTGGAACTCCCGGGACGCCCGGGCTTACCGGGCTTCGCCGTTTCGTGAAGCGGCCCGGCGACGGGCCGCTGCCGACTGCCCCGGCCCGGGCCCGGGACGAGGCCCCAGGTCCCGGTACCGGCCAGGGCCAGGACGCGGCGGCCGAAGCCGAACACTGCGAGATGTGCGGCGAGGTCCTCACCGGCCGGCACGGGCACCTGGTCGACACCGACAAGCGCTCGATCGCCTGCGCCTGCCGCGCGTGCTACCTGCTGTTCACCCACGAAGGGGCGGCCGGGGGCCGGTACCGGGCGGTGCCCGAGCGGGTCTGCCACGACCCGGAACGGCCGCTGACCGACGCCGACTGGAACGAACTGCAGATCCCGGTCGCCATGGCCTTCTTCTTCTTCAACTCGGCGCTGGGCCAGGTGGTGGCGGGTTACCCGAGCCCGGGCGGGACCACCGAATGCGAGCTCGACCTCGCGGCCTGGGACCGGCTCGCCGCCACGCACCCGCTGCTCGGCGAGATGGCGCCCGACGTGGAGGCCATTTTCGTGAACCGGACCGCGGACGAGGTCTTCCTGATCCCGATCGACATGTGCTACTCGCTGGTCGGCGAGCTCCGGCTGCTCTGGCAGGGGTTCGACGGCGGGGCAGAGGTCCGCGCCGCGCTGGCCGAGTTCCTGGCGGGCCTGCGCAGGCGGGCGGTCATCGGAGAACGGGAGCACTGACATGGCCGACCTGATCTTCGGCTGTACCGGCGCGAGCGCGGACCGGTTCGCGGTGACGCCGACCCTGTCGTTCCAGCTGGCCATCACCGAGCGGTCCGGCGTGCGCGTGCACGCGATCGCCCTGCGCTGCCAGATCCGCATCGAGCCGCACCGCCGCCGGTACTCCGCCACCGAAGCGGAGCGGCTGCACGACCTGTTCGGCGACACGTCCCGCTGGGCCGACACGGTCAAGCCGATCCAGCTCGCCACGGTCACGGCCATGGTCCCCTCGTTCAGCGACGTGACCGAGATCGACCTGCCGGTGCCGTGCACCTACGACCTGGAGGTGGCCTCCGCCCGCTACCTGCAGGGCCTGGACGACGGCACGATCCCGCTGCTGATGCTGTTCAGCGGCACCATCTTCGTCGCCACCGAGACGGGCTTCTCGGTCGAGCTCGTGCCGTGGAGCGCCGAGGCCTCCTACCGGATGCCGGTCACCATCTGGCGCGACCTGGTCGACGCGCACTTCCCCGGCAGCGCGTGGCTGCGCTGCAGCCGGCAGACGCTGGACGCGCTGGCCGGCTACAAGGCGCAGCACGCCCTGCCTACCTGGGACGCCACCTTGACCTCGCTGCTGGCCGCGGCGGGCGGCCCGTTCGAGCCGCCTCCGGCGCCGGATCCCGACGGCCCGGCGGAGGCGCAGGCGAGGCGGCCATGAACCAGGCTGGCACGAACGGGGGCCAGGCCACCATGAACCTCGACGCCGTCCGGAGCATCGCCGACGCCGTCTTGTACGAGGGGTACATCTTGTACCCGTACCGGGCCTCGTCGCAGAAGAACCAGAGCCGCTGGCAGTTCGGCGTCGTGATGGCGCCCGGGTACGCCGACACCGACCCCTCGGAGCGCAGCTATACCCAGGCCGAATGCGTCCTCGAGCACACCGGGCAGCCCGTCGTCCAGGTGATCCTGCGGTTCCTGCAGGTCCAGCGGCGGACCACCGAGGGATCCGGCCAGGGCTGGGACGAGGCAGCGGAGCGCGAGATCGAGATCACCGCGGAGGGCGCCGCCCTCCTGTCCGACGGCGTGGTCGAGGAGTTCGCCATCGCCGGCGGCGAGGACCGCGAGCCGCTCGACGAGCCGGGCGGCGCGGACGGCCCGGACGGCACCGGGCCCCGGTACGCGGTCCGCCGCCGGGAGCCGCTGGCCGGCGCGGTGTCGGTGCGGGCGATCGAAGTCCCCGGCCCGTGGCGCGCGGTCCGGCTCCAGGTCCGGGTGGAGAACCGGACCGCGGTCAGCCCCGTGCCGCAGCGCCGGGAGGACGCGCTCCCGTCGGCGCTGATCGCGGCGCACACGATCATCAGCGTCTCCGGCGGGGAGTTCATCTCGATGACCGACCCGCCGATCTGGGCGCAGCCGGCCGTGGCCGAGTGCCAGAACGAGGGCGGCTGGCCGGTGCTGGCCGACCCCGGCGGCGGCCGCCAGGTCGTGCTGTCCTCGCCGATCATCCTGTACGACCACCCCGAACTCGCCGCCGAGAGCCCGGGCGAGCTCTACGACGGCACCGAGATCGACGAGATCCTCACGCTGCGCACCCTCGCGCTCTCCGACGAGGAGAAGGCCGAGGCCCGGGCCACCGACCCGCGGGCGGCCGCGCTGCTGGACCGGGTCGAGTCCATGGACGCGGAGACCATGGCCCGGCTGCACGGCACCATCCGCTCGCTGCGCCCGGCCACCGCCGACCACCCGGGCGCCGCCGGCCAGCCAGGGACCTTCGGCCAGCCAGGCGCCGCCGGGCAGCCGGGCGCCGAGCAGACGGTGCCCTGGTGGGACCCGGACGCGGATGCCTCGGTGTCCCCGGACACCGACACCGTGACCGTCGGCGGCCAGCAGATCGGCCGCGGCAGCCGGGTGCGGCTGCGGCCGGGGGCGCGCCGCGCCGACGCGCAGGACATGTTCCTGGTCGGGCGGATCGCCGAGGTCCAGGCCGTCCTGCACGACGTGGAGGACAACCCGTACCTGGCCGTGTCGCTGGCCGGCCAGCCGGACGAGGACGTGCGGATCGCGCACGGGCGCTTCCTGTACTTCAGCACCGACGAGGTAGAGCCCTGCGAGCCGGACGCGGAGGACAGCGCATGACCGGGCGGACGCTGGTGGCGGGCGTGGGCAACGTGTTCCTGCGCGACGACGCCTTCGGCTGCGAGGTGGTCAGGCGGCTGGCTGAGCACCCGGTGCCGGACGGCGTGCAGGTCCGCGACTTCGGCATCCGCGGCGTCCACCTGGCCTATGACCTGCTCGACGGCTGTGACCTGTTCGTCCTGGTGGACGCGGCGCCCCGCGGCGAACCGCCGGGCACGGTCACCGTCCTTGAGGTCGAGGTGCCGGAGCCCGACCCGACGGCCGGCCCGGTCATGGACGCGCACAGCCTGACGCCGGACGCCATCTTCTCGCTGCTCGCCTCGCTCGGCGGCCGCCCCGGGCGCAGCCTGCTGGTGGCCTGCGAGCCGGCCGACGTCAGCGCCGGGATGGGCCTGTCCGAGCCGGTCAGCCAGGCCCTGCCGCACGCGGTGCGGGCGGTGGAAGAGATTCTCCAAAAAGCAGCACAGGGACAGTGACGTCTAAGCCCAGGAAGGAGGTGCTAGGGATGCTGAGCAGGCTGATCAAGGCGGCCGTCATCGCCGCCATTCTGGCGCTGGTGATCGAATCGCTGCCGGACATCAAGCGTTATCTCGAACTTCGTGAAATGTAAGGGCTACGCACGCCGGAGAGGATGTGAGGGGCGTGGAAGTAGTGATCGGCTTCGCCGTCGGTTACCTGGTGGGTACACGCCAGGGCCGTCAGGGCATGCAGCACGCGCTGGACTCGGCCCAGGCGATATGGGCGTCCCCGGAGACCAGACGGCTCTTGAGTGAGGGCCTGAGCGCCTTCGAGACGGTGGCTGCCCCGGCCATGGACCGGCTGGGAACCAAATCGAGCAGCCGCCGGGCGGCGCTGATCAGCACCGTGGTCGACGAGCTCATCGAGCGGCGCCAGGCCCGCCGCGCGGCCTAAGAGATAACAGGAGCGGAATGCACGAGTACGGTTTGGCCGAAGGCGTGCTGGCCACGGTGCGCCAGCGCGCCGACGGTCGCAAGGTGGCCGGGATCCGCGTCCGGTTCGGTGTCCGGCACGCCGTCGACTCCGAATCCATGGAACAGGCGTTCAGCTTCGTAGCCGAGGGCACGGAAGCGGCCGGCGCAACGGTCGAGCTGGTCACGGTGCCGGCCACTCTGACCTGCCGGGACTGCGGCCTGGCCGCCGAGACCAGCGACGTGCTGGCCACCTGCCCGCGCTGCGCCGGGGAGGACGTCGAGATCACCGGCGGCGAGGAGATGACGCTCGAGTCGATCACCTACGAGCCGGTGCCTGCCCGCGGAGCCAGCTGAGAGGGTCAACAACCGCGTCGAGCACTCGGGGCCGCTGACCGTCCTCGGCTAGGGCGTCACCGGGGTGACCACGAACTGGCGCAGGTACAGGTCGCGGAAGGTCACTGGTCCGCGCGGGCCGGGTACCGCGTCGATGTTGATCCCGGTCTCGGGCACCGAGAACAGCTTGAAGCCGTCCAGCAGGCGCGTGGTGGAGTTCCAGAACGCGCCGGTGCCCGCGTACGCGCCGAGGAACTCGTCCGCCGCGGCCCGGTCCTGGGTGACGACGGACGCGGCCAGGCCCGAGGTCTCCTCGTTGGCCAGCACGGCCGCGGCCCGCGGCCCGTCGGCCGGCGCGATCGTCACGGTCGCCTCGCGCCCAGGGTCCAGCGCCCACTCGTGGCCCAGCGGGTGCGAGTGCGGCGGCAGCGACGCGGCCACCCCCAGGCGATCGAGCACCGCGCGGATCCGGGGCATCAGCTCCTCCCACAACGACGGGTGCAGCAGCAGCAGGTTGAGCCGGTTGCACACGCCGAGCCGGTCCAGGCTGGCCTCGATCAGCCGTTCCGCCATGAGCAGGTCGGCGGCGGCATCGACGAACATGACCGCGCCCCCGTCGGCGTGCGCCATGGTGCGCACCCCGTGCCGGGCCGCCTCGGCGGCCAGCGAGCGGGTGCTGTCCCCGCTGCCGCGCAGGATCACCAGCGGGATCAGGCCGGGCTGGCTGACCAGCGCCCGGGCGGAGGACTGCCCCGGCACCCGGACCAGCTGGATCATGGCCGGGTCGAGCCCGGCCGCGTCGAGGGCGGGCGCGATGACCTCGTCCGCCAGCGCGATGGCCGAACGGATGGCGGCCGAGCCCGTCCGCAGCACGCCCGCGTTGCGAGACTTGACGAACTGCGAGGCGATGTCGACCACCACGTTCGGCCGGGCCTCGAAGTTGGCCCCGATCACCCCCACCGGCCTGCGGCGTTCTTCGAGCAGCAGGCCGCCGGGCAGTTCCCTGACCGTCCGCCGCGACGGCTCGGCCGCGATCCGGGCCAGCGCGCGGAGCTGACCGGCGATGGCCTCGAGCCGCGCCTCGTCCAGGCGCAGCCGGTCGAGCAGCGCGCCGGTGACGCCGTCGGCCCGCGCCGCCGCCATGTCCGCCTCGTTGGCCGCGAGCACCGGTTTGGCCTGGCGGCCCAGCTCGTCCGCGATCGCCCCCAGCGCGGCGTCGAGACGCTCGCCGGGGACGTCGGCCAGGCCCGCGGCCGCGCCGCGGGCCGCCCGCGCGGCCTCTTCCACCGCCTTCAGCGCATCGGCATCAGCGGTCACGGGCGTATCAGTGGCAAGGGTGCCGTCGGCGGTCATGGTGTATCCCCTGTATCGGTGGGCCTTACGGGTTCCAGGCTACGCACTGCCTGATCACGAAGGGGCGTGGCTTCCAGGCAGCAGCTGAAGTCCTGCGGCGTCACCTCGGCCCGCGCGGCCCGGGTCGGGTTGCGGATGGTGAGCGCGGCCAGCACTCCCCCGGCGGCGCAGAACGCGGCCGCGATTAGCGCTGCCTTCTGGAAGCCGTGGGCGAGGGCGCCCGTGTGCAGGTAGCTGTCCCCGGTGATGCCCGCCAGGGCCGGCAGCACCGCCACCGCGATCAGCCCGGCCGCCCGGGCCACGTCGTTGTTGACCGCCGAGGCGATGCCCGCGTGGTCCGCCGGGGCCGCGGCCAGGGCGGTGGCGGTCAGCGGCGCCACCATGATCGCCACCCCGAAGCCGAACACCACCGCCGCGGGCAGCACCACGGTCAGGTAGTCGCCCGATCCCCCGAGCCTGGAGAACAAGAGCAGCGACCCGGCGATCACCAGCGGCCCCACGGACATCTGCAGCCGCGGCCCGATCCTGGCGGCGAGCCTCCCGGACCGGGCGGAGAGCGCGAGCATGATGACGGTCACCGGCAGCAGGGCCGTGCCCGACTCCACCGGGCTGTAACCGTGCACCACCTGCAGCACGGTGGGGACCAGGAACAGCAGCCCGCCCAGCGCCGCGTAGACCACGAACGTCACCGCGTTGGCCGCGGAGAACTGCCGGGACGCGAACAGCCCGAGCGGCAGCATGGGCTGCGGCTCCGTCGCCTCGACTCCGATGAACAGGCCGAGCAGCACCGCACCCGCGCCCAGCGGTGCCAGCACCGACACCGACCCCCACCCGTACGAAGACGCCGCGATCAGCCCGTAGGTGATCCCGGCCAGCGCGCCGCTGATGCAGACCGCACCCTTGATGTCCAGCCGCGGCACCGGACCCGGCGACCTGGTCTCGGGCACGTGCCGGGCGGCGATGGCCACCACCGCCGCCGCCACCGGCAAGTTGATGACGAACACCAGCCGCCAGCCGTGTGGCACCGCGCTGATCAGCAAGCCGCCGAGGAGCGGGCCCGCCGCGGTGGCCACGCCGCCAAGACCGGACCAGGCGCCGATCGCGGCCGGACGGTCCTCCTCGGCGAAAGACGCCTGCAAGATGGCCAGGCTGCCCGGGGTCAGCAGCGCCCCGCCCACGCCCTGCAGGGCGCGGGCCGCGATGAGCACCGCGACGTTCGGGGCCAGCCCGCACAGCAGCGACGCGATCGCGAACCAGACGGTGCCGATCCTGAACATCTTCCGCCGCCCGTAGCTGTCCCCGAGCGTCCCGCCGAGCAGCAGCAGCCCGGCCAGGGTCAGCGTGTAGGCGTCCACCACCCACTGCAGGCTGGACACGCCGGCGTGGAAATCCCGCCCGATGGACGGCAGGGCGATGCCCACCACGGTCGCGTCGATGGCGGCCATGCCCGAGCCGAGCACGGTGGCGGTCACCACCCACCGGCCCCGCGCGCTCGACAGCCGCAGGCCCGGGGCCGCGTCCGAGACGGCTGTCCCGCTCATAAGCCCTTCCCTCAGGAGGCCCGCGGATCATGCCGGTGCATGCACCTGGACCGTTCGGTTCAAGAACTAAATTAGTCCGAACGGACCGGGGTGACATCATCCTCCGCCCCCATCGGGCCTGCCTGGGCCGGCGCCGCCCGGGTACTACGGTCCGCGCCGGAGCGGGCCTTGCGGGCCGAACCAGGCCGGGTGGCCAGCACCGAGCCGCCGAGGATCAGGACGAACGCGGCGCCCATGGCGGGGGTCAGGTGCTCGCCCAGGACGATGACGCCGAGCGCCACCGCGACGGCCGGGTTGACGTAGGTGATGACCGTGGCGCGGGCCGGGCCGACCTCGGCGATCAGCCGGAAGAAGATCAGGAACGCAGCCGCGGTGCAGACCACCCCGAGCGCGGCAAGCGCCGCGAGCACCTGGACCGACGGCACCGAACGCGGCCAGGTCAGCGCGGCGAACGGCGCGTAGATGACCGCGGCCGCACCCAGGCAGACCGCGTTGACCGCGACCGGCGGCAGGTCGGCCAGCTTGCGGTTCGCGATCAGCGGCCCGATGGAGTAGCCGAGCGCGGTGAGCAGCACCTCGATGACCGGCAGCGTGTCCCCATGGCCCGCGCCCGGGCCGGCCAGCACGGCGACGCCGCCCAGCCCGATCGCCAGCCCGGCCCAGCGGATCAGCGTCAGGCGGTCGCCGCCGCGGGTCAGCCAGGCCAGCAGCGCGCTGAAGATGGGCACCGCCGCGATGAGCAGGCCGCTGGTGGAGCTGGGCAGGCGCCGTTCGGCGTTGGACAGCAGCGCGAACGGCCCGACGATCTCCGCCAGGGTGAACGCGGCCAGCCAGCGGACATGCCCCTTCAGCGCGCCGAGGTAGCCGCCGCGGACGGCCGCGGGCAGCAGCAGCAGCGAGCCGAGCGCGACCCGGGTGCAGACCAGCACCGGCACCGAGACGCCGCCGTCCGCCACCTTGATGAGCAGGTAGGGGATCCCCCAGATCACGCCCATCGCGGCGAACAGCAGCCACCCGCGCCTACTCAACTCCAGGCTCCTTCGCTCGGACCAGGTAAGGCCGTTTGCCTGACCCAGAGTATTTTGGGCGGCTCGCAGGTTATACGTCCAGGCAGATTCCCAGCGGGGCCGATCCCGGCTGGTGTGACGGGCACGCATCCGGGCCGGTTAGGCTGCCAGGGTGATCTCCGCCCGGGCCGTCCCCGCCGCCGGAGCGCGGACGGGCCGCGCTGCTGATGCCGGCGTGTTCGGCACCTGGTGGGCGCTGCTCATCTCGGTCGCGGGCGGCCTGGCGTTGTATGCCGCCTTCCCGCCGGTTGGCGCCTGGCCGCTGGCGGTGCTCGGGCCTGGGTTGCTCGTCGTCGCGCTGACCGGGCGGAGCCTGCGGGGGTCGTTCGGGTGCGGGCTGGCGTTCGGCCTCGCACTGTTCGTGCCCCTGCTGTCCTGGCTGGTCAACGAGGCCTGGTACGCGTGGGCCGCGCTGGCCGGGGCCCTGGCGGTCATCTTCGCGGTGCTCGCCATCGCCCAGCGGCTGCTGCTCCGGCTGCCCTTCTGGCCGGCCGCGGTGGCGGGCTGGTGGGTATGCGTCGAGGCAGTACGGGACCGGTGGCCCTACGCCTTCCCCTGGGGCCGGCTGGCGATGAGCCAGTCGGCCGCGCCGGACGTGCGCTGGGTCGCGGTGGGCGGCGCGCCGCTGCTCAGCTTCCTGCTCGCCCTGACCGGCGCCATGATCGCGCGGGCGGCGCTGTGCTATCTCGGGGGGAGCGATCCCCCCCAGACCCTTTCTCCCCGGGGGGACGATCCCCCCCAGACCCCCCCTGCTCCTGGGGGGACTGCCCGTCCCCCCAGACCCCCCTGGGGAGGGGCTGCCCGCCCCCCCGTACCTTTCTGGTGGACGGCGCTGGCCGCGGTGGTGACGGCGGGCCTGGTCCTCGCGGGCGGCCTGCTGCCGGTCGACCCGACCGGGGGCGCGCCGACGGCCCAGGTGGCCGCGATCCAGGGCGACGTGCCCCGGGCCAGGAACCTGCCGCAGCTGCTGAACGACAGCGAGGTCACGCAGAACCACGCCGCCGCCACGCTGAAGCTGGCCGCGCAGGTCAAGGCCGGGAAGCTACCCGCGCCCGCCCTGGTGATCTGGCCGGAGAACTCCACCGACCTGGACCCGTTCCAGAACCCTTTTATCTATAGCCAGCTCGCCGGGGTGGTGGCCGCCGTCGGCCGCCCGGTCCTGGTCGGCGAGGTCCTGCAGGACCCGCAGCGCAACGTCGGCCAGCTCTGGGTGCCCGGGCAGGGCCCGACCACGATGTACGTCAAGCGCCAGCTGGTGCCGTTCGGCGAGTACATCCCGTTCCGCGGCCTCATAGCCAGCTTCAGTTCGCTTCCTTCGCTGCAGCCGGTGAACTTCACCCCGGGCAACGCGGCCGTCGTCTTCGCCGTCGGGAAGATCAGGCTGGGCGATGTGATCTGCTACGAGGTGGGCTTCGACAACCTGGTGCGGTCCGAGGTCACGGCCGGGGCGAACCTGCTCGCGGTGCAGTCCAACGACGCGGACTTCGAGATCGACGGCCAGCTGGGCGAGACCGAGCAGCAGACGGCGATGGCCAGGATCCGGGCGATCGAAAGCGACCGCGCCGTGGTGTACGCCTCGACCACCGGCGAGAGCACGATCATCGCGCCGGACGGCGCGATGATCGCCCACAGCGGCGTCTGGCGGCAGGCGATCCTCGACGCGCGGGTGCCGCTGGTGAGCTACCGCACGCTGGCGGACCGGGTCGGCGCCTGGCCGGAGTACGTGATCATCATGCTCACCGTGCTCGCGCTCGCCTGGGCGGTGGCCGGGTCCCGGTTCCGACGCGAACGCGCCCGGCCGACGATAGCCTGAACCTCGTAACCCGCGGGACGGTTCGGGCGTCTGTATAGGCGAGGGACGCATCACGTCGGTCACCCGTTCGCCTGGGTAAGCACCACGTACTATGCGGTGGAGAAAAACGCGTTGCGGCGCCCTGAGCCCTGACTCCGGCGCGAAGGAGGGTCACTGTGCGTGGCACAGACCGCAGGTCGGCACGGCGTGCGCGACGGTACGGCGCTATCGCGACGGGGCCGGTGATCGGTATCGTCATCGGCCTGCTGGCCACCGCGTGCGGCGGCACTGCCCCCTCCCGGGCCGCCTCCCCCGGTCAGGCCAAGGCGCAGGCCTCCGCGTCCGCCAAGGCACTCGCGGCAGACCTGAAGATCACCCCGGCGAACGGCAGCCGCGGCGCCGATCCCTCGGCCGGCATCAGCGTCACCGCCCTCAAAGGCACGGTGACCAACGTCACGGTGCGGACCTCGGGCGACGCCATGTCCGGCAGCCTGAGCGACGGCGGCAAGACCTGGCACAGCGCACGCCAGCTGGACGTGTCGCAGAGTTACACGGTGACCGCCACCGGCACCGACGGCAGCGGCAACAAGGTCACCACGACGAGCACCTTCCGCACCCTGACGCCCGCGCAGACGTTCTCCACGATGATCTTCGAGGGGTCCGGCCAGACCTACGGCGTCGGCATGCCGATCATGCTGACGTTCAGCACGCCGATCACTAACAAGGCGGCCGTCGAGCGGTCGCTCGAGCTCACCACGTCCAAGCCGGTGATCGGCGCCTGGTACTGGGACGGCGACGAGCACCTGTACTTCCGGCCGCGGGACTACTGGCCGGCCAACACCACGGTCAGCTTCGACGGCCACCTGAACGGGGTGCAGGGCGCCAAGGGCGTGTACGCCACCGCCAACCTGACCCAGACGTTCGACATCGGCCGGTCGCTGATCGCCGTCGCCAGCACGACCACCCACCGCACGCAGATCTACCTCAACGGCACGCTCGCCTACCAGTGGCCGGTCAGCACCGGCCGGCCCAGCCTGCCGACCCCGGACGGCACCTACGTGAGCGTGGAGAAGGCCAACCCGGTCCGCATGATCGGCGGCGGCGCGCCCGGCAGCGCCGGCTACTACGACGAGCTGGTCAACTTCGCGGTCCGGTTCACCTTCAGCGGCGACTACTACCACTCCGCTCCCTGGTCGGTCGTGGACCAGGGCAGCACGAACGTCAGCCACGGCTGCGTGAACCTGCCGCCCGCCGCCGCGGAGACCTACTACAACATGTCCATCCCCGGCGATCCGATCACCGTCACCAACAGCACGGCCGCGGGCAAATGGGATGACGGCTGGACCGAGTGGTTCCTGACCTGGTCGCAGTACCTGAAGGGCAGCGCGCTCGGCCAGGCCGTGATGGCCGGCCCGCAAGGCAGCACGTTCGTTTCGCCTTCGTCACTGCCGGCCGATACCGCCACCGCCCCGCTGCAGACCTCCGCCACCGGGAACTACTACGCCGGCGCGGCGAACCTCCTGGGGTAGGCCCTGGTTCAGGGAGCTTCCCAGAGGGAGGCGATGCCCTGGCCCACGCCGATGCACATGCTGGCCGCCCCGCGGGCGGCGCCGCGGCGCCGCATCTCGTGCAGCAGGGTGGTCACGATCCGCGCGCCGGAACAGCCGAGCGGGTGCCCGATGGCGATCGCGCCGCCGTTGACGTTGACCCGGTCCGGGTCAGCCTTGAGCTCGTCCACGACCGCCACCGACTGCGCCGCGAACGCCTCGTTGACCTCGATCAGGTCCACCTCGTCCAGCCGCCAGCCGGCCCGGCCCAGGGCCCGGTTCATGGCAGGCACCGGCCCGATCCCCATGTAGTCCGGGTGCACGCCGGCCGCCGCGGCGCCCGCGTAGCGGGCCAGCGGCGTCACGCCGGCCCGGCGCACCGCGTCGGCCGACATGAGCAGCAGCGCGGCGGCGCCGTCGTTCAGCGGCGAGGAGTTGCCGCCGGTGACCGTACCGCCCTTGCGGAAGGCCGGGGCCTTCCCGGCCAGGTCCGCAAGGGTAATGGCGCCGTTGATCCCCTCGTCGTGCCTGACCTCGCCGCGTGAGGTAATGACCGGCGCCGTCTCGGCGTCGAACCGGCCCGCGTCGCGCGCGGCGGCGGCCAGCTGGTGGCTGCGCAGCGCCCATGCGTCCTGGCGTTCCCGGGTGATGCCGTACTTGCCGGCGACGTTCTCCGCGGTCTCGCCCAGCGTGATCGGCGGGTACATCTCCTTCATCCGCGGGCTGACCAGCCGCCAGCCCAGCCTGGTGTCGGCCAGGTCCATGGCCCGGGGGAACGGGTCGGCGGACCGCCCGAGCACGAACGGCGCGCGGGTCATCGACTCCGAACCGCCGGCCAGGCAGACGTCCGCGTCGCCGGCCGCGATCGTCCGCGCCGCGTCGCAGACCGCTTCCATCCCGGATCCGCAGAGCCGGTTCACCGTGGCCCCGGGTATCTCCACCGGCAGCCCGGCCAGCAGGACCGCCATCCGGGCGACGTTCCTGTTATCCTCGCCGGCCTGGTTGGCCGCGCCCCAGTAGACGTCCTCGACCGCGGTCACGTCCAGCCACGGGTTGCGCCCGATCAGGGCCGTGATGACGTCGGCGGCCAGGTGATCGGGCCGTACTTCGGCGAGCGCGCCCTTGATCTTGCCGATGGGCGTCCGGCATGCGTCCACCACGAACACAGAGTTGACCACGTCTACCTCCGACGAACACGGCTACCTGGATTCAACGATAACCGCCCGCATAGGCCGCTGCGGGGCGGCCGGTTGCGGACCGGCCGCCCCGCAGTCTGGGAAAGGCGGAGCACTAGGAGGTATGCCGCGCCTTAGGGTCTATCGGCCTGAGCGTCTATCTGCCTGGCGATCGCGAGGGCCTGGTTGATGGGCATCGCGTAGCCGTTGATCTTGAGGCCGGTGCCTCCGCCGGCCACGGTGATGCCGATGACCTGGCCGGTCAGGTTCACCAGCGGGCCGCCGATCTCGCCGGCGGACACGGACTGCAGGCGGGAGCGCATGAGCCCGGTCCTGGTCCTGCCGTCCACCGTGACGGTCTGGTTCAGGGCGGTCAGCAGGCCGGTGTCGATGATCACCGCGTCTTTCGTGCCGGTGGTGCCGACGGCGGTGTCGAAGACCTCGCCGGGGATGTGGTAGGAAAGCTGCTTGGCCGCGTACGTGCTGGCCACGAGGGTGTCGGAGTTCCCGACCGTCACGGTGGAGAAGGCCCGGCCGTTGGCGCCCTGCAGCTGGAGCAGGGCCAGGCCCGCGGAGGCGTCCGTGCCGAGGACCGTGGCTGTGAACGTCTTGCCGGACAGCACGTACTTCGCGCTGAGGCCGCCGGCTCCGCTGTCCGGCTGGTAGGTGGTCAGCACCTTGCCCGAGGGCGTGAGCACCAGGCCGATGCCGACGGCCTTCCCGGCCGAGATGACGTGCACCAGGCCGGGTACCGCCGCGGCGAAGATGTTGCTCTCGTTGTCCTGGCCGGTGCCGTCGTCGTCCTCGGTGAACACGCTGACCGATTTGGCCGGCGTGGGAATGTCCGACGCGAGGGACGCGGCACGGGACTGATCGACCAGCTTGGTCAGGCCGAAGCCCGCGCCCAGGGCCAGGGCCGCCGCGGCCACGTACGCCGCGACCCTGGCCGGCCGGGGCGGCCGGGCCGGTCCGGTCCGGCGCGGGCCGGCCGGGGTGGAGTCCTGAGCGGACTCGGGTGTACTGCCGGTACCGCTGAGTTCGGCAGCCTCGCTGGAGTCCGTGACGGCCGCGTCCTGTCCGCCCGGGGTGTCCTGTCCGGCCGGGGCGCCCTGTCCGGCCGGGCGCTCGTCGTTCTGCGACGTTTCGCCCTCATCCATCGCCGTGCTCCCTGTTGAGAAGACCTATGGCGTATGCATGGCCCTGTCAGCAGGCCCTGACCGGGAAAATGATCGAACTGTGGTGCCGCCGGGTCCCGGCCGCCACGGTGATCCCGGGAGCCACCCGGGATCACCGTGGCGTGGACGGCCCAGCTGGCCGGATCTGGACCTTACATACCCGACGGGTCCATCAGCCGGTGGTGCGAACGGCCCCTGCGCCACCCGGTCTGTCCCGGCAGCGGCTGCACCGGCAGCGGGTTGCCCATCTGCGTCCCGCCGCCTCCGGTGCCGGTCATGTTTCCGCCCTGTCCGGTGGTGTTGCTCGCCGTCTGCGGGGTGGTGTTGAAGGTGGCCGACATGGCCGCGCCGGCTCCGTCGAGGACCACGGTGACGGGGTTGGTGAGGCCGAAGTTCTGGCAGCCGAGGTTGGTGAAGGACATGTTGAGCCGGTTGGCCATGAAGGTGAGCAGGTTCTCCCCCACGGCCGGCACCGGTGTCGCACCCGTGGCCAGGAGAGCCTGGTTAGCCGCCAGGAACGGGGTCTGGATGTTGACCATGTTCTGGCAGTAGTTCACCGGGCTGTCATTCCTATTGTTCTGCGCGTTGATCGGCGCCTGGCCGACTTCCTCCCGGTAGAGGTTGGTCTTGGCCGGGTCGAGCTGGCCGTTGGCGTCCAGCGTCATCTCGTCGTTCTCCGGCACCAGGGCGGCGATCCTCGGCTGGTTCCTGGCGGCCAGGAGTTCGTCGAGCGCCTGTGAGGTGGCCGGCGTGTTGTTGTTCCCCAGGTCGGGTGCCATGAAGGGAGTGCACCCGAGCGTCGGGTCCAGGAAGTCGTCGATCAGGGCGTTGTCGCTCCCGTTGACCAGCTTCTGGGCGCCCGTCAGGTTGGCGGCGTTGGCCGTGGTGTCCTGCGCGGTCTGGCCGGTGGCCGGGTTGAGCAGGTAAATGCTGGTCACGTTGTCGCTCTGGTCCTGGTCGATCATGTCGAAGTTGCGGACGGTCGGGCAGGTGGTGCCCGTCCCGAGCCGACCCGCCGTCGGCACGATCTTCGCCGAGCGCCCGGCCGAGGGAACGAACAGCCGCCCCTCGCGCATCAGCAGGAACGCCGCGTTGAAGAAGTTGATGCCGTTGCAGAACGACACCTGGCCGAAGACTGATCCCAGGCCGTTGACGCAGTTACCCTGCCGCAGGGCGTTGGGCGTCGCGCCCACCTGGATCAGGTCCGTGCCGTTGAACCCGAAGTCGATGGTGACGATCGCGTTCCGCGGCAGCTTCGGCACCACCGGCGCGACGGCCGGCGTGGTCCCCTGGGTGATGACCAGCGGGTTGTAGACCGACAGCGCGCCCGTGCGCGGGTTCAGGATGGTGGCCTGGACGAACGCTCCCAGGTTGGCCGCGTTGGTCATGGTGCAGCCGGACGCCGCGGGCGTCGTCCCGTCCGGGCCGGTGAGCTGGTACGGCGTCGCCAGGCCCCGCGCGCTCAGCGGGTTCGCCGGGACGATGATGTCGCAGTTGACATTGGCCGCCGCCGCCGCTGCCGCGGCCGTCGGCGCTGTCGTCGTCGGCGCCGCTGACGCGGCGGCCACCGCCGCGGAAGCGCTCGCGGACGGGCTGGCCGAGGCCCCGAGGGCCGACTGATCTATATGCGTGGCGTTACCGCCCGAGACCGCGAGGATGATCCCGAGAGTCAGGCCCAACGCCATCGGGATGGCGAGAGGTACCGCAAGACGCGCCGCCCGACTGTTACCACCGCGACGGTGCCATACGGACCGATGCCCGCTCTGCATTCAATCCACCTCCATGGATGTCCCCTGTGACGCTCCCGGTGGATCACGGTAGACCCGGCCCGTTGGCAAGATCTCGGAAACCAGAAGATTTGCGTCTCGTAAGGTTTTTTTAAGGTTTGCCTCACGCGGCACCGAAACCTCTGCAATTTCTTGCTAAGTCCTTACGTCGCAGGTGAAGAGCCATCTGGATGGACCGAGATTGATCCGTGATAGGCCAGCACGTGGTCCGTCCCAGGCCGCAACCGATTGCGCGGACGGAGCAGCGTTACCCTGCCGAGATAGCGAAATGGCGAAGGCGGCCCCGACGAGTGTCCTCGGGGCCGCCTTCGCCATGGAGTGCTAATCGCACCGGGTTGGTTCCGGGGGAACCAGCCTCTCAGCTACATGTGGGACGGGTTCTGGAAGAACCTGCCTCCCACCCGGTGCTGCCTGGCCGGCGGGCCAGCGGTGCCGTTGCCGGGACCGCCGGTGCCGGCCGTGGCGCTGGCGGTCGGTGTCACCGCCGCCGGCGGCTTCGCCGTCTGCTGCGCGGTGTTGAAGGTGACCGCGGTGGCCACCTGGGTGCCGTCGAGCGTGACGGTCACCGGGTTGGTCAGGCCGAAGTTGGCGCAGCCGAGGTTGACGAACGACATGCTGAGCCGGTTGCCCATGAAGGTCGCCAGGGTGTTGCCGACGGCCGTGACCGGTGAGCCGAAGTTCAGCTCCCTGGTCATGTCGAGCTGGTTACGAGCCGGCTGGATGTTCGTAATGTTCTGGCAGTAGTCCTGAGCGACCGTGGTCGCGTTGACGTTGCCCGCCAGCAGCGGCTGGTCCACCAGCGAGCGGTAGACGTTCGTCTTGGCGACGCTGAACGCGCTGTTGACCAGGGTCATCTCGTCGTTCGGCGGCACCACGGCGATCGTCCCCTGCTGGTTGACGCGGGCGCTCAGCTCGTTGAGCGCCTGCGATCCTGAGGTACCGCCCGTGGCGGTGGTGTCGGGCGCAGTGAACGGCGTGCACCCGTTCGCCGGGTCGAGGAAAGCGGCGAGCAGTTTGTCGTCGCTGCCGTTGACCAGGGTGGTGGCGCCGGCGATCGCGGCCGCGTTGGCCGTGGTGTTCTGTGCGGTCTGGCCGTTGCCGTTGATCAGGTACGTGGTGATCACGTTGTCGCTCTGGTCCTGGTCGACCACTGCGAAGCTACGCGTGGTCAGGCACGGCTGGCCGTCGAGGGACGTGCCCGCCGGCGGGACCGTCAGCGTGCCGCGCGCGATCTCGGAATTGGCCAGATTGTAGAAGTTGACGGCGTTGCACGCCGACACCTGGCCGATCAGGGACTGGCCGAGCGCGTCGACGCAGTTGCCCTGCCGTGCGCCGCGGCCCGTGAGCACCAGGTTGGTGCCGTTGAAGCCGACGTCGATGATCACCCGCGAGCCGGGCGCGATGGTCGGCGCCGCCGGCGTGACCGCCGCCGTAGTTCCCGCCGTGATGACCAGCGGGTTGTACACCTGCGCCTGGCCGTTCGGCGCGAGGATGGTGGCCTCGACGAACGCGCCCTCAGTGGCGGCGTTCGCCATCGAGCAGCCGTCGCCGAGCTGCCACGGCGTGGCCAGGCCCTGCGCACTCAGCGGGTTGGCCGGCACGGTCAGGGTGCAGTTCATCGACACGGCCGCTTCCGCCGCCGTCTGGTTCAGGTTGATCGCGGCGCCCGTGCCGTCGACCGGGACCGTAGCCAGGTCACCGAGCTGACGGAAGGCGGTCTGCCCGTTGGCGAAGGTAGCCGCCGGCGGCACCGCCGCCGCCGCTGCTGTCGTGGTCGGCGTGGCCACGGCCACCGCCCCGGAAGCGCTCGCGGACGGGCTGGCCGAGGCGCCCAGAGCCGACTGATCTATATGTGTGGTGTTGCCGCTCGAGACCGCGAGGATGATCCCGAGGGTCAGGCCCATCGCCATCGGGATGGCGAGGGGTACCGCAAGACGCGCCGCGCGACTTTTACCACCGCGACGGCGCCATGCGGACCGATGCCCGCTGAGCATTTAAATCCACCTCCATGGATGTCCGCTGTGACGCTCCCGGTGGCTCACGCTAGACCTGGGGTGTGGGCGAGATTAGGGAATTCTCCAGATTCGTCATTTGTCCGGTTTTCCGGCTGAAGCGGCGCCGAAACCTTGGTAATTCCTTGCTAAGTCATTACGTCGCAGGTGAAGGGACGGCTGCGCGACCGAGATTCCGCCGTGATAGACGAGCGCGCGGCGCGGCCCCGCCGTCCAGCCGAGCTTGGAGACGAAGAGTAGTTATTACGGCTCTCGCAGTAACCGGCAGATATTGCCAGGAGGTTACATGGGCGCAGCCTGCGGAGTCCGCCCGGCAGGTCACGGCGCTATCAGCGGGCCAGCAGGGAGAAAGGCCGACCGTGGCCGGGCGACTGGAACGGCTGGTGATCCACTGACGCGGCAGTGGCGCCCGCAGCCGAGGGCAACGGCGATCGCCATAATCTGAGGTGGAATGCGGCGCTCCGCAAGTGCTCGGTAATTAGCTCGCGGCAAGTACCGCGGCCGGGACGTCATAATGACGGACCTGGGCCGTCGCACTGCATTGCGGCTAGCCATTATCGACGGTAATTAAATTCCCCGGCCGATAACCGCAGCGGCGACGCAATCCGGCCAGCGGGAATGAGCAGGATGTACCGCGCGGCGGCCGGGTGCAGCCCGTTCGGCGGCCCGGTACGGCCCGTTCGGCGGCCTGTTCGGCGGCCCGTTCGGCGGCCTGTTCGGCGCCCGGTGCTGCTCGGTGCGGCCCGTTCGGCGGGTCCGGCGGCCTGACTGCGGGGCCGGGAGCAGGACCGCGGGGCCGGGGGTGGACGGACCGCCGGGGCGGCAGGCGGCCGGGCGACGGCGCCTGGCTTCCGGGTCCCGGTGGCTGGGTAAGGTGGGGTTGGTGCTGGCCAATCCGCGGCTAGCGCGCGTTCGTCCGATTACCGACAGCGACATACGGGGCCGATGTCAGCACACTTCGCCGACGGGCGGGGGGATCGGCTGAGGTCGGCAACCTTTTCCTGCGCGTGCGCGTCTGTGTAGGAGGAGCCGTTATCTGATCCTGCTTGCTTCGAAAGTTCCGGCCTTTACTTTGGTCCAATTGTGAAATCACGTTGAGGGGACGGTGCCGTGTCGGGATCCGGATGGTTCCGCAGACAGCCCACATTGCTGGAAACTGATGGGACTTCCGCAGCTAAACGGATCTGGCAGCGAACTAAGGCCTCCGGTGTCCCCGGGTCGGCCAAGAAGCGCGGGGTGGCCCTCACCGCCAGCAGCGCCGTGCTCGTCCTCGGCGCCGGCGTCACGATCGTGGCGTTCGCGTCGCCGGGGAGCCACGCCTCCCTCGTATCCTCGGCCGCCCCCGTGGCCGCGCACAAGCCACTGCAGCCTGCGGCCGGCCTGCAGCTGGTCTCGATGTCCCCGGCCACGGGCACGCGGGGCGTCAATGGCGCCAGCCCCATCCAGGTGCAGTTCTCCGCGCCGCTGGCCGCGAGTTCGCCGATGCCGACCCTGTCGCCTTCGATCCCGGGCAACTGGACGGTCCAGGGCGACGACGCGGTGTTCACCCCCACGGTGGGGTACTCCGAGAACACCAAGGTCACGGTCAAGATCCCCGGCGGCCTGGTCGGCGTGATCTCAGCCGCGGGAGCAAACGCAGGCGACGGCGGAACTCTCTCCTCCAACCTGAGCCAGAGCTTCACCACCGGCTCGTTCAGCACCATGCGCCTGCAGCAGTTGCTCACCCAGCTCGGCTACCTGCCGATGACCTGGACGTCCAAGTCTCACACCACCATCAGCCCGACCAATGCGCACGCCGAGCTCGCGGCCGCGTACAGCGCGCCCGCAGGGACCTTCACGTGGCAGGCAGGTTACCCGTCGAGCCTGACGGACCAGTGGAAGGCAGGCTCCTATAACATCCTGGACGACGGCGCGGTCCGGGCGTTCGAGTCGGTCACCGGCCTGACCATGGACGGGAGCGCCGGCCGCACCGTGTGGACCGACCTGCTCAAGGCCGTCGCCGCGGGCAAGCACAACCCCAACGGCTACACCTACGCGCTCGCCAACCAGAACTCCCCGGAGAACCTGAAGATCTGGCACAACGGCCGTCTGGTGCTCGAGAGCCCGGCCAACACCGGCATCGCGGCCTCCCCCACCGAGGACGGCACGTTCCCCGTCTACCTGAAGTACTACTTCAGCTACATGAAGGGGACGAATCCGGACGGCACGAAGTACGACGACCCGGTGTACTACGCGTCCTACTTCAACGGCGGCGATGCGGTGCACGAGTTCAGCCGGGGCAGCTACGGCTGGTACCAGAGCTTGGGCTGCGTCGAGCTGCCGTGGGATTCGGCCCAGAAGGCTTATCCCTATCTCACCTACGGCAGCCTCGTCACCGTCACCGGCCCGGTGGCCTAGGACAGCATTGCGGGGGGCCGTCCCCCGTGAACAGGCCGCCGTGAACAGCACTGCGGGGCGGTCCCGGAGGGACCGCCCCGCAGCTGTTCGTGTCGTGACGTGTTACA
>Ga0208565_1000837_pt1 | contig 20385 bp, 25 predicted proteins | sample Sb_taG_7_FD_187706 | JGI IMG/M metagenome (GOLD analysis project Ga0208565, IMG submission 187706) | Peat soil microbial communities from Weissenstadt, Germany - Sb_50d_2_FS metaG (SPAdes) (version 2) | ecosystem: Environmental > Terrestrial > Soil > Wetlands > Peat | place: Germany...
TGTCAACACGGGCGGCCGGTGGGCGATCAGGTGGAGATGTCGGGGTAGGGCAGGTTCCAGTGGCTGAGCTTGGTCGCGAATTCGCGCTGGAACGCCAGCGGCTCCGCATAGTCCCGCTCGAACAGCGCGATGAACAGGGTGAGTATCAGGAAGTTGTGCGCCCCGAGCTCGAACAGCTTGACGTAGTCATGGGTGGCTAGCGCTTCGCGTTCGGTGTCGGTGAACGTCAGCCAGGTGCTGCGCTCAGACTCCGGCAGGTTCAAGATGACGTTGGCCCGCTCCGCCTCCCACCACCGCACCGTGCCGCGCGGGTCCTCGCGGTAGCGCTCGACCAGCTCAGGGTCCCGGTCGACCGTGTAGAGGAACTTGTCAAGCAGGTACTTGCTCACGCCGCCCCCTTCGGGTACCAGGTGAAGTAGGCCTCCATGGTGTGGAACAGGTCAAGTGAGTCGGTGTAGTCAGCCTTCGCGTTCTCCCCGGCGACGCCCATCATCAGCATGAAGTCCATGAAGCCGTGGGTCGCGTTGCCTGGCAGCCACAGGCTGTCCAGGCTGACCTCCGCCAGCGCCGACTCCAGGTCGCCGGAGGCGATCCACGCAACGGCCTTGCGGTCGAACTCGGGATCGGGACCGTGCGGCCCGAACTGCCGCGGGCCGCCAAGCTCCAGCGAAAGGTGGCCGGTGCCGATGATGGCCACCCGCGCGTCGCTCGGCCAGGCCTCGACCAGCTGCCTGATCGTCTTGCCGAGCTGCACAAAGCGCTTGGGCTGCGGCAGCGGCGGCGCGAAGATGTTCGTGTAAACCGGCACGATCGGCAGGTCCGCCTGCGGCCGCAGGGTGATCAGCGGACAGGTGATCGAGTGGTCGATCCGCAGTTCGTTGCTGAACGCCAGGTCGAAGCCCGCATCCAGGCCCTCGCGCAGCAGGTACGCGGACAGGTCCTCCTGTCCTTGCACGAACATTCGCGGCAGGCCGAACTCGCGTTCCTCGTTGTAGTAGTTCGCGTCGTAGCACGGTGCCTTGCCGATCAGGAATTGCGGCATGTTGTCCAGCCACAGCTGGTGGAAGTGGTCACTGCCGACCATGACAAGGACATCGGGGCTGGCCTTGGTCAGGGTCTCGCGGAAGGCTTCGATCTTGGCGACCCACTCGTCGGCGAACGGCGGGCGGTCAGCGCCGACCGATGTGCTTGCCCGGTAATAGAACGGGTGGTGGGTGGATGCGATGACCGCGACAACGTGTGCCATGGCGGCTCCCTTGGCTTGGTGCGAGGGCTAGCCAGCTTGGCTCGGCGGGGGCTAGTCAGCTCGGCGGGGGCTAGTCGGCTCGGCGGGGGCTAGTCAGCTCGGCTCCGGCGGCAGGTACTCGGTGTTGTGCTCGACCGACAGGTACAGGTCCATGCCGATCGGCCGGCGCATCTCCTCGGCGATGTGGCCGAGCAGTCCGGCGGTTCTGGCCAGCAGCGCGAACCCGCGCAGCAGGTCAGGCGGCAGGCCGAGGTCCGCGAGGGCGGCTCCGCAGGTGCCCGCTCCGTTCAGCGGCAGGGTCCGGCCGAGCACCGCCGGATGGACCCGCCCGATCGCCTCGAACAGCTTCAGGTGCGGCCCGCGCAGCCCTTCTTCGTCCGCGATGGCGATCAGCACCGGCGTGCGCGGGTCGGTGACCTTGTGCACCGGATGGCCGAGTCCGGGGACGAACGCACCAGCGGCGCGGGCCCGCTGCACGGCTGCCAGCGCGAGCGCGTCCCAGCCCGCATCGTCGGCAGGCAGATCGTCGCCCGCCGCCGCGATCACGTCGGATAGGAACCGGCCCGCGTCCTCGGTCACGCCGAGAAACCGGGAGCCGCCGCCGAGCAGGCCGGCCGCCAGCGCTCCCTGCACCGAGTCAGGCGCGCTCAGGAAGGTCAGCCTGGCGGCGAGCGCCGTCGGAGTGAAGCCGTGGTCGGCGAGCGCGACCAGCACGGCCTCGAACACCCGGACCTGCCCCGGGGTCGGGCGGCGCTGGGTGACCAGCCACATGGCGAGTTCGCCGAAACCCACCTTGCCCATCAGGTCGGCGGCGAGGTCGTGCCCGAGCAGGGTGATCTTGTCGGGCTCCGAGGTGCCGATCGATGTCGGATACGAGCCGTCCCGCGTCACGCCGTTCCCTTCTGCTCGCCGGTGCCCCGCGCGACCGGACCAGCCGGCCGAGCCGGTCCAGCCGGTCCAGCCAGCCAGGCCCTGATCTGCTCACCATGCTCGTCCAGGGCGGGCGGGGCAAGGTCGTAGCGCGGTGGCGTGACCGAGAACGTGAGCGGGTGCCTGATGGTCGGCACCCCCTTGTCATCGTCGCCGGCGACCACCACCGGCTCCAGGCCGATCTCGCGGGCGAACTCGACGCCGTCGTCGACCGTGTTGATCGGCCCGCAGGGTACCCCGGCGGCGATCAGCTCATCGAACCACTGAGCGGCCGTGCGGCGCGCCAGCTGCTGCGTCAACAGCAGTCGTAGCTGGTCCCGATTGGCGGTGCGGTTTTCGTTATGCATGAATCTCGGGTCATCGGCCAGCTGCGGCACGCCGAGGACCTGGCATACCTTGCGGAACTGAACGTCATTTCCGGCGGTCACGATCAGCTCGCGGTCCGCGGTGGGCAGCGGTTCGTAGGGGAAGAGGCTGGGATGGGAGTTGCCCATCCGGAATGGCACCACGCCAGCCGCGGCGTAGGCGCTGGTCTGGTTGACCATGCCGGAGAGGGCGGACGCCATCAGGCTGGCCTCGACCTGCTGGCCCTGGCCGGTCGCGCTGCGATGATTCAGCGCGGCCAGGATGCCGATCGTGGTGTGCAGGCCCGCGAGCACGTCGAACACGGAGATGCCGACCCGGAATGGCGGGCCGTCGGCCGCCCCGGTGAGGCTCATCAGGCCGGACATGGCCTGCACCATCAGGTCATAACCGGGCAGGTCCTTGCCGCCGCCAGAGCCGAACCCGCTGATCGACGCGTAGATGACGCCTGGGTTCCCGGCGCGCACGCTGGCGTAGTCCAGGCCGAACCTGGCCAGACCGCCCGGCCTGAAGTTCTGCACCATCACGTCGGCCCGCCGGGCAAGCTCGCGGGCCGCGGCCAGGTCGCTTTCGTCGTTCAGGTCAAGCGCGACCGAGCGCTTGTTGCGGTTGATGGCGAGGTAGTAGGTGGAGGTGCCGTCCGCCGTCACCGGCGGCACCCAGCCCCGGGTGTCGTCGCCCGCCGGGCTCTCCACCTTGATCACGTCCGCGCCGAGGTCGGCGAGCAGCATCGTGGCGTACGGGCCGGCCAGTACCCGGGAGAAGTCGGCCACGAGCAGGCCGGACAGCGGTCCTGGGCTTGGTTCGGGATGACTCATATGCAGGGCTATATCTCTCTGTCCGCCTAGCGGACACTAGTCCGCAGACTTGTCAGTGTGGGGCTGGCCAGGTCCGCTGTCAAGCCGCGATCAGTCACGATGCTGGCACTGTGGCCGGGACGGTGATAGCTGGTGCGGCCTGGCAGGCAGCCCAGTCGGCGCTGATCGCGCTGGCCGTGTGGAGCAGCATCGGCAGGTACTCGCCGGTGAGCATCTCAACCGGGGTCTCGGCCGCGTGCACGGTCACATTCATGGCGGCGATGACCCGGCCGGTGCCGTCCCGCAGCGGCGCGGCGACCGAGCGGATGCCGAGCGCCAGCTGCTCGTCGGTCAGCGACCAGCCGCGGGCTCGCACCTCGCGCAGCGCCGCCTCGCGCTCGGCGGCATCTGGCTGCCAGCGGGCCGCGATCCCGGACCGGCTCGGCTGGGCCAGGACCTGCTCGACCTCGTCCGGCGGCAGCCCGGCGAGCAGTACCTTGCCGAGCGAGGTCTGCATGGCCGGGAAGCGGGTGCCGATGACCACCGCCAGGGTGATGATCTTCGGCACGGCCACCCTGGCCACGTAGACGATGTCGGACCCGTCAAGCTGCGCGATGGACGAGGACTCGTGCGTCCGCGCGACCAGGGCTTCCATGTGCGGCCGCGCGATCTCCCACAAGTTGCGGGACAGCACATAGGACATGCCGAGCTCGAGCACCCTGGGGGTCAGCTCGAAGCCGCCGTCGACGGCCCGCACGTAGCCGAGCTCCTCCAGGGTGAGCAGGATGCGGCGGGCGGTCGGGCGGGCCAGCCCGGTCGCGCCGGCCACCGCCGTCAGCGACATGACCGGCTGGCGCGGGGCGAATGCCCGGATCACGTCAAGGCCGCGCGCCAGTGCCTCGATGAAGTCGGGACTGGTATCGGGCCTGGCCATCGGCGGTTCCCCCCTGCGTGGTGCAGATCAATGCATGAGTGACTGTAGCGTGATCTGGCCAACCTGTCCGTATGCCGGACACTCAATTTATAGCTCCTGCGCAAGCCTGACTATTTTCCCCTCTTTTCCTCTTGACAGCAGGCGGGCAAACCGGCCACGCTTCCGGTCTAGTCATACGGAGCCGTGATACGGACACGTGTCCGCAAATGCCTGATGCGCGCCCCGCGCAGATCGGAGGTCTTTGATGACAGCCGCGCCAGAGCAGGGACGCCCCGTCGTGTTCCGCAACGCCACCGTGCTCACCATGGATGACGCCCATCAGGTCCTGCATGACGCTGATGTCCTGATCGAGGGCGAGCGGATCAGCGCGGTCGGCCAGCAGCTCCAGGTGCCCGCGGGCACCCAGGAGCTCGACGCCGCCGGCGGCATCGTGATGCCGGGCATGATCGACACGCACCGGCACATGTGGCAGACCGCGATGCGCGGCTACGGCGCCGACTGGACCCTGACTCAGTACTTCGTCTGGAACTACCTGCAGTGGGGCAAGTCGTTCCGGCCGCAGGACATCTACGCGGGCAACCTGCTGAGCGCGATCGAGGCGATCGACGCCGGCGTGACCACCACGGTGGACTGGTCGCACAACCTGCACACGATCGACCACGCCGAGGCGGCGGTGGACGCGCTGACCGAGATTCCCGGCCGGTTCGTGCTCGCCTACGGCAACATCCAGGCGGCTCCGTGGGAGTGGTCGGCGGCGCCTGAGTTCCGCGACTTCGTCGCCCGGCGGTTCAGCGGCGGCAACGACATGCTGGGCTTCCAGATCGCCTTCGACGTCCCCCCGGCCAGCCCGGATTTCCCGGAGCAGGCGGCGTTCGAGGTGGCCCGCGACCTGAACGTGCCGGTCACCACCCACGCGGGCGTCTGGAAGGTGACCACCGACGAGGGCATCCGGCTGATGCACGAGCACGGGTTCATGAACGAGCGCACCATCTACGTGCATGCCGCCAGCCTGTCGGCCGACTCCTACCACCGGATCGCGGCGACCGGCGGGCATGCGTCGCTGTCCACCGAGAGCGAGCAGAGCGCCGGGCAGGGTTACCCGCCGACCTGGAAGCTGCGCGAGCACGGCATCGGCGTCTCGCTGTCCATGGACACCAGCGTGTGGTGGAGCGCCGATCTGTTCTCCGCGATGCGGGCCACGCTGAGCGCGGACCGCGCCCGTGAGCACCTGGAGGCGCACGCCAGGGACGAGACGGTGACCCACCACAAGCTGCGGGCCGAGCAGGTCGTGGACTGGGCCACCCGGGGCGGCGCCAGGGCGCTCGGCCTGGACTCGGTGACCGGCAGCCTGGAGGTGGGTAAGAAGGCCGACCTGATCCTGATCAAGAACGACGAATCGCCGGTGATGTTCCCGCTGCTCAACCCCTACGGGCACGTGGTGTTCCAGGCCCAGCGGGGGGACGTGCACACCGTGGTCGTGAATGGCCGGGTGGTCAAGTACGACCACAAGCTGGTCGGGTCCGACCTGGCCAAGGCACGGTCGGCGATCGAGCAGACCGTGGAGTACCTGCGGGGCGTGCTCGGCCCGGAGGCTTGGAATGACGGCATGCACCCGGAGATCCCGGAGACCAGGGTCCTCGACAACCCGTACACCTACACCTACACGCAGGACTAATCCCCGGTGACAGCATGGCGGCGATGAGCACTCAAGTCGGTGACGGCGCTCGCGGCGGTGCCGGCGGTGACGGCCCTGGTGGTGGTGCCGGCGGTCGCGGTGGTGTCGGCGGTCGCGGTGGTGCCGGCGATGGCGGTGCCGGCGATTGCCGTGCCGGCCGAGGCGGTGGGGCGCGGGTGATGCGGGCAGCCGTAGTCCGTAAGCACGGTGCTCCGCCGGAGTACGAGACGCACTCCGTCCCGCGGCGGGGTCCGGGGCAGGCGCTGATCGCCGTGACGGCGGCCCCGGTCAACCCGCTGGACCTGCTCTGCGCGTCGGGGACGTCCTATTTCGGCGCGCCGGGCCTGCCATACGTGCCGGGTGCCCAGGGAGTCGGCGTGGTGGCTGAGTCCGACACGCTGCCCGCCGGACAGCGAGTCTGGTTCAGCGGCAGCGCCGGCATGGCGCCGGGCGACGGGACCATGGCGGAGTTCTGCGTGGCGGCGGACGCTGCGGCGCTGCCGCTGCCCGCCGCGGTCGGCGACGACCTGGCCGCCGCGCTCGGGCTGTCCGCGATCGCGGCCTGGATGGCGGTGAAATGGCGGGGCCAGATCCAGCCCGGCGAGCACGTGCTCGTACTCGGGGCCAGCGGCACGGTCGGGCAGGTCGGCGTCCAGGCGGCCCGGCTGCTCGGGGCCGGCCGGGTGATCGCCGCGTGCCGGGACGCCCACGGCCGGGCCAGGGCCGCCGACCTGGGCGCGGACGCGGTCGCTGATCTCACCGGAGACGACCCGGCGGTGCTGGCCCGACGTCTCGCTGACGCGGCGGACGGGCGGATCGACCTCGTGCTCGACCCGGTCTGGGGCTTGCCCGCGCAGGCCGCGCTGCAGGTCCTGTCGCCGGGCGGCCGGCTGGTCAACCTCGGCTCAGCCGCGGCAGCGCAGGCTAGCTTCGGCTCGGCGACCCTGCGCAGCGGTGTGCTGTCTGTCCTCGGCTACACCAACAACGCTCTGAGCCCGGAGCAGAAGGCGGCAGCGCTTGGCGAGATCCTCGCGCACGCCGCCGCCGGGCGACTGACCACCGACCGGGAACGCCTGCCGCTGGCCGCCGTGGCCGACGGCTGGTCCCGGTGCGGCGAGGCTCCGCATCGGCGGGCCGTGATGATCCCGCCCTGACAACGGCGGCCGGCAACGGCCGTCACCCCGTAATACCGGTGAGCCGGGCGCCGGGCGTTGGCTGGACGTTGATCAGGTGCCGCAACGGCCCCGGCCGCCACCCGGTTTCTTCCTCGAACTCACGCGCCGCAGCGTCAGCAGGCGTTTCGTGTTCCTCGATCCTGCCGATCGGGATCTCCCAGCCCCAGGTGTTGTACAACTACTACCCAATTATGTATGGCGACACCTATTTCGGGCCGGGGCCAACCATCCGTAGCGAAAACGAGATCGACAACGCCCACTGTGGAACGATGCCGGGATGAGCAACCCCAAGCCGGAGGAAGAGTCGCGTAAGGAGCATACGAATTACGCCAGCGCGACGTGGAGCCGCCCACGCCGCCTGAGCGTCAAGCGGTTCGTGTGGCGCGAGACCGCCCGCCAGTGGTGGAGGTGGCTTACCCGGCGCAAGGTTGGCCGGCGCTGAACCCGGATTGGGCCTTCTCTGATGCATGCTGCCAAGCATGCGCCGTCAGCAAATCGTCGGCGCGAGGTTCAAGGCCAACCCGTTGTCGCCGTGCGGTCAATCTCGTCACCGACCTTTGGACGCGACGGTGCTTTTCAGAGCGCATTTGCTGGACGTTAGTGCGGGCGGCCAAATGGTTGGCCGACGGTTTCCGCCGGGCGCTCAGCGTGGCGTACAGCGCCGTCTGGCAGCGCATTGTCCCGGCTGCGTCAGGCTGGCTGATGTGCAGACCTGGCAGGAAGGATGGACTGTCACGGAACACGGCCGAAGGCCCGGCGCAGTAAGGAGACCGAGGCCGCAGGCCTACCTGTCCTTCGCTAACGACCGCCATGACTCCGAGTTGAGGCCGAAGGCGACAGGTACTCCCGTACGGTCGCGGGTAGGCCCCAGTGGCCGGCGACGTGTTCGGCCGCCGCGCGTAATCCGGCTGGCGGCAGCGACACGCCGTCGAAGGGGTGTACCTTACCTCCACCCGGCTGGGTCGTCGTTGATAGTCCCAGGTGCCCACGATCTTGCCGCCATACAGGATAGTCGGCGCGATGCGGCCTGCCGCGCCGAAGACCTCTTTGTACCGCGCCTGGTCAACGATCAGGGGCCAGTTCTTACGGCCGAGCAGATAAGCGTAGAACGCTGGCAGCAGCGCGACCCGTGCGGCCGACGGCTGGACCGGGGACTGCGAGGGGCAGCTGGCGGCGGCCAGCCCTGGTCGACGGAGGTAAAGCTGCTCTCAAGCGGCGCGCTAAGCGCCCGCGCCTGACTCGTGCCCGGGCATTCGCCGTTCGCGTCAGGGTCCTGCAGCGCGCACGCATCCGGACACGATCACCCGCGCCAACTGGTTCAGCTAGGGCGCCGGTCGGAACTTCGCCAGGGCCCGTGCCCGCTGGCTCTCGGCATGCTCGAACGCCGGCTCCATGACGTCCAGATCTTGCTGGGCGAGCCCGTGTGACTTCGCGACGTTGTGCCAGCGTGTGACCGCGCGCGTGACCTGAGCGAGGACTTCGGCAGCGTCACCGGGATCCAGGCGGAAGTAGGGGGCAACACTGATGAGGTTGTCGATGCTCGCGCGCGTCTGGGTGAAGTCGATGGCGGTGCTGAGTTCCTTCGGGCCGGGGCCTGGGTTGGGGTTGAGGTCAAACGCCGGCGACAGCGTCCACGACTCGCCGCGCTGGTGCAGGAACCCGTGGTTGCGGAGGTGGTCATCGGTGTTGGAGATCAGGATCGAGAAGGCCATTCGCCGCCATAGCTGGCGTAGGTCCGCTGTCGCCGCCGTGGATCGTTCCTCAATCACTTCCGCGATCTCAAGGTAGCTGCGCTGGTCGCCGAAACTGGCTTCGAGCATGGTCATCGCGCTGGCATAGCCGATCCGGGCTGTGCCGCGGCGATCGAACCGGTCGACGATGAGCACGTGCCGGTCTCCTGCGCGGATCAGCTGAGAATCGGGGACCGTCACCCCTGCGACTCGCGCGAGGTCGAGCGCCACCTTCTCCCATGCCATCACGTTCCAGGTGTCCGAGTTCGGGCTGGGGAACTTGGCAATCGCTACCCGGCCGGCCGCATCCAGGACGTGCGCCTTCGGGCGCGCACCGCCCAGGGAGCTGGCGGCCCGCAGCAGCCGCTTGAGTTCCTCGTAGTCCGCAGCATCCCGTTCGGCCCGCGCGGCAATATCGAGCAATGCCGGAAGGTCAGTCAGGACGGGGACTCCCGAATCCTCCGTCGCGAGGAACGGCCCTTGATCGCCGAGCCGGAACCGCAGCGCCCCCTGGCGCAGATCGTCTCGGACGCCGATCAGCAGCTCGACCTCGCTCATCGAGCGCGGGGCCGTGCCCGCAGCCAGGGATCGGGCCCGCTCGGCGCGCTGGATCAGCGTCCGTCCCCACCGGTCTGGCAAGCTGTCGGCGAACCCGCCGAACAACCGGCGCCCGACGGGCGTCTGCAGCGTGCCGGTGACCAGGGGCAGCGCCGGGTCCAGCGAGTAGGCGCCCGGGTCCGCAAGGTACCTGCTGTCGTAGACGAAGCTGGCCGCCTCCGATCCCCGCTGGCGGTGCGAGTACATCTGGCCGGCCAGCAGGTTCCTTTCACCGACGGCGACATATACCTCGATGTCGCTGCTCATGATGTTGGATCCGGCCTTGGCGGGCGCACCCGCTCAGGCAGCGCCTCCTCCGACCGCAGACGGCCCACGTCGGTCGCGTACGGGTCGAGCGCTGCGACTAGCGAGTCCAGCACTCCCAGCGCTCGGGCGATCCGCAGGACGCTTTCCATGCTGGCACCAGCACCGTTCTCAAGCCGCATGACAGTGTGCCGTGATACTCCGGCCCGGTCGGCGACTTGAGCTGCGGTCAGCCGCCGCAGCCGTCGCCACGTGGCGAGTTCCTCGCCGATGCGCCGTAGACCGTTGGCTACAGCGATCGGCGTCCTCGACGTCGCCATGGAAGCTCCTAAGTCGATCTCTTGTGACCCTAACAATCTTAATGTTGCATATTCGCAACTTAATTCGACGGTCTTGGTGTGCGTGCCGTTCGCGTGAGGTGTGGCGAGCGGGCTGGGCGTCAGTCGACTTGCGGCGTCTGGTGAATGGCGCGTTCCCGCATATCGGGGAGGTACCGGGCGGCGGTCGCGAAGTCGTTGTCGTCGTGGAGCACAACCAGGTCATGCTGGGCTGCGGTGGCGCAGATCAGCAGATCCACAGCCGACAGTGCGCGGTGGGCTCCGTGGCGGAGCAGGCGATACTGCGCGGACTCGATCCACCGCCATGCCCCCTTGGGGATAGCCGCGTCCGGGTACAGGACATCGAACATTCCCGACATCTGCTCGTACTCGTCGATGGTGCGGGCCGAGCGGCGGAATTCGACGCGCTGGGGGTAGCAGGAACCGACCGCGCCTGCGGAGACGACATCTGCCCAGGCCGCCCGCAGCGTGGAATCCCGCAGGATCCGCCACAGGGCGGATGAGTCGAGCAGGTAGCGAATCACACCGCTGGGTCTTTCTCGCCCGCCCGGCGGTGCTCCCACCCCTCGAAGTCCCACCCGGCCGCCACCGTCGCATAGTGCTCCAGTGCCGCCACCCGGCGATGCCGGGCAGCGAACTCCCGAAGCGCTACATTGACGGTCTCCTTCTTCGTCTTCGCCCCCGACAGCCGCATGGCTTCGGCGAGAGCGTCCTCATCGATGTCGATCTGGGTCAGCGCCAACATCCACCTCGCAGCTGTTGATGATGTATATTCTTAGTGTATCTCATCAACATCTCGTGGGTACGCAGCCGGGCGATCCCGGCTAGACCGCCACCGTCAGTCCCGCGGCCTGGCGGTTCACCGCGCGGCTTTAGGGTTCCGTGACCTGCTCATGCGTACTGGCAGGGGGTCGCCGTCGATGAGGACGGGCCGGTTCGCGTGGTGGGACCTCGGCCCACCGTGGCTTGAGCGTGGCGGGATCGAGGAACACCATGGCCGTGGCGGCGCGCCTTGCCGTACACCGGCGCCGCGATGAGGTTGCCCCGGTTCCCGAACGTGATCCCAGCCGGGCCCACCAGAACGTCAAGGTCGGCGACGACCTCTTCACCACCGAAGTCCCAGGACTCGCGGCTGGGCGGGCCCCAATCGGGTTCGGTCCGCATCTCCGGATTGGACCCTCGGATCACTGGCGTCCGCGGTCTGCGGCTCCGGTCTAGGCACGAGACCCTGCCCTTGAAGAAGCGCTCGCCATCCACCTCGATGACCGCCCTTACCCGGCGCGCGCTGAGGTTCCTGACACCTGTGTACAGGTACGCCGCACGGCCGATGCGCTCCTTCATTCCCCGATCGGCTTCCCTGATCATGCGGGCATCGAACCCTGCCCCAGCCATCACTGCAAAGTGCTCGCCGTTCATGGATCCGGTGTCCAGCCGACGACGCTCGCCGTGCAGCCCGACCCGGACCGCCTCGGCGAGATCGGCAGGGATCTGCAGGTTCGTTGCCAGGAGATTGGCTGTGCCGGCCGGAAGGATCGCCAGGACCGCCTCCGTCCCGGCCACGGCATCGATGCAGCGCTGGACCGTCCCGTCGCCTCCCCAGCCGAACAGCAACTCAGCGCCCTGAGCCAATGCGCGGCAAGCGCGCTTAGCCGCTTTGCGGCTCTTGGTCACCTCGTACCAGAGCGGATCGGTCAAGCCTTCCCGCGCCAGCACCTCGCGAAGCTCGGGCAAACCCGCCCGGCGCGCCGGTTAGCTGCTGAGAAGCAGACTTATCAGCGACGCTTGCCCCACCCTGTGCCGACGCCTGCCAGATGCAGGGCCAACGCCAGCAGCCCAGCCGCTATGAAGGTGTCGAAGCCGATGTGGTGACCAATATTGGCGGCGGCCAGCTGAACGATGAGGGCGATAAGGAACAGGAGCGCCGCGATGTACCCGAGCATGGTGCCTCCAGGGACCGCCGCGACCATTTAGTCGCGAAACAGCGCGATCACGTTACCATGACATGACACTTCTTATCTTGACTTAGGCACCGTTTTACGTCTTGAGTGTGAATAACGACTTTCGCGGTTGCATGGCTCACCGGGTGTCGCGTTGTGTCAGTCTGGCACCGGCTCATTTCCTGAGGTGTTCGTCTTCGTGGCTGCCTGTGCCTCGATCTGGCGAGGGAGGTGGCGTGGGCAGTACATGTCTTCGTACCGGGTGGCATAGAACACGATGAGCGTGGTGGCCACGATCTGGATCCCGCCGAGCATGATGAAAACGCTGGCATGGATGGCGATGGCGCGTGCTGTAACCAAGAAGGACGCCAGGAGCCATACGCCAAATGCCAGCCTGCTGATACCAGCCGAACAGCGGGCCCGGACGAGGTGAGAAATCTGCGGTACGTAGGCTGCCCCGGCCAGTCCGGCGCCGGTAAAGCCCGCGATCTCCGTGGCAGTCAGCAGGTTCAAGTTCGGTCAACGCCAGCGACGCCAACTGATGGCCCCTGGCCCGGAACCAGCCGTAACTTCACTCTTCCATCCGCCCCGCCAGCGAGGCGACCCACAGCGTGACCATCGCTGCCCGCCAAGGCTGGCCTTCTAACAGATACTGTGATGAACTATAGACCGTGTCCCGCCATTACGTCAACAGATCTCTCCGTTAGAAAGGCGCCCGATGTGGATCCGCGCGTGCCGGCCAGCCCCGAACCGCGATCGCCGGCGAGCCGTGCCCGGTTCGACGCCGACGTGACCGGCATCGCCAGCCTGGCCGAGCCGACCAGGCGGGCGCTGTACCTGTATGTGCAGGCGCAGGCCTCCGCGGTGAGCCGGGACGAGGCAGCTGCGGGGGTGGGCGTGCCGCGGCACGTGGCCAAGTTCCATCTCGACAAGCTCGTCGGCGACGGCTTGCTGGAAGCCGAGTACCGGCGGCGCTCGGGGCGCCAGGGCCCGGGGGCGGGGCGTCCCGCCAAGCTCTACCGCCGCGCCGCGCGGGAACTCGCGGTCACGCTGCCGGACCGGCGCTACGCACTTGCCGGGCAGCTCATGGCGCGCGCGATCACCGAGTCCGGAAGCGACGGCCGAGCCGTCGCGGAAGCGCTCGGCGGCGCGGCCCGGGACCGGGGGCGCTGGCTGGGCGATGAGGCGCGGCGCCGGGCCGGGGCGCGCGCATCTGACGCGGCGTTGCTGACCGCCGTCCGCGGGGTTCTTGACGACGAAGGTTATGAGACCCGCCCCGGTCCGGCCGGCTTGACCCTGGCCAACTGCCCATTCCGGGCCTTGGCCCAGGAATACGCCGCTGTTGTCTGCGGCATGAACCTCGCGATCATGGAGGGCCTGCTCGACCGCCTGGGCCAGCTCGGCCTGACCGCGCGGAGCGGCGCGGCCCAGGGGTGCTGCGTGTGGCTGGCGGCGGAAGGCTCCACCGCGTGAGGGCCCGCCGGACACCGGAACTACTCCTCGAAGGGAGCCCCACGTGACCAAGCTGACGCGGCTGTTCACCGAGCACGGCCAGAGCCCGTGGCTGGACAACCTCACCCGGCCCTACCTGCGCGACGGGACACTTGCCCGGTTTGTAGCTAGCGGCATCCGCGGCGTAACGGCCAACCCGACGATCTTCGCCCGGGCCATCGAAGGCTCCAGTGCCTACGACGAGCAGTTCTCGGCCCTCATGGCCGCAGGCCGCAGCGTCCAGGACGCCTACTGGGAGCTGGTTAGCGGCGACATCAGCAGCGCGCTCGGCCTGCTGCGGCCCACCTATGACCAAAGCAGCGGCTGCGACGGTTTCGCGTCCATCGAGGTGGCGCCGGAGATCGCCGATGACACCGCCGCGACCATCGCGGCCGCGCGCGGGCTGCACGAGCGGATCGCCCAGCCGAACCTGCTCGTCAAGATCCCCGCCACTCCCGCAGGCGTGCCAGCCATCCGGGCCATGATCAGCGAGGGGCGCAGCATCAACATCACGCTGATCTTCTCCCTGGCCCGCTACGGCGAGGTCATCGAGGCGTACCTGGCCGGGCTGGAAGCTCACGCCGCAGCCGGCGGTAACCTCGCCGCCGTGCACAGCGTCGCGTCCTTCTTCGTCAGCCGCGTCGACACCGAAGTCGATCGGCGCCTCGAACAGGCCGGAACCGGCCATGCCCGGGCGCTACTCGGCCAGGCGGCCGTGGCGCAGGCCAAGCTCGCCTACCGGCTGTTCAGGGAGCGGTTCGCCGGCGAACGCTGGGATGCGCTGGCGGCAGCCGGTGCCCACCCGCAGCGGCCGTTGTGGGCGTCGACATCGACCAAGAATCCCGCCTACCCCGACACCTTGTATATCGACAATCTGATCGGTCCCGATACCGTCAATACGCTGCCCGAGGCAGCCATCGCCGCGTTCGAGGATCACGGGGTGCTGGAGCGCTCCATCGATACCGATGTCGCCGGCGCGGCCGAGGTGATGGAGCAGCTAGCCAGGGTGGGCATCGACATGGACGATGTCGGGCGCGCCCTTGAGGAGCAGGGGGTCGCGAGCTTCCACGAGTCGTTCGCCCACCTGCTCGGGGCCCTGGTGGCAAAGGCCACCCAGCTAGCGCACGGCTGACACGATGGACTGGGCCCGCTGGGCGCCGTTCGGCCTCGACGTGACCGACGGCTACCGCGCGTTCGCGCTGTCCGAGGGCGAGCACGGGACGGTGGTATTAACGACGCTGACCTGATACATGCGGCGCCAGATCGGCACCGTTGTGGCTGACGCCCGCCACCCCTACATCGAGAGCCGAACTTTGTCGGCAGGCGTCCGCCCGGTCGAAGGGCCCGGCCGCGCCCGCCGTGTTACTGCTTCTCGACGCTGCTATCGACGCTCCCAAAGCGGTCGAATCTATCGAAGTCAACTTTGTCGAGTTCGATCAGGAGGTTCAGCTGGTCTCGGACGACTTTGGCCCGCGAGTCGGCTTCGGCGTCCCCGCGTAGTGCTTCCGGGGTGGTTAGGTGATGCCTTGCAAGAGCGAGCCGGAGGCTGCGGCTTTCGAGCAGCATCCGGAACACGGCTTCCCTGCTGAGCACGCGTGTCAGTTCGTCGACCGGTCGGTTGAAGAAGACGGAAACTAGCTGTACTACGGACAGGCCGAGTAGCAGGGCCGGGAGGGCGATCGGCACTCGGCCCGGATGGATCGCCGCCACGACGGCAAGTGCCACGGTTGAGCCGAGGGTGAGAACACCGCAGCCGATAAGAAAAGTGCTGGTGAAGGTAACCAGTCTCACGGTGTTACGCAGCCGGCCGGTGATCTGCTGGCGATAGCTGCGCAGTTGGGTGTCTTCGTAAGAGACGATGCTCTGCTTGTCGCGAAAGTACTGGGCGTAGTCGGCGAACGCGATCTCGTTTGCCGACGATTCAAGTTCTTCGTCTTCGCCTGGGTCGCTGCCGAGAAACCTGGCGAGTTCGGCGACCCCGTGCATTACCTCGACCCAGAGCACCTTGCTGGCGAAGTCGAGCGCGCCGAGGTGTCGTTCCAAGGTGGGGCTAGCTGTCAGCGAGTCAGAGACGACGAGACGGTTCGGATTGTAGGCGATCCGGAGGCTCTGCAAGACGATCTGGACTTTGATGTCTGTATAGACGCCAATCACGGCCACCCGTACATTGCCGCGATTATGCGGTATGATGATCCGGTCCAATATTTCGGCCAGCTCCGACCGGCTACCCGAGGCGTGGCTGTCCAGATCGAAAAGGGTATTGGAGTGGACATGGTGGATCACAACTGTGCCGCGCCGCGTCCCATCGGGGAGGAAGCCAGGACCAGCTCCGTGCATGTCGCCCATCGGCCGGCGGGTGCCAGTGGGGTCGAGCAGATGAAGTAGACCCGCCGGGTACTCAGCTCCCCAGGTTCCTGCCTCGCAATGTGTGCCGTACAGGCGTCGCTCGCGATCGTAATGGTCGCTGGTCGTGTGCCAGTCGCGGATGTTCACCAGATGCAGGGTTCCGCGGCCTTCTCCTTTTAGGCGCTTGCCGATGGTGACGTTGAGTAGTCGGCCGAGGGGACCGCCAAGAAGTGTTTGCTCATCGATTGTCCGTCGGCTCTTGCTCTCAGCGAATGATCGTTCACTCGCCGGGTGGATGAGCAGCTTGCCGACCGCGTCGGCCGAGAGATGCAGTCGGCAGTTGAGATTGAAGAAGAAGTCGTTCTGCAGGCATTGGGTGATGAGAACATAAGTCTCCTCGTCATTCGGCGGATCCAGTTCGCTAGTCGCCGACTCCGTCGCAGCGGTCTGCGTCACTATCTCCTCCATGAAGACAGGTGTCCTATTATGGCCCCTTTTCAAATGACCATTAAGATAGCGTAGCCATAAGAGGTGCGACGGGTCAATAAGACTGTTCTATCCGCACTACGGCCTTTCCGGAAAATCTGTCGCGATGGCGGCGCCTCGTCGACGCGGTCACCGCTGTCGCCACCGTGGTGAACGACCATCATCTGGGTGGAGGCGACTGGGTCGTCGCGGCTTCAGGGACAAGACATTAGCTCCCGTCGAGGGGGACGGCGGCGTTAAGCACATCGAGGGCCGAACTCTGTCGGCAGGCGTCCGCCCGGTCGAAGGGCCCGGCCCAGTGCAACCCGAATTGATTCTTGCCATTCCTGCCGTTCTCCCAGATGGAGCGGGCGTTTCTGAGGATGAACGCGCTGTAGGCGGGCTCGCGGCTTTGCAGGTAGAAATCATAGAGGTTGCGGACGAATATGCCTTTGAACTGCGGGCGGTCCCCGTCTTTGCGTGCGGTGGCGAGTTCATCTGGCTCAATCAGGATTCCCTGGGTGCTCGCCGACAGCGGGCTGGTCAGCTCGCTAAGCGCGGCATCGGCGATCACTTGCCCTTGCTCCAGGTAGGCGTTCTGACCGGTGATCTCATGCAGGGCGGCAAGTCCGCCGAGGATCACGCCCTGGTTGTAGGTCCAGGTGATGCCGCCGTTATTTCCGCAGGCCGGTGTGAGCCCGTCATTGACCAGGCCGCTGGCACCTATGAGACCTCTGGCGCGGAACCACTCCCACTCCCGCAGTGCCCAGTCCAGGTAGTTCACGTGGTCGCCCGGCGCGCGCTGATGCAGGCGAGCCGCGAGCGTCAGGAACAACTCATTCGTGATCGCGTTCTTGTAGTTCCTGTCCTTGTTCCACCAGACGCCGCCGCCGCACGTGTCGTCCCAGCCAGTCTGGAGGTTGGCGAAGATCGTCCGGGCTGCGTCGAGATAACGGTTGTCGCCGGTCAGGTCGTACGCTGCGACCCAGGCCAGCCCCCACCACCCGTTGTCGTCGTAATAGCTGAGGATGAAATCAGCATGCCGCCGCCGGGCGGCTTTGAACGTCGTCTCGACGACTCCAGCGTAGGTACAGTCCCCGGTCCGCTGCGTGTAGTCGATCACTGCCGTCAGGGCGTTAGCAGCGTTCCACCAGCCTGTGGACCTCCAGCGGCCGGTCCGCGGGCGGTACCACCGCTGCAGCGCGGCGATCCCGGCTGCCGCCCAGGCACGGTAGTCGGGCTCCGCCATGCAGGTCCTCCCGCGACGATGCCTGCCTCAGGCAGGGTCTTCCGCGACCGTCATCCGGACGCCAGGCACACCGAGCCTGGCTCGACGGACGTGCACCAGGTTAAGTCAATCTCTGGTGTTCCCATCAAGAGGCGCGCTTCGCTAACCGAGGAGATCGCGGCACTAGCTGGCCGACCAGTGAGCGGGTCGCGGCCACGGTCGCCTCGCTGACGTGGTCAATGACCTGACGCCGCACAGTGATCAATGCCTTCGTAGCATCAGTGTGGCGGGATGAATGCCGTCATCGGCGGCTTGGCGGGCCAGGGCTGCTCAGCTGGTCTGCGTTTGTCGCGGCGCGCCCGAAGGTAGCTGCCCATCGCCACCGTGGCCGCGGCAGCCGCCGCACGGGCTAGGCCTGCGGCCAGGGTCGTGCGGTCGCCATGGAGATAGGGCATGGAAACCACGACCACCGTCGTCGCGGCGGCGCCAAGGGCAACAGCCCGGCGGCTGCCGACCATCGCCAGCGTCAGCAGCGCCAGCAGAACCGGAAGCCCCGTGACCGTCTCGAGGTCCACCAGCAGGTACACGGCAAGGATGCTCGCCAGTGCCCCGGCTGGCTTTCGGTGGCGCAGCAGAAGTGCGGTCACGTTCTCGGCAAGCGCCAGGATCTGAAACAGCGTGTGCGCCTGCCCTCGCCCCGACGGGGCACGGAAGACAATCCGTGCCAGCCCGGCGACCGCGACGAGCGCGACGGGCGTAAGGTACAGCACCCGATCCCGGGCTTCCTGGCTAAACCTGCGCATTGGGGGTCCTCTCCGTGACGGCTTCTGGCTGATTTGTCGGCGTCGACCCAGTGCCGGGTCATCGCCGCCGGCGACGCGCTGCTCGCCCCCGCGATCACCCGGCGGCTCATCGCCGAATTCGCCCGCCGCCCCCACCCCGGCCAGAGCCCGGCCGCCACGCTGGAAGGTGTCACCGACCGCGAACGCGAAGTGCTCACCTTGATCGGCCGCGGCCTGTCCAACCCCGAGCTAGCTCAGGCGCTGCACATCACCATGGCCACCACCAAAACCCACGTCAGCCGGTTGCTAGCCAAGCTCGGCGCCCGCGACCGCGCACAACTGGTCATCGCCGCCTACGAGACCGGCCTCATCCAGCCAGGCTGACCGGCCAGCTCAACCACCGGCAGGGTGCGGAGGCAGCCGCGCTCCGAGGCGGCCGGGCGGCCCAGCGAGCAGGTACTACCTGCTGCTCAGCAGGGCCGTGCTAGCCGCCGGGCGGTCTCTTGCTTGTGACCACGGTCGCGATCTGTCTTCGACGTCTCAGGCAAGCCGCAAGCGGGCCGGGTGACCCGACTTGGCTCAATTAGTGCGCACCGGGATGGCGGCTGATGCCTCGCTGGGGATTGGCAGCTGTGCGGAAGATGCCAGCAGTGCGGTGATCAGGACAGGTTAGAAGGTGATCAGGAAGCGGGCTTGATTGCGGGGACGATGGCCCAGACCGGGCGGTGATTGACGGCACCCAGGCGAAGAACTGATCCCCTTCGCTGCGCTCTATCTCGCGCAGGAAGCGATCACGGATATGATCTCGGCGCTGCGGTCGTGGCCGACATCGTGGTCTGACGAGTCGCTGACGTGCAGGGTAGCGTCCGGCAGTTCGCGCGCGAGGCGGCGCGCGATGGCGATCGGCGCGTTCGTGTCACGGGCACCGTGCCACAGGTGCACCGGCGTTTTGATCTCGCTGAGCGGGAAAGGCCACGGGGGCCTGCTCAGGGCGAGTTCCTGCACCGCGCCACGCGTCCCCTGGCGGAGCGCGTCAGCGACGGCCTCGAATTCGATCCGCAGGCCGGCATGCCTGGCCTCCGGCGTGGCGGCCATCTCGCGGCGCAGGGAACGCTCCCGCCGTGCCGGGCTGGCCAGCGACCACCTCATCACCGTGAGCGGGACCGCGTTCAGCGCCGGCGCGTTCCGGGCGAGCCAGCCATAGAACCGGATCCTCGCCTGCTGGCCCGCTCGCTCGGCCGGGCCCATCGGCCCGCCCGCCCCCGCAATGAGGGCGGCAACGCTCACCCTGCCGCCGAGCCGGAGGGCAGCGGCCAGCGTGTACGGGCCACCGCCGGACTCGCCCGCCAGCGCGAACCGGTCCAGGCCGAGATGACCAGCCAGCGCGGCGAGGTCATCTCCCCAGCTGGTCAGGCTGCGCTTCGGCTGGTAATCGGAGCCGCCGTAGCCGGGCTTGTCCGGCGAGATCCAGCGCAGGCCGGCCGCCCGGGCCGCCTCGTCATAGCTGCCTCCGCCCAGGCCCGACACCGGCGTCCCCGCCGTGTAGATAACCGGTGACCCGCCCGGGTCACCGAACTCATGCCAGCTCAGCCGTCTTCCGTCAGGAAGGGTCATCACACCAGATGTCATCCATTCATCATGACGCTGGCCGGAGTCACCCCGCCATACACCGAACCCACAGCACACATACCGAACCGTCCCGCCAACCGTCCGCAGGTACGTGGACGCGGACCGTGTCTACGGCCCGTTTAGTGCGCCCTACGTTTCGCTCATCGCGAGCCCAGAACCCGCAGGTCAGCGCAATTAGCCCGCCGAAAGTTCATGATCGTGAGCCAAGTCGGGTCTCAGGCAAGCCGCAAGCGGGCCGGGTGGCTGGCAGCGGGGCATTGGCGGATCGGTGGTCACCTGCCGGGTCCTTCGCCTCGCTGGGCTTGATCCGGGGTTTCATGCCGAATAGCAGCCGGGTGACGCGGAACCGCCGGACCAGTACCTCGTACAGGCCGAGGGTCACGGCGAAGGACACGATGACCAGCGCGGCGTACTTCCCGGCGATCGGCGCTTGCCAGCGGACGATGAGCCAGGCGGCC
>Ga0208565_1000844_pt1 | contig 20263 bp, 16 predicted proteins | sample Sb_taG_7_FD_187706 | JGI IMG/M metagenome (GOLD analysis project Ga0208565, IMG submission 187706) | Peat soil microbial communities from Weissenstadt, Germany - Sb_50d_2_FS metaG (SPAdes) (version 2) | ecosystem: Environmental > Terrestrial > Soil > Wetlands > Peat | place: Germany...
GCCGGCTCGGAACCTGCGGTTCGAGACGTACGCCATCCCGCGCATCAAGGGGGCGATCATCGACGAGCTCCGTTCCATCGACTGGGTTCCCCGGTCGGTGCGCACCAAGGCACGTGCCGTCGAGCAGGCCTTCACGCACCTCGAGGCGACACTCCGCCGCACGCCGAACGAGGCCGAGGTCGCGGCCGAGCTCGAGATGACGGTCGGCGAGCTCCACAAGGCACTGCGCAAGATCTCCACTGTCGGCATGATGGCCCTCGACGAGGTCCTGCGCGGCGGTGAGCGCTCGGAGCGCTCGACCCTCGGCGAGACACTGCCCGATCGGTCACATGGGCCGATGGACATGTTGGAGGCGAAGGAGTCCAAGGAGGCACTCGTCAGTGCAGTCGAAGGCATGCCCGAAAGGGAGCGGACCGTGTTGATGATGTACTACTACGACGGCCTCACGCTCACCGAGATCGGCGATGTTCTGGGAGTCACCGAGAGCCGGGTGTGCCAGATCCACACCAAGGCCCTCCGCCAGCTCCGTTCGAAGCTGGCGGACCGTCCCGAGAGCGCCGACCAGCGCGCGGCGACCCGTGTGCCGGAGCGACGGGTCCGCGCCGGCCGGCGCGACGAGCGGGCACGCCTGCAGCTGCTCGCCAGCTGAGCGACCCGCACTTCGCGCCGCGCTCCGGCCGCGTCCGGGGCATCGGACCGACTCCCGACTGATCGCACCCTCAGTCGCTCGCGGGCCGAGTGGGCCGGTACGGTGGGCCGAACCGCTGTACCGAGCCGACAGGAGGGCGCGCGATGCCGTTGCACAAGAGAGAGTCCACACGGGAGCAAGTCGCCGACTCGATCTACGCCAACCGGGACCTGCTGGCCGTCCTCCCGTCGAAGAAGTGCCCCACCGTCGAGATGCTGCCCGCCGAAGCCTTCCAGGCGATCTCCGACGAGCTGCTCCTCGACGGCAACGCACGTCAGAACCTGGCCACGTTCTGCCAGACGTGGGAGGAGCCGGAGATCCACCAGTTGATGGACCTCTGCATCGACAAGAACCTCATCGACAAGGACGAGTACCCCCAGACGGCCGAGCTCGAGCGGCGCTGCGTCCAGATCCTGGCCGACCTGTGGAACGCGCCCGAGACCGGGCAGCCCGTTGGGTGCTCGGCCATCGGGTCGTCGGAGGCCTGCATGCTCGGCGGGATGGCAGCCAAGTGGCGCTGGCGGGACAAGCGCCGTGCCGCCGGGAAGTCGACCGACAAGCCCAACATGGTGTGTGGCCCGGTGCAGGTGGTCTGGCACAAGTTCGCCAAGTACTGGGACATCGAGATGCGAGAGATCCCCATGTCCCCCGGTCGCTACTGCATGGACGCGGAGCAGATGCTCGAGCGCGTCGACGAGAACACCATCATGGTGGTGCCCACCTTCGGCGTGACCTACACGGGCTCCTACGAGCCGGTGCTCGAGCTGTCCGAGGCCCTGGACAAGCTCCAGGAGGACACTGGCCTCGACGTCGACATCCATGTGGACGGGGCCAGCGGCGCCTTCCTGGCCCCCTTCTGCGCGCAGGACATCCTGTGGGATTTCCGCGTCCCCCGGGTCAAGTCCATCAGCACCTCGGGGCACAAGTTCGGCCTCGCGCCCCTTGGTGTGGGCTGGATCCTATGGCGCGACGCCGCCGAGCTGCCGGACGACCTCATCTTCCACGTCACCTACCTCGGTGGGGACATGCCCGTCTTCCAGATCAACTTCTCCCGGCCCGCCGGCCAGGTGGTGGCGCAGTACTACAACCTCGTCCGCCTCGGCAGGGACGGCTACCGCAACGTGCACGACGCCTGTTACGAGACCGGGAAGTTCCTCGCCCAGGAGATCGTGAAGCTCGGCCCGTTCGACCTCCTGTGCGATTCGGACCCGCAGACGGGGATCCCCTCGGTGGCGTGGCGCATCCATGAGGGCGAAGACCCGGGCTACACGCTCTACGACCTCGCCGACCGGTTGCGCGCCCGGGGCTGGCAGGTGCCGGCCTACCCGCTGACGGGATCCGTCTCGGACATCTCGGTCCAGCGCATCCTGGTGCGCCAGGGTGTCAGCCGCGACCTGGGTGGTCTGCTCCTCGACGACTTCAAGCAGTCGATCGCCCACTTCGACCGGCACCCCGTCACGGTGCCGATGACCAAGGAAGAATCAGGCGGCTTCAGCCACCTGTAGGCCCAATCAGGAGACCGGCGCTTCCGCCGGGGCCGTGACGCCCTTCGACCAGTCGACGTGCAAGGGGCGCCGGCGCAGGAAGCGCGGCTTGCCGACCTCGGCCGGGCGGTCCGTCGTCCACGGCGAGGGGTAGGCGGTGGTGAGGCCCGCCAGGGCCCGCAGTGCGGGGTCGTAGGCGGAGCGGATCCAGGCGAACCGGCGCCACCCCTCCTCCTCTCGGCCCGGGTCGAGCACGAGGATCGGCGCCATGGCGGCCATGGCCGCGAGATACTCGTCCCGCTCGATGCTGACGGGTGGGGCGGGCTCACCGAAGTGCGCGGAGAGCTCGGCGAGCCTCGTCGGCTCGGGGAGCGGGACGTTGGCCGCCCGGGCGATGCGCACGATGAGCGGCAGCCCGTAGACGAGGATCAACAGGGGCCCCTTCTCGACATCCGCGTAGACCTCCCCGGCCTCCGTCTCCGACGCCGACACGACCAGCGCGGCGGCATCGAGCAGGGTCCCGACGGTGGCGACCCAGGAGTGGTCGGTGTCGGTCTCGGGGAAGTAGGAGAGGATCGGGAAGGCCGTGTGGGTCTGCTCCAGGTCGAGCATCCAGTCGGCCTGGGTCTTCCAGAAGTCGGAGTTGTCGAGGACTCCCGTGCGGTGCAGCGTGTGCAGCAGCTCGGTGGCGCTGGGGGGCGCGCCGGCGACCGGGCGCAGCCTGATGATGCCCTTCTCGCGCCCGTTGTAGGCGGAGAAGATGGTCGGCAGGTAGCTGATGAGGAGGGCGACCAGGCCGAGCCCGATCGTCGCCTCAATGAAGGCGAGCCAGATACGGCCCGTCCCGTCGGGCTTGGAGAACCCGAGCGTCGTGAGGGAGGAGCCGCTGATCTCGAACGCCTTCTGGATCGTGAGGCTGCCCGTGCCCCAGAACACGAAGGTGAAGGCGACGACCATGAGGAGCATCCAGACCAGCGGCAGGCTGACGAGGGCGACCGGCGCGTAGAGCGCCCGCAGCGCCTTGGCCAGGGACCCTCTGCGCCACCGGCGCACGAGGAGGCGGTACACAAGGGCGAAGTCGGCCTGGGACAGGCGGGGGAAGCCTCCTTGAGGCAGAACCACGGTCTTGAGCGCCGAGCCCAAAATGGCGAGGACCATCAGGGTGCCCAAGAGCAGGGACAGGATGTGGAGGGCGATCATGATCTTCGGCGCGCCGCGCGGGTGCGGCTGACCGCCCGAACGCTACCGGGCGCGCACCACGTGAGTCGGCCCCGACGTGCGGGTCGTTCAGGAGAGCTCCTGCGCCGCGTCCTGGACCGCCTTGTCGACGTCCTTCTTGTCGATCTGCAGCTCCTTGGACACCTTCTTTTGCGCCTTCAGCTCGGCCTTCTCGACGTAGGACTCAATAGTCGTCTCCCCGACGATGACGAGGGCCGCCTCGCCGGCGTCGATGGCGTCGCCGAACTCCTTCACGTCGGCCCGTGACATGCCCCTCCAGAGGTGGCCGCTGACACCACCGATGGCGGCTCCGACCACCGCGGAGCCGATAATGGAGGGCGGGAACAGGATGCCGACCAGGGCGCCGACGCCGGCTCCGCCCCAGGCGCCGTGGCGGGTCGTGGTCTCGTCCTTGTTGACGTGGACCTTGCCCTTGTCGTCCTTGGTCACCACCGCGGCGTCGTAGGTGCCGACCGCTCCGAGGGCGTGGAGATCCTTCACGACGTCGTAGTCGGCACGGGCGTCGACCTCGCTGGCGTACGTCCCGATGTAGATGAAGACACCATCTGCCTTGGACATGGCAACACTCCTTTCGGCGCCCACCACCCCGCGGGCGCGGCGCACACATCTGCTGGAGCCACTCTTTCCGGCGGGAGCCCGCCATGCGTAGGGCCTTTCGTCACAATCCCGTCCGGCGACCGGTCGGCGGGGTCTGGCATGATCCATCCGGTGTCTGTCCCCCCGGCCATCGAGATCGCGCGGCGCGCGACCCTCCGCCCTGTCACCGACATTGCGGCACAGATGGGCATAGCGTCCGAGCTCCTCGAGCCCTACGGCAGCCACGTCGCCAAGGTGAGCCTCGATGCCGTCGATGCCCTGGCGGACCGGCCGCGGGCCCGCTACGTGGTCGTGACCGCGGTCACCCCGACGCCGCTCGGCGAAGGCAAGACGACGACGACGGTCGGTCTCGGCCAGGCCCTGGCCTGCATCGGGCGGCAGGCCACCGTCGCCATCCGCCAGGCCTCCATGGGCCCCACCTTCGGCATCAAGGGCGGCGCCGCCGGCGGCGGCTACAGCCAGGTGGTCCCCTTCGAGAACCTCAACCTCCACCTGACCGGCGACCTGCATGCCGTGACGGCGGCCAACAACCTCCTGGCAGCCATGGTGGACAACCACCTCTACAACGGGAACGCGCTCGGGATCGACCCGCACGGCATCACTTGGAAGCGCGTCCTGGACGTCAACGACCGCTCGTTGCGCAACATCGTCAGCGGCCTCGGCACCAAGCAGGACGGCATCCCCCGGGAGACGGGGTTCGACATCACGGCGGCCTCCGAGGTGATGGCCGTGCTCGCGCTGGCTCGCTCGCTGCGTGACCTGCGAGAGCGCATGGGCCGCATCGTCGTCGGCTACACCACGGCCGGAGAGCCGGTGTCGGCGGAGCAGCTCAAGGCCGCCGGGGCCATGACGGTGATCATGCGCGACGCCATCAAGCCCAACCTCCTGCAGACGCTCGAGAACACACCCGTGCTCGTCCATGCCGGCCCCTTCGGCAACATCGCCCACGGCAACTCGTCGGTGGTGGCGGACCTGATCGGGATTCACGCTGGCGAGTACTTGGTGACCGAGGCCGGGTTCGGCGCCGACATGGGGGCCGAACGGTTCTTCAACATCAAGTGCCGGACCTCCGGCCTCGTACCCGACGCCGCGGTTGTGGTGACGACGGTGCGGGCGATGAAGCTGCACTCCGGGCGGCACCGCGTCGTGGCCGGGCGCCCGCTGCCGCCCGCCATGCTCGAGGAGAGTCCCGAGGAGGTGCAGCTCGGCGCGCCGAACCTCCAGGCCCACCTGGCCATCGTGCGCCGCCACGGGGTCACGCCCGTCGTCGCCATCAACGCGATCGACGGCGACTTCCCGTCCGAGCACGCCGCTATCCGGGAGATCGCCGCCTCGGCGGGTGTGCGCGCCGCGGTCTGCACGCACTTCGTTAACGGCGGCAAGGGTGCCGTGGAGCTGGCCGAGGCCGTGGTCGAGGCCGCCGCCGAGCCGGGCGAATTCCGCATGCTCTACGACGACGGGGCGACGCTGCGCGAGAAGGTCGAGGCCATCGCCACGGAGGTCTACGGCGCCGACGGCGTCGACTACCTGCCGGCGGCGGCGAGTCAGCTCGACACCTACGAGCGGGCCGGCTTCGGCTCCCTCCCGGTGTGCATCGCCAAGACGCATCTCTCCATCTCCTCGGACCCCAAGCTCCTGGGCGCTCCGCGGGGCTGGCGCTTGCCCGTGCGCGAGGCGCGGGCCAATGTGGGGGCCGGCTTCGTCTATCTGGTCAGCGGCGACATGCGCACCATGCCCGGGCTTTCGCACAGCCCGGCCGCCGAGCGGATCGACATCGACGAGAGCGGCAACGTGGTGGGTCTCTACTAGGCCCCGGGGAGGAGCACATGGCCATCGACTTCACCCTCGCCCCCGAGCACGAGGAGATCAGGACCCGCGTGCGGTCCTTCATTGAGGACACCGTGCAGCCGCGGGTCAAGGGCTTCGACGACGAGGGGAAGGTGACCTCGCGCCGCGAGTACCTCCTCACCATCCTGGAGTTGCGCGAGGAGGCCAGGAGGGCCGGTCTGTGGCTGCCCCACATGCCCAAGGAATGGGGCGGCATGGGGCTGGGGCACGTGGAGCTGGCCATGGTGCAGTCCGAGGCCGGCAAGACACGACTCGGGCCTTGGATCCTCAACTGCATGGCGCCCGACGAGGGCAACATGCACACCCTCCTGCACTGGGGCACCGATGCGCAGAAGGACAACTACCTGCGGCGGCTTTGCGAGGGCACCGCCATGTCGTGCTTCGCCATGACCGAGCCCGAAGTGGCCGGCTCCGACCCCACGCTCATTCAGACCAGGGCCGAGAAGGACGGGGAGGAGTGGATCATCAACGGCCACAAGTGGTTCATCTCGAACGCGCGACGGGCCCAGTTCGCCATCCTGGTGGCCCGGACCGAGCCCGACGTTCCCGCGGGCTCACGCGGCGCCAACACGGCGTTCCTGGTGGATCTCCCGGCCGAGGGTTGGAACGACGTGCGCGAGGTCGAGACGATGCACGGCTCGACCGGCCACTCCGAGATCGTCATCGAGGACCTGCGGGTGCACGACTCCCAGGTCCTCGGCGGGCGCGGCAACGGGCACCGCCTGGGGCAGTACCGGTTGGGTCCCGCCCGCCTGGCCCACTGCATGCGGTGGATCGCCCAGGCCGAGACCGCGCTCGACATGATGGTGGACCGTTCCCTCAACCGCTACTCGCACGGCTCCGTCCTGGCCGAGAAGCAGGGCGTGCAGTGGCTCATCGCCGACTCCGCCATGGAGCTGTACCAATGCAAGCTCATGGTGCTGCACGCGGCCTACAAGATCGACCGCGGCGAGGACTTCCGGACCGAGGTGTCCATGGCGAAGCACTTCGTGGCGAACAGCCTCAACCGCATCATCGACCGGTCCATGCAGGTGCACGGCGCACTGGGCTACTCGACGGACACCCCGCTGGCCTCCATGCTGCAGCACGCCCGCTGGGCCCGCTTCGCCGACGGGGCCGACGAGATCCACCAGATGCGCATTGCCGAGCGGACGATCGCGGCCTACAAGGATACTGGGTCGACCTGGGCGGCCACCGGCGGCCTCCCGGTCTGAGTTCGACGTGGGCTGCCTCCTCGCACTCCTCGCGGCCATTTCACCCCGCTTCGTCATCTTCCTGCTCTGGATCTTCACGGACCGGCTCACCATCGCCTTCCGCTCGGGGTGGGAGGGAGTGCTCGGCTTCCTCCTGCTCCCCTACGCGACGCTCTTCTACGCGTTGGTCTACGCACCCGGGAAGGGCGTCGACACGTTCGGGTGGGTGATCGTGGCGATCGGCGTGCTGATCGACCTCTCGTCCCTCACTTTCGGGTCGCGGGCGCGCCGCCGCCGGGCCCGGGTCGAGGGTTAGCCGAAGCGCAGCCGCAGGTCCGGCTCGGGCCCGAAAGCCGGCCCGCTCGGGCCGGATGCGGCCAGCGCGTGCCAGCCCGCCACGCCGATCATGGCGGCGTTGTCGGTCGCCATTGATTGCGGCGGGATCAGCAACCTGGTGCCGAACTCGTCGGCCAGGGCCTGGGCCCGGGCACGCAGGATGGGGCTGGCCGCCACGCCGCCCACGATGGCCACGGCGGGGTCGCCGAATTCCTCCAGGGCCCGGCGGAGCTTGGCGCACAGCACGTCCATGCAGGCCGCCACGAAGGACGCCGCCACCTCCGTCTCGGAGAAGCCCGGGTCGGCGCGCACGTGGTTGACGACGGCCGTCTTGAGACCCGAGAACGAGAACGCGTAACCCTCGGCGAGCATGGGGCGCGGGAAGCCGAGGACGTCCGTGCCGGCGGCGGCCAGGCGGTCGAGCACGGGTCCTCCGGGGTAGCCGAGGCCGAGGAAACGGGCGACCTTGTCGTAGGCCTCGCCGATGGAGTCGTCGACGGTCTCGCCCAGCAGCTCGTAGCGGCCCGGTCCCGTCGACCGGGTGAGCATGCAGTGGCCGCCGGACACGAGCAGCGCGATCTGGGGGAACGGCACGTCGCGGTCGGCGAGGTACACGCTGGCCAGGTGGCCCTCGAGATGGTTGACGCCCACCACGGGCACGCCCCAGCCGAGCGCCAGCGCCTTGGCCGTGGCGATGCCGACCAGCAGGGCACCGACAAGTCCCGGGCCCGACGTCACGGCCACTGCGGCCAGGTCTGTCCCCGCCACGCCGGCCTCTTTCACGGCCCGCTCGACGATGTGGGTGATCATCTCGATGTGGGCGCGGCTGGCCAGCTCGGGGACCACACCGCCGAAGGCGGCGTGCAGGTCGATCTGGCTCGCGACGACCGACGAGCGCACCACGTACGTGTCGTCGACGACGGCCGCGGCCGTCTCGTCGCACGACGTCTCGATGGCCAGGAGCAGCCGCGTCACGGTGCCTCCGCCAGGGCGTCCGCCACCTCGGCGCGCGAGATCGCCCCCTCGCGTTCGACCACCGGCTCGCTGCCGCGCACGTTGACCAGTGTCGACGGCACGTCATGGAGCCGGCCGCCGTCGACGACCAGGTCGACGGCGGGGCCAAGGCTCGCCGCCACGTCGTGTGCCGTGCGCGGCGTCGGCGCGCCGTGCGGGTTCGCGCTGGTGACCACGAGCACGCCGGTCTGTGCGAGCAGCGTCCGCAGGAAGTCGTGGTCGGGAATGCGGACCGCCACCTCGACGCGCCCGGCCAGCCAGGCCGGTCGCGTCGACCGCGCCTCGAACCCGAAGGCCATGGTCAACGGGCCCGGCCACCACCACCTGGCCAGCGTCTGGGCGGCAGGGGTGAAGGCGACGCCGAGGTCGCGCACCTGCTCCAGGGTGGCGGCGAGGACGGGCAGGTGCATCCCCTCGGGCCGGCCCTTGGCCCCGAAGACAGCCCGTACCGCGTCCGCATCGGCCGGCCGGGCGGCCAGCCCGTACACGGTGTCGGTCGGCACCACGACGACCCCGCCGCCCCGCAGCACCTCGGCCGCGGCCGCCGCGCCCTCGTCGTCGGCGCGCACGATCCTCATGGCCCGCTGCCGCCCGCGCCAAACCGCCGGTTCAGAGCTTCAGTGGGCGGATCGGCGCGCCGATCAGTGCCGGGTCCGACCGCCAGTCGACCCCGGGCACGTCGACGTAGAGCTCTATCTCGTTGCCGTCCGGGTCGAGGATGTAGAGGCTGTGCGTGACGGTATGGTCGGAGGCGCCGACGACCGTCGCACCGGCCTTGCGCACCTCGGCCAGCGCCTCGCGCAGGTCGTCGTCGGTCTCGCCGACGTTGAGGCCGAAGTGGTACATCCCCACCCGCCGCCCCTGGGGGATGGGCGTGGCGTCCGCGCCGACCTCAATGAGGAGGAGCTCATGGTGGGTGCGGCCCGACGAGAACGCGGCGACCCCGACCGGGTCCTGCTCGGGCTCGGGCATGATCTGGCGCCAGCCGAGCACGTCCCGGTAGAAGGTCGCCGAACGACCGACGTCGCGCACGTACAGGACCAGGTGACCGAGCTCTCGTACCGTCATGCGCTCACGCTACCGGTCGGCTCCGCCTGGGCCGGCGCCGCCGCGCGGATCCAGTTCGCCGTGGGTGGCATGCCGGGCCCCAGGTGGATGGGCACGTCGAAGGGCTCGGGCTCGAGCCCCGCCGCATCCATGAGCTCGGTCAGCGCGTGCGGCACGGCGGCGGCGATGTCCCACAGGCGCGGCACCGCCCGGGCGTCCGAGGCCAGCCCCCAGTACAGGACGCCCAGGTAGCTCATGATGGTGATGTTCAGGCCCATCCCGTCCATCACCGGGCCGAGAGGGAACATCCCGAGCAGTTGGCTGCCTCCCAGATAGAGCGGGAAGGCCGGGCCCGGCACGTTGGACACGACGAGGTTGGCCACCGGCCGGTGGCGGTCGGCCAGTTTCATCCCGGTGTACAGGCGGGCGGCGGCCGCGAAGACGTTGGGCGTCGCGTGCTCCGCCCAATTCTGCAGCGTCGTGGCGCCGAGCGCCTTGTGCTCCTCCTTGGCACCCTTGGTGCCCTCGTGGATGGCGGCCAGCCGCTCCAGCGGGTCCTCGATGTGGCAGGGCAGCTGCACGAACATGGCCGACACCTTGTTGGAGCCCTTCAGCTCGGCCACGTCCGGCGTCACCGAGACGGGCACGACGGACACGAGCGGGATGTCGGGCAGCTCGTCGCCGGCCAACAGGTAGGTGCGCAGTGCGCCGGCGCACATGGCCAACACCACGTCGTTGACGGTGGTCCCCATCTCGTTCTTCAGCTTCTTGGCGTCGGCCAGGCTGGCGGCGGCGAAGGCGACCCGGCGACGGGCGTGCACAGCCACGTTGATGGAGGTGCGCGGGGCCGTCAAGGGCAGGGCGGCCTTGGCCGTCTGCCCCTGGCGGATCCGGCGGATCCCGAAGATGCTGCGCGTCGTGCGCAGCATCATGCGCCCGACGTCGAAGGGAGCCACCAGGCTGGCCACCATCGCCTGGGACACCAGCTCGAACCCCGAGGGGATGCGAGCGTCGAGCTGGCGCGGCGTGAGCGGCCGCGATTCCGGTGGCCCGGGCTCCAGATCGAAGAGCACGCCCAGGAGCTCGGCGCCCGACACGCCGTCGACGGTGCTGTGGTGCATCTTGGCCACCAGCGCGATCTTCCCGTCCTCGAGCCCCTCCACGAGCCACATCTCCCACAGCGGCCGGTCGCGGTGGAGCTGGCGGCTGATGACGTCGGCCGCGAAGTCCCCCAGCTCGCGCATGCCGCCGGGGGAGGGGAGCGCGGCGCGCCGGAGGTGGTTGTCGATGTCGAACTCGGGGTCGTCCACCCAGACGGGGTGGCCCAGGCGCATGGGCACCTCGACGAGACGGCGCTGGAAGACCGGGGCGAGCGGGATTCTGTCGCTGATGAGCTGCCGGATCCGACGGAACGTGTACCCGCCGGGCACCGTGGAGGGGTCGAAGACGGCCGTGATGGCCACGTGCATGTGGAGCGTCGGCGTCTCCATGTAGAGGAAACTCGCATCGAGCCCGGTCAGCCGTTCGGGGGTCATCGACTCTCCTTGGTCATCGCTTCCCTCCTAACCTCGCACCAACTCCGGCCAGGGGCAAACGGCGCACCGGCTCCGACCAGGGAAGACCTGCGCAGCCGGCCCGCACGGGCGAGAATGGGGAAGTGCCGTACGCCTTCCTGATCGTCACCCTCGTCGGTGCCGCGGCGGTGACGCTGGCCTACCGCCCGATCCGGCGGGAGCCGTTCACCGTCGTGAGCTTCGCCTCGGCCTGGATCGCCGGCGAGCTGGCATTCCAGAACATCCTCTGGCAGATGGTCGCGACCGCCATCTTCATCTCGTTCGGCGCCCTCGAGGGTTGGGCCGGATGGCTCGGGTTGGCCGTCGCCGTCGCCGACTGGGTCGGGCTGCTCGGGCTCGGTATCGCCGGTCGCCGGGCCTCCGGCGTCACCGCCGCCGCGCTCGACGACGTGCGCACCGACGCCTTCCCGGTCCCCCGGGAGCCGACGGTACCGACGTGGGGGCGCTGGTGGCGGGTGACCCGCGCCATCCCGTTCCGGTCGCGTGCCGTGCAAACCATCTCCAACATCGATTACTGGGGCGACGGGATCCGGCGCCACCGCCTGGACGTCTACCACTCGCGTCCCGCCCCGCCTGAGAGGGCTCCGGTCATGGTCTACGTCCACGGCGGGGCCTGGGTCATCGGTGACAAACGGGAGCAGGGCAAACCGATGATGTACGAGCTGGTCGCCCGGGGCTGGGTGTGCGTGGCCATCAACTACCGGCTCAGCCCGAAGGCCACCTGGCCGGACCACATCGTCGACGTCAAGCGGGCGGTGGCGTGGGTCAAGGAGCACATCGCGGAGTACGGGGGCGACCCCTCGTTCGTCGCGGTCAGCGGGGGATCGGCCGGCGGCCACCTCTGTGCCTTGTTGGCGCTCAGCGAGGGAGACGCCGCCTTCCAGCCGGGATTCGAGACGGCCGACACGTCGGTTCAGGCCTGCGTCCCCTTCTACGGCGTCATGGACATGACCGGCTCGCCAGAGGGGTCGGCCCGCTACGGACCGGGCCTGCTCGAGATGCTCGAGAAGACGGTCATGAAGACCCGGGAATCCGAGCACCCTGAGCTCTTCCGCGCCGCGTCCCCCACCTTTCGGGTGCGTCCCGACGCCCCCCCGTTCTTCGTCCTCCACGGCGCCAACGACACGCTGGTGCCCGTGGAGACGGCGCGCACCTTCGTAGAGCGCCTGCGGGCCGTGTCGCGCGAGCCGGTGGCCTACGCCGAACTGCCCCTGGCCCAGCACGCCTTCGACGTCTTGGCCTCCCTCCGCTGCCAGGCCACCACCTCCGCCGTGGCCGACTTCCTGGAGGGGGCCCGTGCCGCCGGAAACCCGGGTGGGGAAGCCGGACCGACCCAAGTGCGAAATTTTTCTGACATAGAGTCAGAAACCGGTCCATGACCTAGCGCCCCTCCGGGCCTCGCCCCGGGGAGGACGAAGGAGCACGAGAAGGGGTGGCAGTGGGGAGCATGCACACGTCCGAGCCAGTCCCGCGCGAGCGCCGTGGGTGCCGCGGCCACGCCGGCCGGGCCGTGCGGGGCCTGCTGGGCGGATCGTTGCTGGCCGGCACGGTTGCCGTCGGGGGCGGCGCGCTGGTCGCCCCGGCCCCCGCCGGTGCCGAGTCGACGCCGGCGGGCACCTGCACCCCGGCCCTGGCGCCTGCCCCCGCCCAGGACGCCTCGACGACCGGCATCACGCCGACGTCGGTCACCGTGGGCAACGTGTCCATCATCTCGGGCCCGGTGCCCGGGTTGTTCGAGGGTGCGCCGACCGGGGTGAAGGCCTACTTCGACATGATCAACTCCGAGGGCGGTGTGGACGGTCGCAAGCTGCTGGTCGACTCCAGGGACGACGCGTTCAGCGGCCAGCAGAACCTGACCCAGACCCGGGGGGCGATCGCGAGCGACTTCGCCCTGGTGGGCAGCTTCTCGCTCTTCGACGGCTACGGCTGCTCGGCCCTGGCCAGCAACACCGCCGTGCCCGACGTCTCGGTGACGCTCGACCCCGGCACGAACGCGCTGCCCAACGACTTCAGCGTCCAGCCGCTGTCGGGCCAGGGATCGCTCGGAACCGTCGAGTACTACAAGAAGCACTATCCCAAGGACACGACGGTCGGGGCCATCGTCTCGGACGTGGCATCGGCCGAGACCCAGATGGCCCAGGAGTTCGCCAGCATGAAGTCCGAGGGGTACAAGATCGCCTACGTCGACGACGTCAACCCCCTGCAGTCCGACTTCACCACCGATGTCATCAACATGAAGAACGCCGGCGTGAACGCCGTCGACCTGGGCGGGATCGATTGGCAGGATGCGGCCATCTTCGTGCAGAACGCGGCCACCCAGAACTGGCACCCGGGCCTCATCTTCTCCACCGGGTCGGCCTATGCCGACCAGTTCATCTCCCACGCCGGGGGCCCGGCGGTGACCGACGGGATCCAGATCGGCCAGGTCTACGCCCTCTACCTCGGCCAGGACGCCAAGAGGGTACCGGCGGTGAAGCAGTTCGACACCTACGTGAAGAAGGTCAACCCCTCGTGGGTCCCCGACCTCTACACGCTCTTCGGATGGGCCTCGGCCGAGATGTTCGTGCAGGCGCTCAAGGCTGCCGGGCCGCACCCGACCCGGGGCGCCGTGATGACGCAGCTCAAGAAGATCACGAGCTTCACGGCGAACGGGCTCATGGGCGGCTCGGACCCCGCCGACAAGACGGTGTCGCCCTGCTTCCTCATGGCCGGCATCAAGAACGGCAATGTCGTCCGTGAGCTGCCGAAGGGCAGCGGGTTCGACTGCAACGCCAAGTTGTACGACGCGTCCGGGGTCTCGGGCTAAGGCCCGCGTCACGGTCGGGGAGCTCGGGGGTGGGCACGGGGTGAAGGCGTGAGTGTCTTCCTCTCCTTCACGGTTCTCGGGATCGTCTCGGGTGCCGTCTACGGCATCCTCGCCACGGGCCTGGTGGTGACCTACAACACGACGGGCGTGTTCAACTTCGCTCAGGGCGCCGTGGGGATGGTGGCGGCCTTCTCCTACTGGCAGCTCTGGCAGGACTGGCACTGGCCGTTCCTCCTCGCCATTGCCTTCGTCGTCTTCGTCGAGGCGCCGCTGCTCGCCATCGCGGTCGAGTTCGTGCTGATGCGCCGCATCCATGGCGCGACGGTGGAGCGGTCGCTCATGGTGACCCTCGGCCTGCTGGTAATCCTGCTCGGCATTGCCACTATCTTCTGGAGCAGCCCCGAGGTCATCCGCTCGGTGCCCGCCTACTTCACGGCGGCCGACGGCACGGTGGCGTCGGTGCACCTCTTCGGTGCCAACGGGGTGACGATCCAGGACCAGCAGCTCATGATCGTGGTGGTGGCTGCCGTGGTCGCTGTGCTGCTCGGCGTGTTCCTACGCCGCCTCCGCCTCGGTGTGGCCATGCGCGCCGTGGTCGACGATCCCGAGCTGGTCGCCATGGCCGGCGCCAAGCCCTACCGCCTGTCGCAGATGGGCTGGGCCCTCGGCTTCATGCTGGCCGCGCTGGCCGGGGTGCTCATCGCGCCGCTCGTCGGGCAGACGGGGCTGACGTCGACCCAGCTGACCCTCCTCGCGCTCAACGGCTTCGCCGCCGCGGTGGTGGGCCGGTTGCGCAACCTGCCCATGACGTTCGTCGGCGCCCTCGCGCTCGGGCTCATCACCCAGTACTGCGTCGGCTACCTGCCCGGGCACATCAACCCGGGTCTGGCCTCGGTGCTGACCGAGGTCGTCCCTGTGCTCTTCCTCTTCGTCGCGCTGCTCGTGATCCCGGCGGCGCGGCTGGCTCCGGCGGGCCGGCTGGCCGCGCGGCCCTCGCCCAAGGTGGTCACGGCGCGTCAGTCCGTCGCCGGTGCCGTGCTCCTCGTGGCCGGCTTCGTCGTCCTGGCCGCGATGGTGGGGGCGACGGCGCTCGCCACGCTCTCCCAGGGCCTGGCTTTCGGCATCGTCGGGCTCTCCCTGGTGCTCCTCGTTGGCTACGCCGGCCAGGTCTCGCTGTGCCAGCTGACGTTCATGGGCATCGGCGCCTTCACCATGGGCAAGACGCTCGGGGGCGACTCGTGGTGGGGCCTGCTCCTCGCCGTGGTCGTGTCGGGTGCCGTCGGCGCGTTGGTGGCGTTGCCCGCGCTCCGCCTGCGCGGCCTGTACCTCGCGCTTGCCACCTTCGCCTTCGGCGAGGTGATGTACTCCGCCTTCTTCGGCAATTCGAGCGTCATCTCCGACGGGACCTCCATCGGCGTGGGTCGGTTGCGGCTCCCGTTCATGCACACCGTCAGCGACCGGGCCGAGCTCATTGAGGTGGCGGTGGCGGCCGCGCTGTGCGCCGTGCTCGTCGGTCTGGTGCGGCGCAGCACCCTCGGCCGCCGCCTGGTGGCCATGAGCGACTCGCCGGCGGCCTTCGCCACTGTCGGCCTGAGCTCGGTGCGCACCAAAATGGTCGTGTTCACCCTCTCGGCCGCCATGGCCGGCCTCGGCGGGGTCTTCTACGCAGGCCAGCAGGGCGGCATCGGCGCCAACGACGTCCAGGTCTTCGCCAGCCTGACCCTGCTCCTCTTCGTCGCCATCTGGGGTATCCGGACCGTGACGGGGGCGTTGCTCGGGGGCCTGACGGCGGCGGCGCTCCCGGTGCTCCAGACGCACCTGCCCACATCGCTGGCCGACCTCACCGGCCTGGTGGCCGGCATCGGGATCGTGCTGCTCGCCCGACACCCCGACGGGATCCTCGGCATGGAGTGGCTGACGAGCCGGGTGCGCCTGCCCTTCGGCGGCGAGGAGGCCGACGCGGGTGCGGTCGTCTTGGACCACGAGGTGGCGCGTGCCGCCTGAGCACGAGTCCCGGCCAGTCGTCACCGGCGCCGCGCCGGCCCTCGAGGTCGACCACGTGAGCGTCCACTTCGGCGGCGTCGCCGCGCTGTCCGACGTGACGCTGCGGGCCGAGGCGGGTGTCGTGACCGGCCTCATCGGCCCCAACGGGGCGGGCAAGACCACGCTGTTCAACGTCATCACCGGCCTGCAGCATCCCGACCGCGGCTCGGTGCACCTGGGCGGCACGGACGTCACCCACAGACGCACACACGTCCGGGCCCGCCTCGGCCTCGCCCGGACATTCCAGCGCCTCGAGCTGTTCTCGACGCTCAGCGCGGCGGACAACGTGCGCGTCGGCCTCGAGGCCTCCGGCCGGGCGGTGGCGTCGACCGCCGTCGGCCTCCTCGAGCGCGTCGGCGTCGGGGACGAGGCCTCCGTACCGGTGTCGTCCCTCCCGACCGGGTCGGCTCGCCTCGTCGAGCTGGCCCGGGCCCTGTCGACGGACCCCAGGGTCCTTCTCCTCGACGAGCCCTGCTCGGGGCTCGACGAGCGCGAGACCGATGCGTTGAGCCGGCTGCTGACCTCACTCGCCGCCGAGGGCCGGGCCGTCGTCTTGGTGGAGCACGACACCAACCTCGTGCTGCGGGTGTCCGGCACCGTGCACGTGCTCGACTTCGGCCAGGTCATCGCGACGGGAACCCCCGACGAGATCCGCCGTGACCCTGCCGTGCAGAAGGCCTACCTCGGCCACGCGCCCGAAAGGGGCGGCGCGGGTGCAGGAGGGGGGCACCCGAGCACATGACCGCGGGCCTCACGATCGACGGCGTGCACGCCGCCTACGGGCGCATCGAGGTGCTCCACGGCGTGGACCTGACCGTTCCCGGCGGCAGCGTCTTCGCGCTCCTCGGGCCCAACGGCGCTGGGAAGAGCACACTGCTCAAGGTCGTCGGTGGCCGCCTGCACCCGACCGCCGGCACTGTCACCATCGACGGCCTGGGGGCGCCGCGGCAGACGCCCGAGGCCTTGGCACGCGCCGGCGTGATCGCCATCCCCGAGGGGCGCGGGGTGTTCCCCAATCTCACGGTGCGCGACAACCTGCGCATGTGGACCTACCGCGGCGGCATCAGCGCGGCGGAGGTCGAGTCACGCGCCTACGAGCAGTTCCCCCGCCTCAAGGAGCGCCGCAACCAACTCGCCGGCACGCTCTCGGGGGGCGAGCAGCAGATGCTCGCCATCTCCCGTGCGCTGGCCGGTGAGACCAAGGTCCTCCTCCTCGACGAGATCTCCATGGGCCTGGCGCCCATCGTCGTGGCGCACCTCTACGAGCTTGTGGGCGCCATCGCCGCCGGCGGCGTGACTGTCGTCGTGGTCGAGCAGTTCGCGGCGACGGCCCTCGGCATGGCTGACCGGGCGGCGATCATGCTGCACGGGCGCATCGCCCACGAGGGCACGCCTCAGGAGATGGCCGACGCGGCGGTGTCCGCCTACCTCTGACCCTCCGGGTCAGGCCTCCTCGGCGAGCTCCACCTCAACCGAGAGGGTGTCACCCTTCGCGACCGCCAGCTCGTCCACCCCCCCGGCGTCCACGATGTCGCCCCGGGCGGCCTCCACCGCGGCCAGCGTCGCCGCCGGCGCGGTCACGGTGAGGCGCGCCACCCGCGCCCGCATGGAGCGCTTGTGCGTGGTCTTCTCGCGTCGCACCGCGCCCAGCACCTCGGCTGCCACCGACAGCACGGTCGCGTCACCCCCGGCGTGCGTCCCCAGCTCGGCAGTGTCGGGCCACGGCGCGACGTGCACCGACCCCTCCTGCCACCAGCTCCAGACCTCCTCGGTGACGAAGGGTAGGAACGGCGCGAAGAGTCGGTGCAGCACCGAGAGGGCGACGGCCAGCGTCGCCCGGGCCGAGTCCGTTCCGGTGGGGTCGCCCTCGCCGTAGGCCCGTGTCTTGACCAGCTCGACGTAGTCGTCGCAGAAGGACCAGAAGAACGCCTCGGTTGTCTCGAGGGCGCGCGCGTAGTCGAAGCCCTCGTGCGCGCCCGTGGCGGCCTCGACCAGTGCGGCCAGCTGCGCCAGCAGGGCGGCATCGAGCGGCTCGCGCACGGCGTCGGTGCCCGGCACCGGCCCGTCGCCGAGGCGGCCCAGTGCGAACTTCGACGCGTTGAGGACCTTGATCGCCAGGCGACGACCGATCTTCATGACGCCGGTGTCGAGCGCGGTGTCGGTCCCGGGCCTCCCGTTGCAGGCCCAGTACCGCACCGCATCGGAACCGAACTCCTCGAGCATCGCCATGGGCGTGACGACGTTGCCCTTCGACTTGGACATCTTCTTGCGGTCCGGGTCGAGGATCCAACCGTTGATGGTGGTGTGATTCCACGGCAGTGTGTGGTGCTCCAGGTGCGAGCGCAGCAGTGTCGCGAAGAGCCAGGTGCGGATGATCTCGGGGCCCTGCGGGCGCAGGTCCATGGGAAAGGTGGCCGCGAACAGCGCCGGGTCGTCCTCCCACCCGCAGGCGATCTGGGGGGTCACCGAGGAGGTGGCCCATGTGTCCATGACGTCGGGATCGCCCGCGAAGCCGCCGGGCACGCCTCGCTGTCCGGGCTCGTAGCCGGGCGGCACGTCGGTCGTCGGGTCGACGGGCAGGGTCGCCTCGTCGGGCACGATCGGCTCTCCGTAGTCCGGCTCGCCGTCGGCGCCGAGGGGGTACCAGACCGGGAGGGGGACGCCGAAGAAACGCTGGCGGCTGACCAGCCAGTCACCGTTGAGGCCGTTGACCCAGTCGTCGTAGCGCACCTTCATGTACGGCGGGTGCCAGTCCAGCTGCGCGGCCCGCTCCAGTTGCTCGCGCCGCAGCTGCTCGTCGTGGCCGCCGTTGCGGATGAACCACTGCCGGCTCGTAACGATCTCGAGCGGCCGGTCGCCCCGCTCGTAGAACTTGACGGGGTGGGTGATGGGCCGGGGGTCGCCCACCAGGTCCCCCGACGCGGCGAGCATCTCGACCATGGCGCGCTGAGCCTGCTTCACGGTCCGCCCCGCGATGGCCTGCCACGCCTCGCCGTCGGGCACGCCGGTCGGGGGGGACTCAGTGATCCGTCCCGACCTGGTCACGATGCTGCGGGTCCCAAGGTCGAGCTCGCGCCACCACACGACGTCGGTCACGTCGCCGAACGTGCAGATCATGGCGATGCCCGAGCCCTTGTCCGGCTCGGCCAGGTGGTGGGCGAGGACGGGCACCTCGACCTCGAAGAGCGGGGTGTGCACCGTGGTGCCGAATCGCGCCGCGTAGCGCTCGTCGTCGGGGTGCGCGACCAGCGCCACGCAGGCGGCGATCAGCTCGGGCCGCGTCGTCTCGATCTCTATGTCGTCGAAGCGGACCCGATGGTACGCGCCGGGCTGCTCGCGGTCCTCCATCTCGGCCTGCGCCACCGCCGTCTGGTAGTCGACGTCCCACAGCGTGGGCGCCTCCGAGGAGTAGGCCTCGCCACGGGCGAGGTTGCGCAGGAACATGCGCTGGCTGGCACGCCGGCTGCGGTCGTCGATGGTGGCGTAACCACGCCCCCAGTCGACGGACAGCCCGACGCGCCGCCACAGGTCTTCGAAGGCCTGCTCGTCCTCGGCGGTGAGCTCGTGGCACAGCGCGATGAAGTTCGGTCGGCTCACCGGGATGTCGTCCTTGCCGGGCTCCTCGGGCAGCCTGAAGTCGGCGTCGTAGGGGAGTGACGGGTCACACCGGACGCCGAAGTACGTCTGCACCCGACGCTCCGTGGGCAGCCCATTGTCGTCCCAGCCCATGGGGTAGAAGAGCTTCCAGCCCCGCATCCGCCTGTAGCGGGCGATGGCGTCGGTCTGCACATAGCCGAAGACCGATCCCATGTGGAGCGAGCCCGACACGGTCGGCGGAGGGGTGTCGATGGAGAAGACCTCGGACCGGGTGGCATCGTCGTCGAAGCGGTAGGTGCCTGCCTCCTCCCAGGTGGCGGCCCAGCGCTCCTCCAGGCCGTCGAGGGTTGACTTGTCGGGGACGCGGGGCGCTCCGGTCGTAGGCGTCGACATGATCGGGTTACCGTACCCGGGTGCTGCGCCTTCACGACACCGCCACGGGCACGGTCCGCCCCCTCGAGCAGCGCAACGAGGGCGAGGTGTCGATGTACGTCTGCGGCCCGACCGTCTACGACATGCCGCACATCGGGCACGGGCGGGCCAACCTGACCTTTGACATCCTGCGGCGCTATCTGAGCTTCACCGGGCTGAAGGTGCACCACGTGGCCAACGTCACCGATGTCGACGACAACATCATCAAACGGGCCGCCGCCCTGGGCCGAACCGAGCCTGACGTCGCGGCCGAGTTCGAGGCCCGCTGGTGGGAGTCCATGGACGCGCTGGGTGACCTACGGCCGCAGGACGTCCCCCACGCCACGAAGTACATCGAGCGCATGGTGGCGCTGGTGGGCGACCTG